>Ga0209292_1004535_pt1 | contig 14589 bp, 11 predicted proteins | sample GOMGulsemesocosm_2_FD_184634 | JGI IMG/M metagenome (GOLD analysis project Ga0209292, IMG submission 184634) | Methane-oxidizing microbial communities from mesocosms in the Gulf of Mexico - GOM9C Gulf of Mexico (SPAdes) (version 2) | ecosystem: Environmental > Aquatic > Marine > Cold seeps... | reverse complement strand
TGAAATGTGTACTCAAGATATAGAGTACCAAAAATTCAGAAAGAAAAGCCGAGGTTGGTGGTGGCCTAAACTCATGTTAGCCATGCCATTATTTTATCGACAAAGTGTTGCTAAAAAAGCAAGAGAACGAAGTAAAGCTTCTCAAATGGATAAGGCACCTGAAGTACTTGATGTCACACATGATGCTGTCATAGATACTTTTAAAAAATATAAAACTAATCTCATGATCCATGGACATACACATAGACCTAAAATACATTATCACGATATTGATGGTACACCAGCCAAACGCATTGTTTTAGGTGACTGGTATACACAAGGTTCATATTTAGTGGTTACCAAAGACGCTCAAGAACTCATTTTTACCGACTTTGAATAAAAGCTTATTGTAAATTAGGTAAACCAGAGTGAAATTTAAAGTCTTCATCATCTGAGATAATCAGCTGAGCTTCAACTTCACCAAAAAATTTCACTCTTTCGCTAATATCTTCACCTGCAACCTGCTCTGCTAAAGCTAAGTAATCTTGATAATGTCGTGCTTCTGAACGTAATAAAGAAACATAAAATTTATTTAAATCATCATCTAAGTGCGGAGCTAACTTAGCAAAACGCTCACATGAGCGTGCTTCAATGTATGCGCCACAGATTAACTTATCAACGAGACTCGCTGGTTCAAATGTACGTACATTTCTCATCATGCCTTTCGCATATCGTCCTGCTGGAATACTATTATATTCAATTCCTCTGGCAGTCATTATTTCAAGTACTTGATAAAAATGATGAAGCTCTTCTTTAATTAATAAAACCATTTTATCTATTAAGTTTTGTTCAAACGGATCATCACTTTTTGCTGACAAAGACTTAGGTAATTTATGGTGTTCTGATAAAGAAGCTAATGTCCCTTCTTTTTTATATACAAACTTCTCATATGGTTCAAACCATTTCAGTAAAGCAGAACCACTTTGTTTATCAGATGCATATTTACGAATTAAAAACATTCCTGTTTGCGCGGCTTTTAATTCACAAATAAGATGATCGACTAATAATACTTTTAAATTTTCTGGTTTTTTAGCTTCAGTGATCCACTCATCAGGAGTATCACATTGTAAGAATGCTTTAATTGGTGCTAATAACTGTTCGCTAGTCATGAAAATCTCATATAAAAAAGCTAAATTTAAAAATACATTTTATCATAATCAAACAACCACATCTTGATCTCATTCATATGGTGTATTCGTAATTCATCATTTTACTGATATTTATCCTTGATAAATACACCTATAAACTTGACAAAATATTAACATTCAACAATACCTAGAAGGTAAGACTAATAAAAACAACTCAAAATAAAACAAGAAGGAATTATTAATTATGATATTAAATCACCTCTGGGGTATATATGCACATCCAAAAGATGAATGGCAAACCATTGATAAACGTCATGAAAGTTTAAAGTATAGCATTTCACACATTTTACTAATTGCATTAATTCCATCAATTATGGGATATTATTCTTCCGTTCATTTAGGTTGGAGCATTGGTACCGGAGATCCAATTCACTTAACAGAGTCAAGTGCAATGCTAATCGCCGTTGCTATGTACTTTGCATTAATTGGTGGGGTATGTGCATTAGGTTTATTAGCACATTGGATGGCAAAAACTTTTGGTGCAGACCCAACATATACCCAAACCCTAGAGTTGGCAGCATATACTGCGACACCTATTTTTATGACCGCATTCGCTGCATTTTATCCTGTTTTATGGTTTATCGTTTTAGTCGGATGTATTGCCTTAGCTTACTCTGTTTATTTGTTATATACAGGTGTGCCAATTTTAATGCATATTCCTGAAGAGCGTGGTTTTATTTATGCCAGCTCGGTGGTTACATCAGGTTTAATTTTACTTGTATGTATTTTAGCATTGACCGCGATGATGTGGACGACAGGTTATGGACCTATGTTTGCTTAACGGGTCAGTTTATACAAACAAAAAAGGAGCTCAATAGCTCCTTTTTATTATCTTAAACTGTCTAACCAAATTTATTAATCGATAGAATCTTGATTATGTAACTCAAGACCCGATGACATTGCTTGCTCATTATCAGATTTAGCAGAGTCATTTCTTAAATCATTAATACGATTTAAATAGGCTTGGTCGATATCACCAGTAACATACTGACCATTAAATACTGACGTTTCATATGCTTTAATTTCAGGGTTTTCTTTTGAAACCGCTTCAATTAAATCTGGTAATGATTGGAAAATCAAACCATCTGCACCAATGCATTCATTAATATCTTCAACTTCACGACCGTGTGCAATTAATTCAGTCACTGAAGGCATATCAATACCATAAACATTTGGGAAACGGATCTCAGGAGCAGCTGATGCAAAATAAACATTTTTAGCACCTGACTCTCTCGCCATTTGAACGATTTGAGCCGATGTTGTACCACGTACAATTGAATCATCAACTAATAATACATTTTTGCCTTTAAACTCACGGCCAATAGCATTTAGTTTTTGACGAACTGACTTTTTACGCATTTCTTGGCCCGGCATGATAAATGTTCTGCCGATATATCTGTTTTTAACAAAGCCTTGACGATATGGAATTTTAAGTACTGCTGCCATTTCAAGTGCAATATCACAAGATGTCTCAGGAATAGGAATGATAACGTCTATTTCTTTATCAGCCCATTCTTTGGCTACTTTCTCGCCTAATTTTGTGCCCATATTTACACGTGCAGCATAAACAGAGATATTATCTAATGTCGAATCTGGGCGTGCAAAATAAACAAATTCAAAAATACAAGGAGAATAAGAAGCATGCTCTGAACATTGTTGTGAGAACAACTGACCTTTATTATTTACAAAGATACTTTCACCAGGTGCTACATCACGAATAAACTCAAATCCACAGCTATCTAGTGCAACACTTTCAGAAGCAAACATATATTCTGTGCCATTATCTGACTCGCGCTTACCAAATACTAATGGGCGAATTCCGTTTGGATCACGAAATGCAATCATGCCCTGACCGATTATCATAGCAATAGCGGCATAGCCACCAACAGCTTTGTTATTTACAGCTGTTACAGCTTTAAAGATATCTTCAGGCTCTAAGCTTAACTTTTCAGTCAGTGCGATTTCATGCGCTAACACATTTAATAAAACTTCAGAGTCTGAAGTTGTATTTACATGACGTCTTGCAACTGAAAACAACTCTTGTTTTAAAGCTTCAGCATTGGTCAAATTACCGTTATGCGCTAAAGAAATGCCAAAAGGTGAATTTACGTAAAAAGGTTGCGCTTCAGCTGAACTAGATGAACCCGCAGTTGGGTAACGTACATGACCTATACCCATATCACCTTGTAAACGCTTCATATGACGAGTATGGAATACATCTTTCACTAAACCATTATCTTTACGTAAACTAAAAGTATGGTTGTTAATGGTGATTATACCGGCCGCATCTTGACCTCGATGTTGTAACACTGTTAAGCCATCATAAATTGCCTGATTAACAGGAGAATTCCCGACTATACCAACAATACCGCACATGTTATTTATCCTTGCCGACTAAGGGTTTACTGAAGTTAAAAAGCTAGAGTTATTTTCCAGGTATGCAAAAAACCATTCAATAACAAAGCCAAATTCAGGGATTAACGTTGAAGTCTCCCACCAATGCGTTTTCGGCGCGCTGGTAAAAGCATCTAGAAAAAATAATATAGCACTGACAACTAATACACCTCTAAGTGCACCAAATGCAAGACCGATAACGCGATCTGTGCCTGATAAACCAGTATGTTCAACTAGTTTACCTAAAATGAAGTTAAATAATCCGCCTAAGAAAAGCGTTGCTACAAATAAAATTGTTATAGCGGCGGCATTTTTTAATAAAGGTTCTGATATGGATGTAAGAAAAGCAGCTAAATGCTCATAGAAAAAGCTAGAGATGAAAAAGGCAGCAACCCAAATAGCAAGGGAGATTGCTTCTTTAATAAAACCTCTGATCAAACTGATCATAGCAGAAAGTGTAATAATGCCTAATATGGCATAATCAACCCAAATCATATAAATTAGCCTTTGTTAATTTCGGGCGCATTTTATAAGACACGAGCCTAAAATGCCAGATCATTTTGTAACATCAAATACAGTTACTTTACCATTTAGACCCGTCAGCGTTTTTAATGCAGGTAATTTACGTTCTAATGCAGACTTTTTAATCATAGGGCCTACAAAAACCTTAGTCAGCTGACCAGATGGTGTTGATATTGGTTTAGTAAAAGTAGTAAAACCTGCTTTTTTTAATTTAGCTAATAAACTTGCTACATTTGCTTTATGAGAAAAGCTGCCTAATTGAATAACATAAGCAAAGTCTGTCAGGTTTGAATTTTGAGCTCGTTTAACTACTTTAGGCTCTGGCTGGTATTTAGTTACTTGTACAACATCATTCTTTGTAATCGTTTTAGGGGAAGTTTCACTTTGAATGATTTCAACTTGCCCTTTGGTTTTTTCAGCGACCTCGAAAGCTTCAGCATCAATTGCAATTTCATTAACAATTTTAGCAGATGTATCTGGCAGTTTAGACTCTAACGCTTGCTCTGCTTGTTCTAAACCTAAATCAACTGTTTTAAATTCAGGGCGATCGGGAATTGTTTTAAAGCCTTCTTTAAATTTTACTTTCTCACCATCTAAAATATTTGGAATAAACACAATGGCTGCAATAACAACTATGGTTGTGCCTACTAATCTATTTATAAACCCTGAATTCACCTAAATATCCTCTTAGCTAAAAAAAAGCATTGCATCTGCCACAGTGTAAAATGAACCAAAAACAATCAAAAGTTGTTTTTCTCCATTTTTATCTGCTGCTTGCATCTTTGGTAAAAGATTATCTAACGCATTGTCAACAGACGCAAATTTTTGAGCATCGTTTATGTCTAAACTTGATAATTTTTGTGCTAACACGTCATTTTTTGCACCTCTAAAACATGAGAGTGTTGCAATAGACCAAGTATCTACAACCTGTGTTAGCTCTGATAACGCCGCTTTTTGATCTTTATCTTCTAACATGCCAACTAACGCATTTATTTTATATTCTTGTAATTTATATGATTGTAGTTGTTTAGCTAAATAGCGCGCAGATTCAGGGTTATGTGCCACATCAACATAAATTAATGGGGATTGGCTTATACACTCAAAACGCCCTTCTACTTTCAGCTGGCTTATTACCTCAGTTATGATTTTTTTATTTGGTAGTAAATCTAAGCTTTTCAGTGTTGTTAAGGCTGTAGCAATGTTTTGTGCAGGAATTGCAGGCTGATGATACTCAACTTTATCTGATTCAAATATCCATTCATATGAAGTGCCATTATCGATATATTTAAAATCTGTTCCAGATAAAATCATATTTGCAGATATTTTTTCGCCATAATCAATGACTGATTGCGGAATATCTAAATCTCCAACAATTGCAGGTATATCTTCTCTAAAAATACCTGCTTTCTCAAATCCAACAAGCTCTCTGGTATCACCTAAATAATCTTTATGGTCCAAATCAATTGTTGTGATTACAGATGCAACAGGAGAGACAATATTAGTTGCATCTAATCTGCCTCCTAAACCAACTTCTAATAAGATATAGTCCACTTGGTGACGTTTAAATATCTCTAAACCCGCTAAAGTGGCATATTCGAAATAAGTAAGTGTTGTTTCACCACGGCCTTGCTCTAAAGCATAGAATGCATCAACATGCTCTTGATTATCGAGTTTCTGTCCATTAACTCTGACTCTTTCATTGTAATGAAAGATATGAGGCGAAGCATAAGTACCCACGGAGTAACCTTGGGCAAGCAACATTTCTTCAAGACAACGCGCGGTTGTTCCCTTTCCATTAGTACCAGCAATTAAGATTATTTTACTAGAAAGATTTAATAAACCTTGCTGTTGAGCTACTTTCTCAACACGCGTTAAACCCATTTCTATATTGGCAGGATGAATACTTTCTAAATAACAAAGCCAATCATCAAGGCTTGATGATTGGCTTAAAATACAGTGTGACATAATTTCACTTTTGTAATTAATCTTAGCTTGAGCTGCATTTTATATAAAAAGCAGCTCAAAAGCGACAAAACTAAGCAACTCTATGTTCTTGTTCCGTTGAAGGTAAGTTCATATATTTAGCTACTATTCTCGCTATGGTATCGCGCATTTCACGGCGGTCAACAATCATATCTATAGCGCCATGCTCTAATAAAAACTCACTACGCTGAAAACCTTCTGGTAATGTTTCACGTACTGTTTGTTCAATTACACGCGGACCAGCAAAACCGATTAGCGCTTTTGGTTCACCAATATTCACATCGCCTAACATAGCCAAAGAAGCTGAAACACCGCCCATAGTTGGATCTGTTAAAACTGAAATATAAGGTAAGCCTTTTTCACTCATTTTAGCCAGTGCAGCACTTGTTTTAGCCATTTGCATTAATGACATTAATGCTTCTTGCATTCTTGCACCGCCTGATGAAGAAAAACACACTAAAGGCATGTCGTTTTCTAGACATTTATTTACTGCTTCAACAAAGCGCGCACCTACAACTGATGCCATAGAACCGCCCATAAATGAGAATTCAAATGCAACAACAGCAACAGGGATACCTTTTAGACGACCCGTCATAGCGACTAATGCATCTTTTTCGCCACTTACTTTTTTAGCTGAGTTAAGGCGTTCAGTGTATTTTTTAGAATCTTTAAATTTTAATAAATCTTGCGCTTCTAAATCGACACCTAGCTCTACTCTTTCAGCAGTATCTAGAAAATTTTCAATGCGTCCACGCGCGCTTTGACGCATATGGTGATCACATTTAGGACAAACGTTTAGTGATTTTTCTAATTCTGCTTTATATAAAATAGCATCACAGTCTCCACATTTAGCCCATACGCCTTCTGGAATTTCTTTACGACCTGAAGATTTTGTTTTAGGTAAGATTTTTTCTAACCAACTCATGTGCGATTCTCTTAATTCTTATAAATTTAGTCTATTATCTGCCTATATCGTTGTACAGGCAGATAAATTTTATCAATTAGAACACGATTTCCATCAGTAAGGTATAAAAAACTGGTCTTAGCTGTGAGCGTGTTTAGAAATCAGGTAAAAATAGCGGTCCAGGATGTGTTTTTTCTATTCCCCATTTTTCAGGGTATTCCACATCAACTAAATATAAACCGCCTGCTTTTGCCGTTGCACTCGCTTGAGATCTATCTTTTATTTCTAAAATCTCTTTCATCCATTCTGGTTTTTGTTTATGTAAACCAATATCAATCAAACATCCTGTAATATTTCTTACCATATGATGTAAAAAGGCATTTGCCTTTACATCAATAACAATAAAATCACCATAACGGTCAACTTTCAAATGTATTATTTTTCGATTTGGAGAGTTAGCTTGGCAATGTATCGCTCTAAATGAGGTAAAGTCATGCTCACCCACGATATAAGGACATGCTTGCTGCATTTTTTCTACATCTAAGGGCTGATAATAATGGCTTACACCATTTTTTAAAATACCAGGTCTTAATGGGCTATTATAAATAATATAACGATAACGTCTTGCTACTGCACTATATCTGGCATGAAAATCAAAAGGTATTTCCTTTGCCCAACGAATAGCAACTGTATCTGGTAATAAAGAGTTCATCCCTAATGTAAATGCACTCATATCTCGTACAGCTGTTGTTTCAAGGTGTACAACTTGACCTGTACCATGTACGCCAGCATCAGTTCTACCTGCACAAAATACAACAACCTTTTCATTACAAATTTTGGAAAGTGCGGTTTCAACCTCTTCCTGTACACTGATCACATTATCTTGGCGTTGCCAACCAAAATATTGTGAACCATCATACTCAATACCAAGTGCTATTCGCATATTTATCCAATAGAAACTACTAAAGCGCCGTATTATACTCATTTACGCTAAAAATGCGACTAGAGCGATAGCCTTAAAAACAAAAAAACACTGCTATAAATCACAGTGTTTTTAAGTTTCGCTTGCTAATAAAATGTTATAGTTTAATTTTTTTCTTTAATTGCTCTGCTTCTCTTTGCACTTCTGGTGGACCATTATCAATAACATCTTGTATCGCTTTAGCTGCACTTTCAAAGTCCTCTATTTCTAGATATGCTAACGCTAAATCTAACTTAGCTGAGTAACCACCATTTTGAGCATCAACATCTAAACTGTCTTCGCCTGCAAGTAACTCATCAAACTCACTTAAACCAACATCCATATCAACATTGTCATATGGTTCATCTAGAGGTTCGATATCATCACTTTCTTCAATTAAGTCAGTAATATTCAAGAAATCAGTCTCACCATCTAAACTACTTTCTAATTCAATGTCATCGTCAAGATCATCATCTATTTCAATGGCTTTTTCTAAGGTATTTTCTTCTGATAATAAACTTTCAAAATCAATTTCAAATTCTTGCGAATCTAGATTAGTTAAATCTTCAGGCTCTGCCAACTCATTAAGTAACGAATCAAAATCAGTACTTTCTAAATCAGTCAAAGAATCATCAAGCTCATCTTCAGTATTTTGTTCTTCTAATAAAGCATCGTCACTACTTTCTTCTAGTAGCCCTTCAAGATCCATTTCAATTTCATGCGATTTTTCATCAATGTCTAATGTAGATAGGTTTTGATCTGTAGACATTAAATCAGATTCTAGCTGTTCTAAGTCATTCTGCGAGTCATCAGATGACAAGTTTAATAAGTCTTCATCTTCATGTAAATAATCCAATTCATCATCTTCGATTAACGATAAATTATCTAACCCCTCTTCTTTTAAACCAAAATCATCTTCGATATCACTTGATGATGGTGCTCTCATTGATTCAGCAAGTTCAATCTCTGCCTGAGAAAGTTGCACGTTTGTTTCATCAGCGGCTATTTCAGCTAAAGCATCATCAAGTGCAAGTTCTGGATACTCTTCTAACTCTTCACTAGGAGAATCTGCATGTTCTTGCTCTAGTGATACTTGCTCATCATTTAATGATTCATCATCTGATGACAAGTCAAAATCAGTCGTTTCTAATAATGGGTCATCACCTAAATCAATTTCTAAATCTTCAACGCTGGTATTTAGCGCTTCATCAAAATTATCTAAATTTTCATGTATAAAGTCATTATCACTTAAACTTGAGTCACTTTGTGTGAGTTCGGTTTGCAAATCGCCATTTTGCTGCAACTCACTTTCTAAGTCAGCTTCCAGTAAAGAGTCAATATCATTCAGTTCATCTAAATCAACTGTTTCACTTATATCTGTTTGCTCTAATTCAGGCTCTGCAATGGCTCCTAGCTCACTTTCTAAATCAATGCTTAAGTCATCATCTAAATCGACACCACCTAATAAAGCATCTATATCATCAAGATCATCAAGATCATCTAAACTTTCTAAATTGATAGACTCTGCAATTTCAGCTTGTTCTAAGTCAGGCTCTGTAATCATCTCAGGTATACTTTCTACATTAATACCTAAGTCATCATCTAAATCTTCAGATAATAAAGCATCAAGATCATCTAATTCTTCTAAGCTAACAGGCTGCTCGATTTCAGCTTGATGTAACTCAGGCTCTTCAATGGCTTCTGGTTCACTTTCTAAATCAATGCTTAATTCATCATCTAAATCTTCGCCCAATAAAGAATCTATATCATCAAGATCATCTAATTCGTCTAAGTCATCTAAGCTAACAGGCTCTGCAATCAACTCTGGTGCACTTTCGACATCAATACCTAAATCGTCATCTAAGTCATCACCTAAATCTTCAGATAATAAAGCATCTATATCATCAAGATCATCTGAACCTTCTAAATTGACAAGTTCTTCAATTTCAGCGGTTTCTAATTCAGGTTTTGCAATTTCATTAGCAGGCTCAGGCTCAGCTTCAGCTGATACACTATCTAATAAAGAATCTATATCATCGTCTGCTGCAATCTCATTAGCAGGTTCAACTTCTGCTGATACACTATCTAATAACGAATCTATATCATCGTCTGCTGCAATCTCATTAGCAGGTTCTACTTCAGCTGATACACTATCTAATAAAGAATCTATATCATCGTCTGCTGCAATTTCATTAGTAGGTTCAACTTCAGCTGATACACTATCTAATAAAGAATCTATATCATCGTCTGCTGCAATTTCATTAGCTGGCTCAGCTTCAGCTGATACACTATCTAATAACGAATCTATATCATCATCTGCTGCAATTTCATTAGCTGGCTCAGCTTCAGCTGATACACTATCTAATAACGAATCTATATCATCATCTGCTGCAATTTCATTAGCTGGCTCAGCTTCAGCTGATACACTATCTAATAACGAATCGATATCATCATCTGCTGCAATTTCATTAGCAGGTTCAACTTCTGCTGATACACTATCTAATAGAGAATCTATATCATCGTCTGCCGTAACACTATCTAATAGAGAATCTATATCATCATCTGATGCAACTTCGTCTGTAGGTTCTAAGTCTTCAGGAATATCTAATGCAATATCCGTTTCACTTAGCATATCTCCCACTGAAAGTTCATCTGACATGCCATCTTCGTCAATCTCAGAGGTCGGTTGATCAAAATCTTGTTCTAAAAACGCATCAATATCATCATTATCTAATAAATCAGTTGCTGCATTTTGCTCATCTGGTACTAAATCATCAGGTTCTTCATCAAAAACGATTTCATCACTTAACAAGCCATCTAATTCATCTTGATTTAATAAAGAATCGCCATCTAATTCATCAAAATCAAGATCTGGTTCATCTTCTTCATACAGAATTTCATCCGGTTCAGGCAACATATCGTCATCTAATGCATCATCCAGCTGGATAGAATCTTCAGCTAACAGATCATCATCTAATAAATCATCATCAAGTGCGTCATTTAAGTCAGGCTCACTTGCCAAATCGGCAGGCGCTTCAAAAGGTGGAGGTGGTGGCACATCTGCAGCAGGTTTTTCAAATGAAATATCATCTGCCGGTGAATCTGCTTGTTTACGACGACGTAAATAAGCAACAATGCCCCCTATTAATAAAAGAGCTGGAACTGTCATATACAAACCAATTAAAATAGGATCAGTCCAGTTAATCCCTTTATTACGCTCCATTTCTTCTTGTTTTTGTTGAATTAAAAATTCATTTTGTTTGGCGAGTAATTCTCGTAGTTGTTGTTGTATTTTACTATCATTTCCTAATTGATCTTTAACTAAATCTAGTTCTTTTGAAATTAAGTTTAATTGAGACTGTAGCTTTTCATTCTCATCTAAAATAACTTGTGAGCTTTCAACTGACTCTCTAAACTTATCTTTTAAATCAGCGAGCTTTTTTCCTTGATCTTGTTGAATTTCATTTAATTGAACTTTTAGCTCATTTTTTGCAGCATCTACATCAGACTTTTTAGCTTGGGTTACTTTTTTTTCTACTAAATCAATTTCATCATTTGTTAGATTACCTTGTTTTTTCTTCTCCCACAGAGAATCATCTTGATCAGATTTTTGCTTTGCAAGTTCAGGCTCTATACTGTGGAATTCACGAATAGAAGGGATCTTTAAATAAGAGCCGGTACGTAAGTGGTTTATATTTTTATCAAGGAATGATTTTGGATTTTTTTCGTATAATGCTTGCATCACCTGATAAATACTTATTGATTTATCAGGTCTTACCTTCATTGCAATTCGCCACAAAGTATCAGTATCTTTGACAGGGCCTATAGAGCGCCCTTGCTTACCATAATCAACATTTTTAGGGCCTTTTAATCGAGTTTCATCGGCCAAAGTAGTGGCTGAAAATAAAATAGACACTAAAAGAAAAATTGAAGCTAAACTGCGCATGCGATTCCTTTACTTATTATTCAAACAATCATGCTTTAAAAAGCGAGATTTAGAAATTTAATTATATTTTTATTAAAATTGTTGCAAGCATTATTCCAATTTCAAACTATAAACTAGATGTTATGTAATTTCCATTGAAAGACTTTAAAAATTAGAGTGTTAGATAGCTAAGTAGAAAAAAATTAAGAAAAATTAAAATATTAGGAGGTTTCTTATGAGTCAAAAATAAAAACAGGTACTCATAAGAGGCAAAAAAAGACCCTAAGGTCTTTTTTATTTATCAAAAACTATAAATATGATGCAATTAAAGTTTCAGCTATTTGCACACTATTCGTTGCAGCCCCTTTGCGGGTATTATCAGATACAATCCAAAGGTTTAAGCCCATAGGATGGCTGATATCAGCTCTTAAACGTCCAACAAAAACATCATCTGATCCACTTGCATCTGTTACAGGTGTTGGGTAATCATTTTCATCTTCAATTAATTGTACACCTGGCGCATCATTTAATAGCTGCTTGATATGTTCAATATCGACAGGAGAACGAGTTTCTAAATGAACCGCTTCAGCATGACCATAAAACACAGGAACACGCACTGCGGTTGGGTTTACCATTACACTGCTATCGCCTAATATTTTTTGCGTTTCTTCAACGATTTTCATTTCTTCTAATGTATAACCATTATCAGCAAAATCATCAATTTTAGGTAACACATTAAATGCAATTTGTTTATCAAAAATATCATTATCAAGTGGACGCGCATTCATTAAGTTTGCTGTTTGTTTTGCTAATTCATCTAATGCTTTTTTACCTGCGCCTGAAACTGACTGGTAAGTACATACATTAACGCGATCTATTCCATATGCATCATAAATAGGCTTAAGTACCAGCATCAGCTGAATTGTGGCACAGTTTGGATTAGCAATAATATTATGATTTCGATAATCAACTAAAGTATCAGGGTTCACTTCAGGCACAACTAATGGCACGTCATATGCTGAACGAAATTGCGAAGAGTTATCAATTACAATACAGCCTGCATCAGCAGCAATATGTGCATATTGCTGTGCAGCTTCACTACCAGCAGAAAATATTGCGATGTGTGCTTTTGAAAAATCGAAATTAGCAACATCTTGTACTTCTACTTCTTTACCTTGAAACTTAATTTCTTCACCAGCACTATTTTCACTTGCTAATAAAAACAATTCCTCAACTGGGAACTTTCGATCAGCTAAAGTTTCTATAATTTGACGACCAACTAAGCCGGTAGCTCCTAAAATTGCAACATTAAATTGTTGTGACATTATATTTCCTCATTTTGTATTGCAAAGCCTAACTTTGATAATTGGTCGGCTTGTTGTTTGTTTGTGCCTAAAATATTTATAGCGGAAAATTCACGCCTAGCTGGATAGTTTTTTCTCAAATAATCAAAGCCTTTAACCATCAATTGATTTGAAATTAAACCATGATCAGAACGAACATCATAAATGCTATGGACTAAAGCTCTTAAATCAGACTGAGCAAAGTTTTGATTAATGCGGATATTTTTAATAACAGGTTCAGGTAAAAAATCACTTAACTGATATTTTATTGCGGCATTATTTTGTTTGCATAAAGCTTCATAAAGCATAAATGTGCCTCGGGCTTTGCCTTCTAACGTATGTCCTGCAATATGAACTGAACCAAAACGTACATAATCTAATAGCTCAGTTAAGATATTAGGTTCATTTTCCCAGACATCTAGCACTAATGAGAGTGCTTTACCTTGTTTCATTATGCTAAGTAATGCTTGGTTATCAATTATATCGCCACGACTGGCATTGATCAAAATCGTATTTGGTTTTAAAGCACTTAGAACGTGTTCATTCAATAAATGTTTTGTTTTATGCTCGCCACCGCTTACCAAAGGAACATGTAATGAAATAACATCTGATTGCGCTATGACTGTTTCAAAAGAAACATAATCTAAATCATCAGATTGGTTGAGTGGATCGCACAATAAAGTTTTTATACCTAATGCTTTTAATTTTGCATGCAACCGAGTGCCAATATTACCGACACCAATTATACCAACAACTTTATCTTGAACTTTAAAGTCATCTTCTTGCGATAAAGCATAAATAGCACTAATCACATATTCTGCAACCGCAACAGAATTACATGCCGGCGCATTGGTAAAATAAATGCCTTTATCTGCTAAAAGTGTTTGATCAATATGATCCATGCCAATAGTTGCTGTACCTACAAATTTTAATTTATTTGCTTGAGTCAATAAACTAGCATTCACATTAGTTACTGAGCGCGTTAATAATACATCAACATCAGTAAGCATATCTGCAGTGATTGAACGACCATCAAAACGTGTGATTTGACCAAATTCAGAAAAATACTCTTCTACTAAAGGCATGTTTTGATCAGCAAGAATTTGCATTAAATTATCCACAGGGCTAAATTTTTCGACATTATACCCAATCAACCTAAAGATGCGAGTTTAGCTGAAAGAATTATCAATTGCAGACATAAAAAAACCGCCAAATGGCGGTTTTTTTTTAACGAATCAACTTATAATAAAAATTATAGGTCGCCTTCGTTTTCAGCTAGGAATTTTGCAACACCTTCAGGGCTTGCGTCCATACCTTTTTTACCTTCAGACCAACCAGCAGGACAAACTTCGCCGTGCTCAGTGTGGAAT
>Ga0209292_1004534_pt1 | contig 14590 bp, 11 predicted proteins | sample GOMGulsemesocosm_2_FD_184634 | JGI IMG/M metagenome (GOLD analysis project Ga0209292, IMG submission 184634) | Methane-oxidizing microbial communities from mesocosms in the Gulf of Mexico - GOM9C Gulf of Mexico (SPAdes) (version 2) | ecosystem: Environmental > Aquatic > Marine > Cold seeps... | reverse complement strand
CCGGTTATTTTACTCGCTGGTTTTGTTGGCGTGGCAGGATTTTCGGTATGGGCATTGTCTCTTACTGCAGATAAAAATAAATAACATACACGTTATCTAGATAAATAAGTTAAGGCCGCATTGTTACAATGCGGCCTTTTTTTGTCTGCAATTCATACTTTTAGTTATAAGTATTAATAGTGTTTTTTATTGGTCTTTTAGTACCTCACTGGTGGTATCACATAAGTGGTAAAAGTATTGTGTGAATGGAACACAAATTGATTTAGCGCAAGGCTACAGGTAAAGACAAAACTGTAAACTAATGTAAATTATCAAAATATAGCGTATCAGCTAAATGTTAAAACCACCATGTGAGGGTGATCTATGAAACTGACCAGACGGGCATTTGTTAAAGCAAACGCAGCTGTATCTGCAGCAGCAATTGCTGGGGTAACACTTCCTGCGACCGCAACAAATTTGATTGCAAGCAGCGATGAAACTAAAATTAAATGGGATAAAGCGGCATGCCGTTTTTGTGGTACTGGCTGCTCGGTTTTGGTTGGAACCCAAGGTGGTAAAGTTGTTGCAACGCAGGGCGATCCTGAGTCACCAGTAAATAAAGGGTTGAATTGCGTTAAGGGTTATTTCTTATCTAAAATTATGTACGGTAACGATCGTTTAACGACGCCTTTATTACGCATGAAAGATGGAAAATTTGCCAAAGATGGTGAGTTTACGCCTGTGTCTTGGGATCAAGCTTTTGATACTATGGCTGAGAAGTGGAAAGCATCACTAAAAGCGAATGGTCCAACATCAATTGGTATGTTTGGTTCTGGTCAATGGACAGTTATGGAAGGTTATGCCGCTGTTAAATTGATGAAAGCAGGTTTCCGTTCAAATAATATTGACCCTAATGCTCGTCACTGTATGGCTTCAGCTGTTGGCGCGTTCATGCGTACCTTTGGTATTGATGAGCCAATGGGTTGTTATGATGATTTCGAAAATGCCGACTCGTTTGTACTATGGGGTTCAAACATGGCTGAGATGCACCCTATTCTTTGGTCTCGTATCACTGATCATCGTTTAAGTAATCCACATGTAAAAGTAAACGTATTATCGACATATAAGCATCGTTCATTTGAGTTGGCTGATACGGGAATTGTGTTCAACCCACAATCTGATCTAGCAATGGCTAACTTTATTGCGAATTACATTATTCAAAATGATGCGGTCAATTGGGATTTCGTTAACAAACATACTAATTTTAAACGTACTGCAACCGATATTGGTTACGGCTTACGTGATGAGCATCCGCTACAGCAAAAAGCGAAAAACCCTAACTCGGGTAAATTGTCAGCAATGACTTTTGAAGAGTATAAAGCGTCTGTTGCTGAATACACTGTCGAAAAAGCGTCTGAGATTTCAGGTGTACCAGCTGAAAAGCTAATCACACTTGCGAAACAATATGCAGATCCAAACATTAAAGTAATGTCACTATGGACTATGGGTATGAATCAGCATACTCGTGGTGTTTGGATGAACAGCCTTGTTTATAACATCCATTTACTTGTTGGTAAAATCTCACAACCGGGTAATGGTCCATTCTCATTAACTGGTCAACCATCAGCATGTGGTACTGCGCGTGAAGTGGGTACATTCTCTCACCGTCTACCTGCCGATATGGTGGTTAAGAATCCTAAACATCGTGCTATCGCAGAAAAGATCTGGAAATTACCAGAAGGGACTATTCCTGCCAAGCCTGGCTTACATGCAGTTGCTCAAAACCGTGCATTAAAAGACGGAACTCTGAACGCGTATTGGGTGCAATGTACTAATAATATGCAAGCGGCGCCAAATATGATGGAAGAATCCTTACCTGGCTACCGTAATCCAGATAACTTCATTGTGGTTTCTGACCCATACCCGACAGTGACAGCCCAAGCGGCCGATCTTATTTTACCTACGGCTATGTGGGTGGAAAAAGAGGGTGCTTATGGTAATGCTGAACGTCGTACACAAGCTTGGTATCAGCAAGTTAAACCAATTGAAGGCGCTAAATCTGATTCATGGCAGGTTATCGAGTTTTCAAAACGCTTTACGGTAGAAGAAGTGTGGGGCGAAGAGCTGCTAGCTAAAATGCCTGAGCACAGAGGAAAAACTTTGTATGATGTTTTATATCGCAATGGACAAGTTGATGCTTTCCCTGTGAGTGAAGCACAAGAATTGAATGATGAATCACATGATTTTGGTTTCTATGTTCAAAAAGGTTTATTTGAAGAATACGCAAGCTTTGGTCGTGGCCATGCTCATGATTTAGCCCCTTATGATAAATATCATCAAGTGCGTGGACTGCGCTGGCCTGTTGTCGATGGTAAAGAAACAAAATGGCGTTTTGCAGAAGGTAGTGATCCCTATGTAGGCAAAGGTAAAGGTTTTGAGTTCTATGGTAAACCAGATGGTAAAGCGAATATTATTTTTGCACCCTATGAAGCGCCACCAGAAGTACCAAACGAAGAGTATGATATGTGGTTATGCACTGGGCGTGTATTAGAGCATTGGCATTCTGGCAGTATGACTGCTCGTGTACCTGAGCTTTACCGAGCTGTGCCGGATGCACTTTGCTATATCCACCCTGATGATGCCAAGAAACGTAATGTTCGCCGAGGCGATGAAGTACTGATTGAATCTGTTCGTGGAGGAGTGCGCTGCCGAATTGAAACTCGTGGTCGAAATAGACCGCCTGTAGGTTTAGTGTTTGTACCTTGGTTTGATGCGAGAGTATTGATTAATAAGGTCATTCTAGATGCAACGGATCCGTTATCAAAACAAACGGATTTCAAAAAATGTCCAATTAAAATTACTAAAGTGTAATTTATAAATGCATTTCTAGACACTCGTTTTGCCAGTATCTAGTGCTGGCAAAAAACAGATTTATTTGCCAATAGGCGGAGAATATAATATGAAAAAATTATTAGCTGCATTGCTAACTGCGGGGACGTTATTTTCTGTTCCAGTGCTAGCGACAGAGACTGCAGAAATTGAAAATGTAAATAACGGAGGTATTGCCTCACTACGCGGTATTACAGAATTAGATACGACTCGTAAAGCTGATGAGTTGAAGCGTGTGATTAAAGATCGTAGCCCAATTGATCGCGATTACGTATATCAACCACCATTGGTACCGCATCAAACACGTCATTATGAAGTATCACTCAATGCTAATAAGTGTTTATCTTGTCATAGCTGGAAATATGCCGGTGAAATGGGGGCTACTAAAATTAGTGTTACGCATTACCAGTCGCGGGAAGGCCAAGTACTTGCAGACGTATCACCAAGTCGTTACTTTTGTTTACAATGCCACGTCACACAAGTTGATGCCACGCCGTTAATCGATAACGATTTTAATCGTGTAGATTCATTACGCTAATTTAATCAACGAATAAATGAGGCGATAAAATGAAACTAATTTTAAAATTTTGGCGGAAGTTAGCCACACCGAGTAAAGCGGCTGTTGGTACTGTCCTAGCAATGGGCTTTCTTGGCGGTATTATTTTCTGGGGTGCCTTTAACATGGGGATGGAAGCGACAAATACAGAAGAATTCTGTTCTGCTTGTCATGCACCGATTGTTAAAGAACTAAAAGAAACAATTCATTACTCGAATCGTTCTGGGGTACGCGCTATCTGTTCAGATTGTCACGTACCGCACAAATGGACAGATAAGATTGTACGTAAAGTACAAGCGAGTAATGAAATTGTGGCTTTCTTGATGGGTACTATCTCGACTCAAGAAAAATTCGAAGCTCGTCGCAAGCATTTAGCTGTTCGCGAATGGCAACGTATGAAAGAAAATGATTCACAAGAATGCCGTAATTGTCATAACTTTGAATACATGGATTTCTCTGAGCAAGGTCCTCGTAGTAGAAAACAGCATTCTACAGCGTTAGCAAGCGGTGAAAAAACTTGCGTAGATTGCCACAAAGGTATTGCCCATCAACTACCAGATATGTCTGATGTACCTGGCTGGTAATTATACAAGGAATACAATATGAGTACGTTAGAATATGTTATCTGGCATATATTAGGTTATAGCGCGATGCCGGTTATTTTCATCGTTGGTTTTATTGGCGTTGCTGGATTTTCAGTATGGGCATTGTCTTTAACTGCAGATAAAAATAAATAATAGTTACGTAAGCTAAATGAATAATGTTATGGCCGTATTCGTGTAATACGGCCTTTTTTTGTCTGTTTTACTGCCTTGAGCTAGTCTCCATATCCCTGTATTATAACGTTTACAATATTCCGTTTATTATCGATAAAATAAAGCATTGAATGAAAAATAAAAATGTATCAATTGGATTAACTAATCCGAAAAGTCCTACTAATGTTGGTGCGGTTATGCGTGCCGCCGGTTGTTATCAAGCTGATGCGGTATATTACACCGGGCTAAGATACGATCGAGCTTCTGCCTTTCAAACTGATACCCAGAATATCGCGGCTAAAACGCCATTAACGGGGGTTGATAATTGGCTCGATAGTATTCCAGAATCCACCAATATTGTGTGTGTTGAATTAGCTGAAGGGGCCATCCCATTACCAGCATTTGAACATCCTGATAATGTGATCTACATATTTGGTCCTGAGGATGGCACGATTGACCAGAAAGTGATTGATCGTGCATCAGCGGTTGTTTATGTACCGACAGTGGGTTGCATGAATTTAGCTGCAACAGTGAATGTGCTTTTATATGATCGTCTTGCAAAATCTGCAGATACCATCGCCAATGATGCGCTGATTCGCGAAAGCCGCGACAATAATAACAAAGTTAAAGTTATTAATAACGACGTATAATCGGCACTTTAAGCTGTAACTCTGTTTATGATCAACATCCAGTTAACCAACTATCTTATAATAGTTTAATTAACATGACTGAATTGAAAAGGAAAAATGATGAGCCATGCTGAATCAGCGTTTAAAGCCGCAAAACTTGCAGTACTAACCGTATCAGATACCCGCAACGAAGATACTGATACTTCAGGGCGCTTTCTTGCTGAAGCCTTAGTTGCAGACGGTCATATTTTGGTAGATAAAAAAATTGTCATTGATGATAAATACAAGATCCGCGCGATCGTATCACAATGGATCGCTGACGATGAAATTCAAGGTGTGCTGATCACTGGTGGTACGGGTTTTACTGCACGTGATATGACGCCAGAAGCTGTACAGCCTCTATTTGATAAAGCAATAGAAGGCTTTGGTGAACTATTCCGTGCAGTTTCATACGATGAGATTGGAACGTCAACAATTCAAAGTCGCGCCGTTGGTGGTTTTGCAAATAAAACAGTCATTTTCTGCATGCCAGGTTCAACTGGGGCATGCAAAACAGGTTGGAATAAGATCTTACGTGAGCAGCTAAATAACTCTCATCGTCCATGCAATTTTATGCCACATATTTAAGTAATAGGAATTCTTAATGTCTGAACAATTTACTCATGTAAATGCTTCTGGTGAAGCAAATATGGTTGATGTTACCGAAAAAACAGTAACACAACGTGAAGCAAGAGCGGAAGCTATTGTACGTATGTCGGCAGAAACACTAGCGTTGATTATGTCGGGTGATCATCACAAAGGTGATGTATTTGCGACTGCGCGTATTGCAGGCATCCAAGCCGCTAAAAAAACCTCTGATATTATCCCTCTTTGTCATCCTCTTATGTTGACGAAAGTAACGGTTGAGTTAACACCAGAGCCAGAGAATAATCTTGTTCGCATCGAAACTTGTTGTAAGCTTTCGGGTAAGACAGGCGTAGAAATGGAAGCTTTGTCAGCTGCATCTGTAGCCGCATTAACAATTTATGATATGTGTAAAGCGGTTCAAAAAGACATCATCATTGATGGCATTAAGCTACTTGAGAAAAAAGGTGGCAAATCAGGTCATTTTAAAGTTTAGATTGCGCAGGGTATTATCATGATTAAAGTATTATTTTTTGCACAAATTAGAGAATTGGTTGAGTGCGCAGAGTTAGAAGTAACAGGCCAGTTCGAATCTGTAAACGCATTACGTGCCGAATTGGCTGGTAAAGGCGGAAAGTGGGCATTAGCACTTGATTCAGATAAATTGTTAGTGGCTGTTAATCAAGAAATATGCAGTCTAGACTCGCCAGTTGAAGACGGTGTGGAAGTTGCATTTTTTCCACCTGTTACGGGAGGTTAAATGAACGCAGATACCATTCAAATTCAAACTGAAGATTTTGATTTAGCAGCTGAATATGCGGCGTTAGGTAAAAGCCACAGTACTGGTGCAGTCGTTACTTTTATTGGTAAAGTGCGTGATTTTAACCAAGGCGATAGCGTATCAGGTTTAACACTTGAACATTATCCCGGTATGACAGAAAAATCACTGGCTAAGATCTTGGTTGAGGCTGAAACACGTTGGTCAATTCAAGGCGTTAAAGTGATCCACCGTATTGGTGAATTAGCGTTAGGTGACCAGATTGTTTTCGTTGGTGTTGCAAGTATGCACCGTGGTGATGCTTTTCAAGCATGCGAATTCATTATGGACTACCTAAAAACTCAAGCGCCATTTTGGAAGAAAGAAGCAACTGAAGACGGCTCTCATTGGGTTGATGCTCGAGAAACCGATACGACAGCAGCAGACCGTTGGAAGTAATTGCTGAATAGTTGCAATGCTCCTGCTGACTATACTGTATATAATAAAAAAGGCCCTATTAAATTAACCAATTTGGCTATTTAATAGGGCCTACTATTTTAAGTTACAGTTTTAAATAATAGCTAAGCTAATATTATTTTTGTTTTGGCGCTAATACATTACCTTTACGGTGTAGTTTTGCACTTGTCTTACGATGCTTACCTTTACTTGCTTTTTTCGTTGGCGCAGTTGTTTTTGGTTTATGTTCAACTTTTTCTTCACCAACCGCTTTGTTACGACGAGGTTGACGACGCTCATGCGAAGCACGACCACTAATATCAGCAATTAGACGATCACGGTTACTTACTTCATAACCTTTAACAACCTGACGTTCAATCTTATAGCCGATCATCCCTTCGATGTCAGCCAGACCATGTTCTTCTTCACGACATACAAATGATACAGCATTACCAGTTTCGCCTGCACGGCCAGTACGACCGATACGGTGAACGTAATCTTCTGCTAGGAATGGTAAATCGAAGTTTACAACGAACTTAAGACCTTGAACATCAAGACCACGTGCAGCAACATCTGTTGCTACTAGTGCGCGGATCTTACCTTCTTTAAATTCAGCTAAAGCACGACGACGTGCGCCTTGACCTTTATCGCCGTGACAAACGTCTGCTTTAATACCATCAAGTTTTAATTCCTTAACGATGTTATTAGCTGCTTCTTTTGTGTTAACAAAAACTAATACTTGTTTCCAGTTTTTAGTACCGATTAACTCAGATAAAAGCTCTTGTTTACGGCGCTGTTCAACAGGATGAATAACGTGTTTAATTGTTGATGCTGTCGAGTTTTCTTTTGAAGCAGAAACAATTACTGGATGAGACAGTAATTCATTTGCAAGGTGCTTCATTTGTTGAGAAAGCGTTGCAGAGAAAAGCATTGTTTGGAAATCGTTAGATATCGTTTCTAAGATCTTACGGATATCGGTGATAAAGCCCATATCTAGCATACGATCGGCTTCATCTAATACTAAATGCTCAACGTTAGCAAGGTTGGTATTGTTAAGTTGTAGGTGTTCTAATAAACGACCAGGCGTTGCAACTAAAACATCAACACCTTCTTTAAGCTGTTTAGTTTGTGTTTCCATTTTAACGCCGCCGTATACACTCACTACGTTAAGTGACATGAATTGGCTGTACGCTTTAATGTTGTCTGTTACTTGTGCTGCTAGCTCACGTGTCGGCACTAAGATTAATGCGCGTACACTGCCTGAGTGGATGTCTTTTGGCTTATCTGCCATTTGTTGCAAGATAGGTAAAGCAAACGCGGCTGTTTTACCAGTACCCGTTTGTGCATTCGCTAGAATATCTTTACCGCGACCAGCTGCTGGAATAGCTTGCTGTTGTACAGGCGTCATTTGGTCATAATTACAAGCATCTAGCGCGCGTAAAATTTCGGGAGTAAAACTATATGATGAAAATTTCATTGGATATCCTAGCAATTGGGCAATATGCCTCATTAAGGCGGCATATTATACAGTAATAAATAACTTAGGTGAATGTATCATTTACGTTAACAGTTAAAATATTTCCTTTTATTTGAATAAACCGCTTAGATTTTAAACAGGGTTGAGCTTGGATAGCACTGCCAATATGCTATAATCCGCCGCTTATATTGGTATCATGGGTTTTATAATGAGTAATGAGCAAACGTTTAAACTAGTCGCGATTGAAGGTAATATTGGTGTTGGAAAGTCAACATTGCTGCCTTTATTGGCTAAAGAATTAACAGAGAATGATAACGCTAACTGGCAGTTAATATTAGAAGATGTTGATTCAGACCCTGAATTTCAACGCTTATTACAAGCGTTTACGGTTGATCCTACACGCCGTATTGAATTTCAGCGCTACATTACTAATAAAAGATCTGATATCTGTAAAGATTTAGATCCTGCGTTCAATTACATCATTGAACGTTCATTATTTTCTGACCTGGTTTTCTGTCAAGCGAACCTAGCTGAAGCTTGCCGTCCTGATGGCAAAGATCTTGATTACTATTACGATATCCAAACTAAACTGGCTGATTACCCGCGAGTATCGGCTGTTGTTTATCTACGTTGTGAAGCTGAAACGGCTTATACGCGTATGCTTTCACGCGCTCGTGATGCCGAACAAGGTACGCCACGTGATTATCTGCAATTAATTTCTGATTGTCATGATACATTTCTACCGCACATTTGCCGTAAATATGACACAGTTCTACTGACTGAAGATTGGACTGACTTTGGTTGCCCAACAACCTTAGCTAAGCGAATTATTAGCGAAGGTATTTAGTTAATTACCCAAACTACTTCAAGGTGCTATATCAGAGATTAAATTCTCGCAGGGAAACTGATAGAAGGAATCTTCGGTTTACTGATTGCGCAGCTTGAAGTTGCTTGGGTATATACAATGGCGTAGTAAATACCACGCCATTGTTTTTTTATGCTAATTAGACTAATCTGTTATTCATCATTTTCCTTCACACGGAAAGTACTATTCTTTATTTGAACTGTGCTAAGTTAAGGTCTCAGTTAGTGAAATTATCAGCTCCATTCGCGCTTATTCTATTTTTATATTCTTCAGTTTTTTCTCCTTCTGCGTTTGCTGTTTCAAGTGTTGATTTCGAAATTAAAGGTGTCTCCGGTGCTATCGAAGATAACGTTAATTCTTATTTGTCGACAATATCTACACCGAAAGGTAATAACTACAGTTATTTTGAATCTAAAGTTCGAAAAAATATCATTGAATCTATCCAAGTTTTTGGGTTTTATCATTCAGAAACAACGGTTAACCTTACGCTAGATGACGATGATCTCATTGTATTTATCGATATCAAACTTGGTGACCGAATTAAACTTGCAAACGTTAATATTCAGATCGACGGTGAAGCGGGTCATGATCCGGCTTTTTCAGATCTGCTTAGTACTGTGCCGCTTAAGACTGGTGCTAATTTATCACATCAAGATTATGACCAATTCAAAGCTGAAATTACAAAATTAGCATTAGCAAGGGGCTACTTTGATGGAAAGTGGGCTAAAAGCGAAGTGCGTGTTAGCGTCAAGAAGAATAGTGCTGATGTAGATCTAATTTTCGATAGTAAGCAACGTTATGTATTTGGTGACACTGTTTTATCTAATCAAACAAAGTCTGAAAGTGTGGTTACTGAGTTAGCGACCTTTGAATTCGGGCAAGCATATGAGTCACACTTGGTTGCTGAATATAGTTTAGCGTTATTCAACAGTCGTTATTTTCAGTCGGCCTCAGTAGTTCCTGATATTAACGCTAGGAAAGAGGGTAAAGTCCCAGTCGTGATCACTGTTATTAACCATCCTAGCAATACGTATGAAGTTGGTGTCGGATATTTGAGTGATGTCGGCTTCAGAGGAACTTTAGGCTGGAAGAAACCTTGGCTCAACAGCCGTGGTGACAGTGTCTCTGCTGAATTTGAATATTCGACAGTACAGCAAGAGTTTACACTTAACTATGATATTCCAATTGAAGATCCGATTACTAATATAGCTAAAGTTCAATTTGGTTATCAACGCAAAGACAATGAAGACACCGACAGTAAATTATTTACGTTACAGTTACAGCGTCAATTTGAACTAGAATCAAAATGGTTACGTACTTGGTTTATTAAGTTTGAACAAGAAGACTTTATCCAAGCTAGCCAAGTCGGCAGTAGCCTTATGGTACTACCAGGAGTTAGCTTTGCGCGAACAAAACAACATGGTGGTGTAGATCCCTACTGGGGTAATCAACAATTGTTTAGTTTTGAAGTCGCCAGTCGTTATTGGGGGGCTGACATTAACATGGCTAAAGTACAAAGCAGAACGAAGTATTTACGTTCTCTTGACCGGACACACTTTTTTACCACGCGAGTGGATCTTGGTGCTATTTATGTCGATGAAATTGAAAGTGTGCCAGCTTCAATGCGTTTCTTTGCTGGTGGTAGCCAGAGTATCCGTGGTTACCAATATGAAACTGTGACGCCAGTCGATGCTAATGATGCCTATATTGGTGGTCGATATCTAACGGTGGGGTCATTTGAGTATGGTTACCAGTTTGCTGAAAAATGGCGAATTGGTCTTTTTACTGATGTAGGTACTTCAACCAATGACTTTTCTGAACCTGTTAGTATTGGTGTGGGTACAGGTATTCGCTGGATGACTCCTATCGGCCCTGTTAAAGTTGACTTTGCGGTGCCTGTTAATTCAGATACTGACACTAAGTATACTTTTCACTTGTATATTGGACCTGAATTGTAATGCGTTTTCTTCAAATCATTATTGTCTTATTTGTCTTCATTCTAGGTAGCATTGTCGCGCTGCTTGGTAGTCATGTCGGCAACCAATACATTATTAAGAAACTGAACAACACGGGTTTACCACTTCACCTTGTGCTTGATAAGGGCACTATATTTAGTCAAGCACACTGGAAAAAAATAGATTGGCAAGGAGATTTATTTCAATTATCAATTACAGATTTAGATTACGATATCGATTTATCTTGTGTATTCGGTGGTGAGGTTTGTGTCAATGCGATTAATGCTGCTGCCGTTAGCTATTCGATGGACCTTGAGAAAGAGCGTGACACACTTTTAGGGATAGATTTAGGTGATGCTTTAACACGTATAGCTGAACTGGATGATCAAATTTCAAATAATGATTGGCAATTAGATATCCCCATTTTAATTCGAGCTGCGAATATTGATATTCAGAATATAAATGTTGATATTGCAAATATAAAAATAACTGCCGATCGGCTTGAAGGTGCGGTTAATTTATCTGGACGAGATATCTCTGTTCCACAAGTTAAAACGACAAATGTGTTTGTTCAAGTGCTGACGACAGAACAAAACAACGAGATAGCCAGTGCTAAACAAACTAACGCTAGCGTTGTAAACAATAAACAATTAGATGCTGTGTCTGCACTATTAAATGAATTTGAGCTTTATCAGGTATCAATCCCATTACGTGTTGATGTACATGATGCTAAATTAATTCAATCTAGGCTTCAGGTTAACGACTTATTTCTTGATTTTAATTCAATCGATTTAATCGGCTTCATTGATGCTGGTGAAGTGAGTATTGAAAAACTTATTGTTGATATGCCACAGGCCGATACAAGCATTAAAGGGAATATTGTATTACAGCAAGGTTATCCTTTGTATGTAAATGCCCGAACAACATTCAAACAACCCGAATTATTAAACCACCTTGTCATTGACATTAAAGCGGGCGGTAGCCTAGATAAAGTTAACCTAGCGATTAATACCTCCGGGCCGATAAATACCAATATAGCCGCCTCATTAGCGCCGTTACAGCCAGCTTTACCATTTACAATTAAGGCTAATTGGCGTCATTTAGGCTGGCCATTACAGCCTCCTGCTTATGTCGAGACAAAAGATGGAACGTTGTCATTACAAGGGGATTTAGATAATTACTATATCTCCTTATCGGGTATCCTCGACATTGATAACGCACCGTTATTTAACCTTGATGCAAAGGGAAAGGGCAATTTACAAGGATTATCATTTTCTACCATTAATGCACAAACCTTGGGAGGGACTGCGGTTGCTTCAGCAAAGGTAGGTTGGGTCGATGGTATTACGGTGAGCAGTGAAATAGCGACGAAAGGCGTTCATTTAGATGAATACTGGCCAGAAGTAAAACTTAGCCCTAGCGGTGATGTGAAAATCGATTTTAACCTTGAATCTGATAGTGATTGGCGCGTAGATATACACGATATTAATGTTGCTGCGGATATTGAAGGTCATCCATTATCGTTACAAGGTCAACTTACACTGAATCAGGACCTTTATTGGCATTTGAATGGCTTATCTCTTTCCCGTGGTGATGATTCTATTCGACTCGACGGTATCATCAATGAGCAATTTAAGTTAGGTGGAGAAGTCGATGTAAAAGCATTAACCCCTTATCTTGCAGGAAGCAAAGGTAGTGCGTTTGGCTATTTTACAATTATTGGTAAAAAATCTAAACCTTGGTTAAATTTCGATTTGTTCGCCGATCATGTGTCTTTGGAAAATAATAAATTATTACGTGCGGATCTGAATGGTCGAATCAGTTTGACCGAACGTCCAGAAGGCGCTATCTCACTTTCGGGCGAAGAATTGAACATCGGTGAGCAGGTGATTAGTAAGGTCGGAGTCGATTACAAATCTGAGAATAGTAGAAGTAGTATTAGCCTAAATATTGAAAATGAAAAAAACAACGCGCTATTGAAGGTAGCTGGTTCTTGGCAGGGCGAGACTTGGCGAGGTAAAGTGACGAAAGGGCGTATTAATTCTGAATACGGCAATTGGATCGTTGATCCCAGTGTCGAATTTTCTTTTTCTGATAAAGATTATTACCTTTCTGTTGAACAGCATTGTTGGAATGAAAAAAAAGCAAAATTCTGTTTAGGTTTTGACGGTAAACTCGAAGATGCGGATAAGTTTGAGTTCGAATTACAAGACTATGATATTAATAAACTTGGTTTAGAAACCGCCAATAACCTTGAAATTGAAGGTTTACTGAATATTGTGAGTCAAGTGACTTGGGGTAAAGGCCAACTGCTACAGCTAAATTCAGAAGTGCGTATCACTGATGGCTCGGCACTTATTTATAATGAAGAAGAAAGTAGTAGCGCAAATTTTGAAACCCTAACAATGAAAATTCAACTGGACGAGTCTAGTTTAATTGCAAAAACTGATATTCAATCTCGTGAGCTAGGAGGCATGACAAGTGATATCCGTATCGATGACATTTTTGATACCAGAGAGTTGAGTGGTGATATAAATATTACTGACATTGACCTAGCGTTTATTGAACCTTTGATTTTCCAAGTCGATGTACTTAATGGTGTTGTCTCTGGTGCTGGCATTGTTGGTGGTACGTTAGATAAACCTGAGGTTATTGGTCAGTTCAATGTCAATAATGGTTATTTAGCGGGTGACGAATTACCTGTTACGTTGGAAAATTTTCAATTCAGCATCGAGTCCAGTGGTGAAAGAGCCAGTATTACAGGTATTGCTAATTCAGGTAAGGGATTAGCAAAGATCACTGGTAGTCTTGCGTGGGGGGATGAATTCAACTACCAAATGTTGTTACACGGTGATAATTTCGAATTTGACGATAACAAGGGGTTAAAGCTTCATTTTAGCCCAAAAATTAAAATCGAAGGTGACGATAAGGGTGCGAAAATAACGGGCGATATTGTCATTCCATATGCGTTAATTAAAGTTGAGCAGTTACCGCAAAGTGCGATTCAGGTTTCTAGTGATGTCATTATTATTGATTCAGATGATTTTACTGTAAAACCAACTTACCCGCTTGACGTTCAAGTGAATATCAAACTGCTAGATAACGTTAAAATTGATTCTTTTGGTTTAGAATCTAAGATCACTGGTGCAGTAAGCATAGTGCTTGATGAAGATGGTAATCTGTTTTCAGATGGTATGTTGCAGTTTGAAGACGGTCGTTATCGTTCGTTTGGCCAAGATCTTTATATTCGTAAAGGCCAGGTTGTTTTTTCTGGCTCTGTTGAAAACCCATATATTAATGTTGAAGCGATACGTAATACGGAGCTAACAGAAGATAATGTCATTGTTGGTATTCGTTTAATTGGACCCGTAAAGAAACCTATTTTCACGATATTTTCAGAACCGGAAATGCAGCAAACAAGAATGATTTCGTATTTATTGCGTGGTCGCGATGTAAACTCGGAAGATGAAACCAGTCAGGACGTTGTTATCACAACAATGCTTGTAGGCTCCAGTCTAGGTCAAGGTAAAGACGTTATCGGTTTCTTAGGTGATACATTAGGTGTTAAAGACTTTGCTATTGATACACGAGGACAGGGCGACGATACTCGGGTTGAAGTGAGTGGTTATGTATTACCAGGTGTTCAGA
>Ga0209292_1004533_pt1 | contig 14592 bp, 14 predicted proteins | sample GOMGulsemesocosm_2_FD_184634 | JGI IMG/M metagenome (GOLD analysis project Ga0209292, IMG submission 184634) | Methane-oxidizing microbial communities from mesocosms in the Gulf of Mexico - GOM9C Gulf of Mexico (SPAdes) (version 2) | ecosystem: Environmental > Aquatic > Marine > Cold seeps... | reverse complement strand
CTAAACAACCTAATTCGCCTTCAACTGAAACACCACAAGCATGTGCCATTTCAACGGTACGACGAGTAACGTCAACATTGTATTCGTAGCTTGAAGGTGTTTTACCGTCGGACATTAAAGAGCCATCCATCATCACTGATGAGAAACCCATTTGAATTGAACGCTGACATACACTAGGAGAAGTGCCGTGATCTTGATGCATAACAACTGGAATATGTGGAAACTCTTCAATTGCCGCTAAAATTAAATGGCGTAAAAAAGGAGCGCCAGCATACTTACGAGCGCCTGCAGAGCCTTGAAGAATTACCGGGCTATTGGTTTTATCTGCAGCGATCATGATTGCTCTAACTTGCTCTAAGTTGTTAACGTTAAAAGCGGGAATACCGTATCCGTATTCTGCAGCGTGATCTAACATTTGGCGCATAGAAATTAAAGCCATTGAACTACTCCTAAGTATTATTTGTGTTGTAAAGTATTTTCGTTAAACGTCAAAATGCAAGTTTCATTGTGAAATTTAATCTTTCGTACCGTAAGTATAACAGATAAAAAAATCACATGGCAAAGGAAAAGCAAACGATGATGTTGGATTTTATAGACCTGTTTTCTTCTGACTATACATAATGTTCGATTATTACTAAAAAAATCGTCAATATCTTCGTTTATAGGGATAAATAAAGCTTTTGTTTTGTAAGTTTACAACGAAAGAACGAAATATATTTACATAGGTATTTTTATGAAAAGTAAATTTTTGCATCTATTGATACGTGGGAAATAGGATGGATATAAAAAAGCCTCAATTTGAATCAATTGAGGCTTTATTTATCAGTCATTACTAGTCATTTATTTATGACTGAGCACGCTCTTCTAAAATGGCAACTGCAGGTAATTTTTTACCTTCTAAAAATTCTAAGAAAGCACCACCGCCCGTTGAAATATAAGAAACTTTATCAGCAATACCATATTTATCAACTGCTGCTAATGTATCTCCGCCACCTGCAATGGAAAAAGCCGAACTTTCTGCAATAGCTTTAGCAATGATTTCAGTGCCTTTGCCAAATTGGTCGAATTCAAAAACACCAACTGGGCCATTCCAGACAATAGTGCCGGCATTTTTGATAATCTCAACTAATGCTTTTGCAGACTCTGGACCGATATCAAAAATCATATCTTCATCGGTAACGTCATTTACTGATTTTAATGTCGCTACGGCTGTTTCTGAAAATTCTGTTCCGGTAATAACATCGGTAGGTACCGGAATACCGCCATCGTTTGATTCTGCTTGCGCCGTTAAACGGTTTGCTTCATCAAGTAAGTCTTTTTCGTATAATGACTTACCAACATTGTGGCCGTTTGCTGCAATAAATGTATTGGCAATTCCGCCGCCAACAACCAGTTGGTCAACAATTTTAGCTAACGAGTCAAGCACGGTTAGTTTAGTTGATACTTTTGAGCCACCAACAATTGCCACTAATGGGCGAGCAGGGTTGTCTAATGCTTTACCCAATGCTTCTAATTCACCAGACAATAATGGTCCTGCACAGGCTGTAGCTGCAAATTTTGCTACGCCATGAGTACTTGCTTGTGCACGATGTGCTGTGCCGAAAGCGTCCATAACAAAAACATCACATAGCGCGGCTAATTTTTTAGCTAAAGTATCATCATTTTTCTTTTCGCCAATATTAAAACGAATGTTCTCAAAAATGACTAATTCACCGACATTGACTTCAACGCCGTCAAGGTAGTCTTTTGATAAACGTACCGGAACATTTAATGCAGCGGCTAAATAGTCTGCAACTGGCTGTAATGAAAATTCTTCATTGTACTCACCTTCAGTAGGGCGCCCGAGATGCGACATAACCATCACTTTAGCACCGCTTTCTAACGCTAGTTTTAGTGTTGGCAATGCGGCTCTTAAACGAGCATCAGAAGTAATTTTTCCATCTTTAACGGGCACGTTAAGATCTTCACGGATCAATACTCTTTGGTTGGCGAGTGCCAAATCGGTCATTTTAATTACAGACATGTGGTGTTTCCTATAAGATAAATTTTTAAGTATTTGTTTAATCGTTATTAGTTTAACTGCTTTGGTTTATTTGATCTTTGCCATGGCTTTTGCGGTATCGAGCATACGATTGGCAAAACCCCATTCGTTATCACACCACACTAACATTTTTACTAATCGTTTATGGCTAACACGCGTTTGGTTACCGTCAACAATACAAGAGTGTGGGTCATGATTAAAATCTACTGAAACAAGTGGTTCTTCGGTATAACCTAAAATTCCTTGTAAACCATTATTTTGTGCTTTAACAATCGCTTGGTTTATTGCATCGATATCTACATCTGTTGATATCGTTAAGCTTAAATCCATAGCGGTAACATTAATGGTGGGTACACGTACTGCTATTGCTTCAAAACGGCCGGCAAATTTCGGCAGTATTCTCTCAATGCCCGCTGCTAATTTTGTATCAACAGGAATAATAGACTGGCTTGCCGCACGACTTCTCCGTAAGTCAGGATGATAAGCATCGATCACTTGTTGGTCATGCATGGATGAGTGAATAGTGGTAATGGTACCACTTTCCACACCAAAGGCTTCATCAATGACTTTAATGACGGGCACAATACAATTGGTTGTACATGAACCATTTGAAACTATTTTATCGGTTGCGCTGAGCTGCTGATGATTAATGCCATAAATAATAGTAGCGTCAACATCATGCTCACCAGGATATGAATAAAGGACTTTATTAGCACCTTGGCTTAAATGAACACGTCCTTCTCGCTGATTGGCAAACTTACCGGTACAGTCAAGCACTATATCAACGTTATGCTTTTTCCAAGGAAGTTCAGCTAGGGATTTTTCGTGGCTAAGGGCAATAACATCGCCCGCAATAACCAGTTGGTCGTTTGCTAACTCAACAGCAAAAGGAAAACGACCATGAGTCGTGTCGTACTTCAATAAATGTGCAATACCTTTCGGCTCTGCAAGTTCATTAATCGCGACAAGTTTTAAATGCTTGTTATCTGCATTCTCATACAAGGCACGAGCAACACTTCGGCCGATGCGGCCAAAACCATTGATGGCTATATTTATAGACATAAGTAGAAAGTTATCCGAAGTGAAAGCATCCTCAAACTACCAATACCGTAGTTTGAGGAATTGTGCAGAGAACTATAGTTGGTTTACTGTCTTAACTACGTTTTCTACGGTGAAACCAAAGTGCTCAAGTAAAACATTACCTGGTGCAGATTCACCGAATGTTGTCATCCCGACAACCGCGCCAGAAAATCCTACATATTTATACCAGAAGTCAGTATGCGCTGCTTCGATAGCAACACGCTTAATAACGCTTGATGGTAATACCGACTCTTTATATTCGCTTGATTGCGTGTCAAAAGTATTGGTTGAAGGCATAGACACTACGCGAACTTTTTTACCATTTGCTGTTAATTGTTTTGCTGAATCAAGTGCTAAAGACACTTCAGAACCCGTCGCAATTAAAATAACGTCAGCAGTACCGTCACAATCTTGTAAAACGTAAGCGCCTTTAGCAATGTTTGCTACTTGCTCATTGTTACGTGCTACCGCTGGTAAACCTTGGCGAGAGAATATTAATGACGTTGGGCCTGTTTTACGTTCAACAGCTGATTTCCATGCCACAACAGATTCTGTCGCATCACACGGACGCCATGTATCCATATTTGGTGTTGTACGTAAACTGGTTAATTGCTCAACAGGTTGATGCGTTGGACCATCTTCACCTTGACCAATTGAATCGTGAGTATAAACAAAAATGTTTTGAATACCCATTAATGCAGACATACGAACCGCATTACGTGCGTATTCCATAAACATCATGAACGTTGCGCCGTAGTTAATAAAACCACCGTGCAATGAAACACCATTCATAATACCGCTCATACCAAATTCACGTACGCCGTAGTATATGTAGTTACCAGCGGCGTCTGTTTCAATGCCTTTAGAGCCTGACCACAAGGTTAAGTTAGAACCGGCTAAATCTGCAGAACCACCTAATAACTCGGGTAATATTGCGCCAAAAGCTTCAATGGTGTTTTGCGATGCTTTACGTGAAGCAATGCTCTCGCCTTTTTCTTGGCTCGCTAATACTAGAGCATTCGCTTTTTCTTCGAAGTCGCTTGGTAAGTCACCTTTAATAACACGACGCTCGTATTCAGCGGCTAGTTCTGGGTGAGCCGCTTGGTATGCAACAAATTGATCATTCCAAGAAACTTGGCTTGATTGGCCTTTTTCTTTTTGATCCCAATCAGCGTAAACGTCACTAGGAATTTCAAAAGGAGCATGTGGCCAGTTTAATGCTTTACGTGTTGCTGCAATTTCGTCATCACCTAATGGTGCGCCATGACAATCATGTGTGCCTTCTTTGTTCGGTGAACCGAAACCAATAACCGTTTTACAACAGATCATAGAAGGTTTATCTGTTACCGACTTAGCTTCAACAATTGCTGCTGCAATAGCTGCAGAGTCATGTCCGTCAACACTAATTACGTGCCATCCGTAGGCTTTAAAACGTGCCGGCGTATCATCTGTAAACCAGCCTTCAACGTTACCGTCAATTGAAATGCCGTTATCATCCCAAAAAGCGATTAATTTACCTAAACCTAATGTACCCGCTAATGAACATACTTCGTGTGAAATACCTTCCATTAAACAACCGTCACCTAAGAAACAGTACGTATTGTGATCAACAATTTCATGACCTTCACGGTTAAACTGTGCCGCAAGTGTTCTTTCAGCAATAGCCATACCAACTGCATTAGAGATACCAGCACCTAATGGACCTGTTGTGGTTTCAACACCTGGTGTATAACCATATTCAGGGTGACCAGGAGTTTTAGAATGTAATTGACGGAAGTTTTTTAATTCTTCAATAGGTAATTCATAACCCGTTAAATGCAATAGAGAGTAAATAAGCATAGAACCATGGCCGTTTGATAAAACAAAACGATCGCGGTCAGCCCAGTTAGGATCTGTTGGATTATGCTTGAGAAAATCACGCCATAATACTTCGGCAATATCTGCCATGCCCATTGGGGCTCCAGGGTGTCCTGATTTCGCTTTTTGTACAGCATCCATACTTAAAGCTCTAATTGCATTGGCCAAGTCTTGACGAGACGGCATATTAACTCCAAATCTTTATTATATTCATACTTAAGTTAGTTAAGTATTTGAGGGTGATAGTGGCGCTATTTTCGCCTAGACAGTACCTAAACTGCAAACGATATTATGCAAAAATGTGTTTTTTTTAGAATTAGCTAAATTTAATCATAAAAAAACACCTATTGTTAATAAAATGTAAGATAAAAAATATTTGTGTTTTTGTTGAATCTTTAACTTTAAATGCTTGAATTAGCGCAATTAGTCGTATAGATTGGTTGAGTTTTGTACAGATGTAAAAATAATAACAAAACACCTGACACAGGAATATGTATGAACAGGTCATCTTCACCAGGAATTAAGCTGACAACAGTTATTTTTGCGGTAATCGTATTAGCTGTTTCAGCAGCATTGAGTAATATCTCAATTGCAGATGACAAGGACGTTACAATAGAACAATCATCCAACGAGTAAAATCGTATGAGTTATTGTCAATATTTTCAAAAGCCTCGTTTATACGGGGCTTTTTTATGTTCAGGATGAACGGTATGTCACGATCACATGGATGTGAAAGAGTGACGAGGTTCAAAATAAATAATACGAACGCTATAAAAATAATATGATAGGAAAAACAAAAAGAATTGGTGTCCTGAGGGATATCGCTTTGGTTGGTTAACTTGTTGTTAGTTAGGTGTTTTATATTCCCGTCTTACTTCTGGTGATACAATAATCAAAAGTCATTAATAAAGTAATTGCCAAACATCCCCTTCATTTCAACAACTACATAGGCTAATAATATCCAATACCATATAGCCTATGTTTAGTTAGTTTATTAGAGTGCTTTCTCAAAATACTCAATTAACATACGTTTGTCGTAGCCTATTAAATCATTAGCTTTTAGTCCAAATAGCCTTTTGTCTAGGTAGTTCATATCTTTAATATCAACTGTATCAGCCAACTTAACAACACCTGATGTATCTTTGATTTCATACTCGAATGACATACGCGGGATATATAAATCCTTTAGTACACGTATTTCTCGCATGTTGAACCTAGTCTCACCTGCTAAATCAATATTGGAGAATATAATATCAATAGTTAAATCAGTTTCTTTAAAGTGGTCAGCCAATGCCTTCGCCAACTCTTTAGCTACTCTTTGCTCAAAATTAGACTGTACCCCTAAATTACCCGTTTCTATGTCAGTAAAATTATGGGGCTTAATCAGTGTTACTTTCGCTAATCCATCAGTAGCTGATATTGTTTCAGGCTTTACAATATTGCTTGAGCACGATGTTAGTAGTATCGCTAATGTTAGTGGTAATAGATTTTTCATAATTTTTCTCCTTGCTTCAATTATAGCATTGAACTGTTATTACAATTATCAAAAGTAATTAATAACGTTATTGCCAAACATAGCTTTTATTTGAGTATATGCCATAGGCCAATATTTTTTCTAGCGCAGTAATTTTATCTCGTTATAGGTTAAAAGTTTTCCTGCGCATCCATTTAGGCTTAGGCCAATAATACACATTTTCAAACATATTGTTAACGTCTGGCCAATCATAACCCCAAAGTTCTTTTCTAAGTTTTCTAATGCGCCTCATCAGTCGCTTGTTTGGGCGTTCACTTTGGCTGGCGTAATGTAAGCCAATACATTGCCGACAACCATAGGTATATTTGATCGCATAAAGGCTCTGGCGTTGTTTTTGGCAGTAGGGACAACTTATGTATAGTTTATTGCTGGCGCTTCGTTTATCTACTATCAGGGCTATCTTATGGGGTTTATCGTTTATGGTGAATGTCATTAGGCGAACGCCACATTCCAAAGTTGTTAATTTGAATTTTCGATGTTCGTTATTCAAGTCATCAGAACTAATTGAATAGTTACCCAATGGCTTTGTCAGTAGCGATTTAAACAAATTGGCTTGTATGCGGTGATACTCGCTAGTGTAAGCTATTGTTTGTGTTCTGCCGTAATGATGGCCTTTAGGCATAGCTTTTTACTCCGAAAAACTAAATCGAAAAAATATCATCTTCACCAGTTTCTCTACGGGCAGTCATAACACCAACTTGTTTAATTGGCGCGCAAACAAAAGGCATGAGCTTGGTTAAAAAGTTTAACCTTTGAACTAGATCTTTAATTTCTGAAAGTGTTGCTGGTAAGTTGGTTAACTCATTTTGAATGGCTTGATTATTACAAGTTCTCTTTAATCGTTAACAACCGTGATTCTCGCTGAGCGCTATGTTTTAATTGGTTTTTATGGCTATTGCTGAGTGTTGTTAATAGTGATTTTGGTGTCTCTGAGAGACGTCGTTTTCAATACTTAACTATTTGTTAAGTAGCCTGTTTATGTTTTTGTCTTGCCTCCAGTGTTACTTGGAGTGTTACCATAATCAAAAGTCACTTTAAATGATTCTATTTATGACCTAGGAAAAACCTTAACAAATTTTAACAGTCAGGCATTAAATTATATGGCCAAACATAGCCTTCATTTGAACATCAACCATAGGCCAATATTTCTTTTCTAACTCGGTTATTTGATTTCTTTTTTGTTCAAATGTTTTCCAACGCATCCATTTAGGTTTAGGCCAATAAACGACTTGTTCAAACATGTTGTTCACATCAGGCCAATCATAACCCCATAACTCTTTTCTAAGTTTTCTAATGCGCCTCATTAACCGCTCGTTTGGTCGTTCGCTTTGGCTGGCGTAATGTAAGCCGATACATTGCCGACAACCATAGGCGCATTTTATCGCGTAAAGGCTCTGGCGTTGTTTTTGGCAGTAGGGACACGTGATGTATAGCTTATTGCTGGCGCTTCGTTTATCTACTATCAGGGCTATCTTATGGGGCTTATCGTTTATGGTGAATGTCATCAAACGAACGCCACATTCTAAATTGGTTAATTTGAATTTTTGATGTTCGTTACTCAGATCATCAGAATTGATTGAATAGTTACCCACTGGCTTTGTCAGTAGCGATTTAAACACATTGGCTTGTATGCGGTGATACTCGCTTGTGTAAGCCCTTGTTTGTTTTCTGCCGTAATGATGGCCTTTAGGCATAGTTTTTTACTCCGTAAAATTAAAGGGAATATATTAATCTTCACCTGCTTCTCTTCGAGCAGTCATAACACCCACTTGTTTAATGGGCGCGCATACAAAAGGCATAAGCTTTGTTAGGAAGTTTAACCTTTGGATAGGGTCTTTAATCTCTGAAAGTGTTGCTGGTAAGTTAGTTAATTCATTTTGAATGGCTTGATTGATTAAATGCCTAATATCGCCAGCCATGTATTTATTGGTTGGTGTTTGATTATTTGTTGCCATATTTAAGTTAAGCCAAGTCTGTAATGATAAGTTTACATTGTATCATTTTTATCTAGTACGAAAAACACGTGTTAGTTTCTACTTTTCTTAGGTATTTATAAGGCTGTTTCTCTGTTTCTCATGCCTTGTATTGTCCTTATCTATATGTTGCTGTTGAACTTATCCAAATACAAGTCAAACCCAAGGCCGTATGAAAAACAAACGATTAAAAATATATAAATGTCCGATTACTTTACAGTGATAAATTTAAGTCTTGTTTGTTTTTTATTAACCACTTGAAATTATTGTGTTTGTTCTATCTGGCGTAATTGTTGCTTTAGCTCGGTCAACAATAACAGAGTGCCCCTATTTTCAGGGATTTAATATAAAGGAATATGTAGTGAACATAAAAATGTTAAAAGCCGCAGTTGCTGGCTTGGTTTTATCTGTAAGTGGTTTTGCTAATGCTGGGCTTATTACTCTTGATGGGAGTATTGATGATGGAACAGAAGTAGATCATTGGTCTTTTTTTGTAACCACTAGCGGCAGTTTTACCTTTGATGTATTGGCTTATGAAGACGCTCAGAATGATTTTTTTGCTAATGGTGTAGCTAATGATTATTTAGATAGTTACATTTATTTATTTGCTAACGATGCCAATGGAGCGTTTATCGGTTCAGATGATGATGGTGGAGTTGGCACTGATGGTTCATTGTCTTCGGTAGGCTTAGATAGCCTTATGACTTTTCACCTTAATGTTGGTACATATTTGTTTGCTATAGGAGATTACGATCTATCTAAATTAGAAGCTCGTAATGGAGTAAATGCGGATAACGCAGGTAGTGATGTTGGCCGTTACAGTGTAAGTATTTCATCTACGGACGGTGTAGCACGAGTAAATAGCGTTCCAGAACCTTCTACCCTTGCTATCTTCGCATTAGGCATTATGGGTTTAGCATCACGTAGATTCAAAAAACAGTAAGCTAATCTGTTTTATACTCTTACATTCAAGTAATGAGTAAAACATAAAGCACCATTCATTGGTGCTTTTTTATTGCCTGTCATTTGCCTTAATTCTACTAGTACCATAGTTCTTAGTTTGCTCTGGTTTATAGCCTTTCCCTCTGGCTTTGGCCAAGTATGAGATTCGCCAGATAGCGGCCTGTATCGTCTCGTAATCATTTCTTTTTACATTGTAATAGCAGTTGTCAGGAAAGTATTCAGAGCCGTCTAATTGCCGCCATAGCTCTTTAACCTTGTTTGTGATCTCATGGGGAAAGTTAACCTTGTGTCCATCTATCATTAGCGCATAGTGATAGTGCTGTTGTTTGGCTGTTTCTAGCTCTCGACACCACGCAAAACCGATACGCTTTAAATTGTATTTTCGTTTAAGCCATTTATGTAATCTGCGATTAAAGGCCATTATTATCCCGTTATTTTCTGTATATTCATAAACTCTCAGGTCAAACCGTATGATGTGAATTTTGCTGTGATGGCTTAACATGGCATCAATCTGGTTAATCATCGCTTTTAAGGAGTGCGCAATTAACCCACTTCCTTTTAAATTTACCCACCAAGTATTGCCGTTTATTGTGATTGCTTTGTCTTTGGTTATGTATGTCATTTGATAAGTTACTAACTAAGATAACGCTAAAGGATATTATTAATTACCTAGTTTAAAGTAAGTTGTTACTTACCTGTCTAAACCCTGTGGTTATAGTTGGTTTATTAAAATCACTAAAAATATAGAGGTAACAAACCTATGAATAGCGGTTATTAATAATCAATACATACAGGGCGGCGCTTAACAGGTTTGTAACTGCTAACTATTTAAAGGCGGTTAACTTGGTTATACTCTAGTAGTTGGCTAGTGGTAGGTCGCTAAACTTATTCCACTAGCCAGTTTTAGATAAGCCGCTTTGAAATTAATCTTTCTTAGCGGTTTTGTTTTTTATACTAGAGTCATTTGCCGCTTCTCCGAACGATAAAAAAGTCTCACTCCAAGCATCAGTTCTTTTAGCTAAAGCAATAGGCTCTCGAACACGGCCTAATTTAGCTTCTTTATACGACTGGTCAGTTAACTGTTTTCTTCGTTCTTTTCTTGCTTCATTATCAAGGTCAATATTCATAGAATAATGTCGCTCATCAAGCTCTATATACACAACCCGATTCGCTTCCTTCCCCCTATGAATTAACCAATGATAATTACTACCGTCTAAAGCCTGTATTTCAGTTCGAAAATCATCACCTAGTAACTCGACAAGTTCTGTTCGATAAATACGGTTCTTCTCAGCAAATAGCGCGAGTAATTTAAACCCTTTAGTGTTCAGTAAAGGAAAGCACTTGCTTGATGCTACGAATATTTCATAGATAGTTTTATATTTCATATTGCCCCCTATGCCGCTTTACGTTGTTTGATTAGTTCAATAACAAGCAGTTTAATTTGCTCTGGTGTTTGTTCTTCAATAGGAGCTTGGATGATTGCTTCTACCTCATGCTTGATATAAGCAACGGCACGATCACCGATCGAGATAGGAGGGCAAAACAAACCAGCCTTTTCGTCTAGTTGTAATGCGGATTTTGATCTAGCTGTTTGGGTTAAAACAGATGGTCTGCGGATTAATTGATAAAAGTTTTTAGTAGTCATATTTAATTGCCTTAGTCAGTTGTTGAACGATTCTGGCTTGATGCTACTTAAATAAATTTATGACAAAACATCTGTCTTATGATGAAAGCTTTGTCATAATTATCATATTGATATTTATAGGTTAAATACTTCTATTATTATTTTCTTGATTGTTTCTGCTTCACGCTTTGTTGCTTTTAAAGTTTCCATTAACCATTCGTCTATATGACTTTTTGGAACATTATTTGGTTTAGGTCGACTTTGTTGCCAGCTAGGGAATAGTTCTAAAGCTTTTTCTGTTAGTTTGTATAAATCTTGCCACACAATGGTCTCGGTTACCTTTTTGGAAAAGTTAAACTGCGAGTCTGTTGCTTTGGCTACGATATTCAAAATATCGTCCGTCAAATTTTTATCTGTCGAATATCCTGTTTCTATGGTTTTGTAACTTTCTGTTGGGTCAAAAATGCTGGCTTTATCTGGTAAGTGGGTATAAAACCATTTTGCTAAGCTAACTTTTGTTATAGTTGTTTGTGTTGGTATTGGGCAAAAAGAGTATTCGTCATCAGGTGCCATTCGGCTTATTTGAAAAACTTCTAAATGAGTGTCATTTCTTGGTAGAGGAATAATATCTGATAAATATAGCTCAACTTCGCCTGATAAATGATCATGCCATTCACAAGCGATACCAACTTCATCTAGTAAAGCTTCATATATTTGTTCTGCTAAATCTAAATTTTTATAATCTTCATCATGCGAATTAATGTCATCCCAACCCATAGATGAAACACCTTCATCATTATATGGATTAGTTAATTCACCTTCGGCATATCTTACTGATTCTTCTTCACATTGAAGAGTTCTTTTAGCGTCAAGCAAAGAACTAAATCGCTCTAAGTTTGTTGCTATTAAAGATGCTTCATTCGCTGTTAAGCCCCTTTTAAATTTATTTACCATGTGAGTTCCTCATTTCACTACTTCAATAAATGATTGGGAAAATGCTGAAGTAGGCAACTTTCGCTTAAATAGTCATTTTTAAGCTATCCCAATGAATTTAATTTATAGGTTTTAGCTGTGTTAGTTGATCGATTTTTTTAGATTAAATATTTCAACTATTACTTTTTTAATTATTTCAGCATCACGTTTGGTAGAAGTAACTGAGGCATTAAGCCATTCGTCAATATCACTCATTTGTATTACCTCTCTATTGAATTTAAGTCTCCAACTAGGGTAGTCATTTACAGCTTTTTGGATACTCTCAAATAAAAAAGTCAGTGCTTTAGTCTTAAGGATATTATCGCCTAAGTTTATTGGTACTAGTGGTTTTTCAATATCACTTTTTATAAAGCTTTGTTCAAACGCCTCAAGATCAGATCTTAAGATAACTAAATCAGACTGCTTAGGGTAATCCTTCATAGGATAAGGTCGCTGTGTCCAGTTAGGTATTCTATCTTCACGTTTATCATCTTCCTCAATACAAGAACCTACGATTTTAAACAAATCCCCTTCCTCATTCTCAACTATGATTCCCGTAAAATATTGAGACTCAAAACCAGCTTCGGTATCAAATAAAATATTCTCAAAATAAGTTTTCATATCTCCTGTATCAATATGAATGTTAAATGCCCCCTCTATATCAAAAATTCCACTAGTTGCCCTGTAATCACGATGAACACGAGTTTCCCATAAGCCCATTTCACTATCTATAAAAACTCTAAAAACTTCACCTTCAGCTATGTTGTCACTAGCATCAGTAATATATTTTAAAGGGGTATTTGTAGATAAAAATTCTTCGCCTGTTATAGAGTCCAAAACATATACATTATCTTTAATAACTTGAACAGCTTCAATTCCATGATGTACTTTAAAATACCAAGATACTTTTAGCTCACCTTCAATTATTAGTTGAATCAAATCGTTGGTGTTAACCTCTTCTTCTAATACCGAGCTTAATCTTTTGCTAGCATCTTCTAAGGTTAGCCATTTTTTTAATTTAAATAATTTACTCATGTATCCCTACAACCTTAATTATTTTTGATTTATTAAATTTACCTGTTTGAGCCTGCTCAATATGCTCAGACCACCAAGCCATCATTACTCGTCTACGTTCTAAATATTCAGCGTGGTTATAAGCGCGTCTTACTTCGTTTTTATCAACATGCGCTAATGCTGATTCAATAACATCAGCATCAAAACCTTGTTCGTTTAGGGTGGTGCTGGCGAGTGAACGTAAACCATGTGCCACTAATTTGTTTTTATAACCAATACGTTTTAACGCCATGTTTGCTGACTCGCGGTTAGCATGGCCTTTAAGGTTTCTATCGGCAGGGAATATGTAATCATTGTCGGCACTAACAGGCTTGATACGTTCTAATATTGCTAAAGTTTGTGGGGTAAGCGGTACAATATGAGGTTTGTTCATTTTCATTACATCGCCAGGAATTCGCCAGCGTGCGTTTTCAACATCAATATCAGCCCACTTTGCTGTCGCGGCTTCATTTGAGCGCACCATGGTATGAAGTTGCCATTCAATTAATAAGCGCGTTACTAGCCTTAATGTTGAATAGCTGAGATCAGCCATTAACTTTGGCAGTTCTTCTGGTTTTATTGTGGGGTAATGTTGTTTCTTGGGGGCTTCAAAGGCTTTTAAAATACCGGTTAGCGGGTTGCTGTCAATCAAGCCAACATTGGCTGAGTAGGTCATTATTTCATTTAGACGTTGGCAAAGTCTTTTAATAACAAACAAACTGCCTTTGTTTGCGATTGGTTTCATCGCATCAATCACAATAACAGGCGTTAACGCGGTAATAGGGTGCTTACCTAATTTGGGGAATATATGATTATTAAGCGAGTTCCATGTGTCGTTAGCGGTATTTGGGGCAATGGTTTTTTTCTTTAATTCAAACCAGTCATGCGCAACCTTTAACAGGGTATTGTTTAATTCGGTTTTCTTGTCTTGGGTTATTTCTTCTTTATGGGTTTTTGGGTCAATATCTTTAGCCAATAACTTTCTAGCGTTCGCACGTTTTTCTCTGGCATCAGCTAATGAAACATCGGGGTAATTACCAAAACTAATATTTGCTCGTTTTTTGGTGAAAGGGCGAGAATAGTTGAAAATCCACAATTTAGAACCTTGAGGTTTAACTCTAAGGGCTAAACCTTCACCGTCGGCAAGGTTATATTCTTTGCTCTTAGCTTTCGCTTTGCTGACTTCTGTATTGGTGAGAGATTTCGTTGTTTTTGCCATAATTGTAACACTGGGAATTCAAAGTAAGGGCTGGTGTTACAATGAGTGTTACAATAAACCGTGATTATTACAAGTTCTCTTTAATCGTTAATAACCGTGATTGTCTCTGAGTGCTATGTTTTTATTGGTTTTTATGGATATTGCTGAGTGTTGTTAATAGTGATTTTGGTGTCCCTGAGACGATTCGAACGTCCGACCTAGCGCTTAGGAGGCGCTTGCTCTATCCAGCTGAGCTACAGAGACAATGAAGAAGCTACGCGAACAATTTATCTTAAA
>Ga0209292_1004529_pt1 | contig 14603 bp, 13 predicted proteins | sample GOMGulsemesocosm_2_FD_184634 | JGI IMG/M metagenome (GOLD analysis project Ga0209292, IMG submission 184634) | Methane-oxidizing microbial communities from mesocosms in the Gulf of Mexico - GOM9C Gulf of Mexico (SPAdes) (version 2) | ecosystem: Environmental > Aquatic > Marine > Cold seeps... | reverse complement strand
TGTATCGAATTCAACGATTTTAGTGCGTCTATTGCGCAACAAAGTAACTAGATTGCATAGTCTAATTGTAGCTCGTAACTCGTAGCTCGTAGCTCGTAGCTCGTAGCTCGTAGCTCGTAGCTCGTAACTCGTAACTTATATGTGCAATTCCATGGGTTGGAAGCCAATACCCTCTTTTTCGCCAGCAGTATCAGACTCTATAAAACCAAACTTTTTATACACTTCAATGGCGTATAATGATGATCTCAGTGTATAGACATTAGCGACACATATATTGGTTGCAAACTCCCAAAGCTCTCTTGATAGTCCTTTTCCCTGATGATGCTCAGCCACAAATAAATGAAATAAGTGACTATTGCCTCTCATTGATATATAGCCGATTATTTCATCTTCAATTTCATAAACGAAATTGAAATAATCAGAGTCTGCTATACGCTTTGAAAATGCACTATTAGTCAGAGTTTGCGCGAACCACTCAGGCAACTCGTGTTTTGGATTTTTTAGATAAAAGTGTGAAAGCGATGCAACTAGGGTGCTTATTTTTACCACATCATTTTTTACAGCAACTCGTATACGCACAGGCTCTCCTTGCATGCTAACAGTTTAAAACCGAGTGTGAACGCCAACTCGGTGAAGTAATATCGAGAATAGCTAGCTTACTCATCACCTACTTATGAGAATATCCATATTCAAATTACGTGCTTAGCTCGACGTGAACGCTAGATAAAAAGCAACAAACATTTCATTATCTTTTTCAATATTTATATAATTGATATTGCAGCAGTTTCTACAATAAAACTAGTGTAAATACACAATAAAAAATTGACCGGCTAGTATCAAAATCAAGCGTTGGTACTCATTAAGGATCAAAAAAAGAACATTTTTTCACTTATAAAGCTCGGCAGAACTGGCAAGGATAAGCCTGCTAAAATTATCTTGTACACCATAGCTATTGCCGGCTTGTTGCTATGCGCCTTTATCACTCATTCTATAACCCCCCTATAATTTCATTATAAAAGCTGCTAAAACAGGGCCCTCATAAATATTATCTATGGCAGCAGCAATGCAAGAAAAAATACTGTTAATTGAAGACGATAAAAAACTCTCTAATCTGTTAAGTCTCTACTTAAGTCGCAATGGTCTCACTGTTTTCACAGGCTTTGACGGCACACATTGCGAGGGACTACTCGCGACTCACCAACCCGATTTACTGATTTTAGATCTGATGTTACCCGGTAAAGACGGCCTGAGTGTCTGTCGAGAAATACGCAGCCAATTCAACGGTAAGATACTCATTTTAACCGCCAGCGATGATGATATGGACCAAGTAGCCGCTTTAGAAATGGGCGCTGATGACTTTGTGTGTAAACCGATTCAGCCAAGAGTGTTACTGGCGAGAATCCGCATGTTACTGCGCCGTAAAGAGCCAGTGATAGACACAGCAGACACCGATAGCAATACCCAACAAACCACTGACAGCAATATTTTTCAACTTGGCAGTCTCTCCCTCAATGTGCTTACCCAACGCACATTATTAAACGATAATTTGGTCAATTTAACCCCTAGCGAATTCGACCTGTTGAGAATACTAGTGCAACATGCCGATGAGGTGCTCTCGCGTGAGCGTTTGGTGAAGCTAACCAGGGGGATAGATTACGATGGGATTGACCGCACTATCGATAATAAAATCGTACTGCTGCGCAAAAAGCTACAAGATGACCCCGCGTTGCCCAAAAAAATAATTACTTTGCGAGGCAAAGGTTATTTACTGGTTGCCAGTGAATGGTAATTACAAACCAATACAATGACAGACAGATCATCAGCGCTAGTTGTGCCAATATAACGTTCAAATATTAGAGTAAATATCGCTATGGCCCGTCTATTCCTGTCACTTTATATCACCATTATTAGCGCTGTATTTGCTATATTTTTTGCCATTGACTATATGGCTAGTAACTATTATTACAACGTCGAAAGAGAAGAAATCAGAAAATCTGTCGAATCCTATACTGGACTCTTTGACAAAATTTATCAGCTTGGTGGTCCGGAGCAAATGCTAGAGTCGATGCGCAGAGCATTCGACGCTGAAGAAATGCTGATGCTCGAAGTGACTGATCCTGAAATCATCAACCACCCGCAATTTAAACACAAAAGCACCTTCGTTAAATCCAATTTTTTTGAAGGCTACAATGTCTATGTACACGCCATTAATGATAAATATTACGAAATAGTACCCGATGAAAACTCTCAGGGCTGGCAAGCTGAAAAAAAATTAGGCAACATCTACCTGTTTGGTTTTTTCATGACTGTCGCATTGATATTGGGCTCATGGGTGTATTTTTTACATCGTAAATTAAAGGTGCTGGAACTCTCCGCTATAAAAATTTCCAACGGCGATTTCAGCACCCGAGTGTCAGAGAAGTACAATCACAAAGTGGGCGGACTAAACGCCGCCTTTAATAAAATGGCCGTGCGTATCGAACAATTGATTGCCAGCCACCAGCGCCTCACCAATGCCGTGGCACACGAGTTACGCACACCTATTTTCAGGTTGCGCTGTCAGGCTGAACTCTTAGAATACGGCAGCTCTGAAGAAGACCACAAACACTACATTGCCGGCATTGAAGAAGATTTAAGTGAGTTAGATTTACTGGTCAACGAAATGCTTAGCTTTGCCCGTATGGAGCGTAACGAAGAATTATTTGTGCTTGAGCCGCAAGCCTTGCAGCCGTGGTTGGCAAACCATCACGCTATTTTACAGCGCAGCTGTAAAAAAAGTTTTGCGATAGGCTTAGGGCCTGAAATCATCTGTCGCTTCGATTCAAGATTACTGCTGCGCGCCTTGAGTAATTTAGTCCGCAATGCCGATATCCATGCCAAAAAACGCATTCAAATTACTCATTACCTCGAGGATGACAATGTCGTTATTTGCGTAGAAGACGACGGCTTAGGTATTGCGGTACACGAGAGAGATCGTATATTTGAACCTTTTGAGCGCCTTGATGATGCCAGAACTCGAGAGTCCGGAGGACACGGACTGGGGCTATCTATAGTCCGGGCAATCATCCAACAACACCATGGCAAAATATTGATTTCACAATCAAAGTTAGGCGGAGCTTGCATCAGTCTATATCTGCCACTAAGCACACAATAAAGCGGCGGATATTACACTGTATTAATACTGTCTGAGATACTTTTGCGATAGTGGCAATTGCCCTGCTAAGGTAGTGCGCGCAATCCCCCTACCTTAGCGATCAATATTTTTACGCCATGAATGACAATTCCCATTTAATATCCAGAGCTAGCGTTACTTTATTCGCAGGGATATAAAAGGTTCAGCCTTAGTTGCTCGCGATGCTAGCGGAATGACATTCATCAAATTAAATGAACCTTATTATAATATGAGACCTCAGCATAACTACTGCATTTGATAACACGGCGTTAAAAACAGGCTCAATATGCTCATTTACTCCAGTAATGCCCATAAACAGGGGCACACTGACTCCGCTATTTCGCCTGTTTTTTCCTTGTCTTATCAGCATTCGTAACGTAATGCTGAGGTCTCAATATAGCGATTTGTGACAGTGACAAATTCATCGCCTAGCTAATACTTATTTGGTGCTGTTGCTGTTATCTCGCGCAAAAAATCGATCAGTACTTTAACTTTGCTGGGGGTGTATTTACGTGATGGTCGCAGCGCAAATAAGCCCAGCGGCTCAGGTCTGTCTGCCACGAGTATTTCTTGTAAATCTCCCTCTAATATCGCTTTCTCTACAATAAATTTAGGCAGCAGTGAAATACCGATCCCCTGCACAATGGCATCTTTTAAAACATCACCATTATTACTGATCAAAGATCCAGACAACTCCAGCGTCTTACCATTGACGTTACGCCAACTCTCCTTGGAATTAATCAAAGAGTACTGCAACCAGTTGTGTCGCTCTAGATCCTGCAGCTTTTTAGGCAGCCCAAACTGTTCGATATAGCCAGCGCTGGCACAGAATACTCGCTCAATATCGATAATATGAGAGGCCACTAAACTAGAATCTTTTAACTGACCAATACGAATCGCCACATCGATGCCGTCAGCGACGAGGTCTGTAATGCCATCACTGAGCTGCAACTGCACATCTATTTCAGTGTAGCGCTGCATAAATTGTGGGAGTGCCGGGGACAAAATTGACATACCAAAACTTAGAGGTGCAGCGATGCGCAAGGACCCCTTTATCGTCTCTGTACCTAGCTGTACCTTTTCTAGGGCTTGGTCCAAGGATGCAAATATTTCGGTCACATCCCGATAGAAAACTCTACCCGCTTCGGTTAAATCAATTTGGCGAGTCGTTCTATTGAGCAACTTTACCCCCATGCTCGCCTCTAAGCCAGACACTCTGCGACTAATGGCGGCGGTGCTCGCCTGCAACAGCTCTGCAGCACCTTTAAAACTACCCGCTTCTACGACAGCGGCAAAACTGCGTAGTGCGACAAAATCATATTGTTGCATTTAACGTAACTATCATTTGCATACACCCCTCTTTATTGAAAATTTTAAAAAACTATACTGGCTAGGTCAAGTCAAAAAACATCGCAGTCTGAGTCTAATAAACAACTCTAATGCTGCACTAAACGATCAAGGAGAAACAACATGGGGTTAATCGTCGCAGGTGAGTGGGTCGATCAATGGTACGACACTGAAAATAACAAAGGTCAGTTTGTGCGCCAAGACAGCATGTTTAGACATACCTTGTCAGATGAGCCGGGCAGCTTGTATCCAGCTCAAGCAGGACGCTACCATTTATATGTGTCACTCGCCTGCCCTTGGGCGCACCGCACTTTGATCTTTCGCCAGCTAAAGCAATTAGAATCCGTTGTTTCAGTGAGTGTGGTCAAAGCAGAGATGCTCGAAAATGGTTGGGAGTTTGATGTCGATACAAGCGGCACATACGCTGATCCTCTGTATCAGTTTAACTACGCCTATCAGCTGTATTTAAAGTCCAACCCAGAATACCAAGGTCGGGTGACGGTACCCATTTTGTGGGACAAGCAAACCCAGACAATTGTCAACAACGAGTCAGTTGACATCATTCGCATCTTTAACTCAGCCTTTAACTCACTGACAGGTAATAGCGATGATTATTTCCCGGTGGCGTTACAAGGAGAAATTGAGCAAGTAAACCAGAGAATCTACGACACTGTGAACAACGGCGTATACCGGGCAGGTTTTGCCACGACCCAAGAGGCGTATAACAGCGCTTACACCCATCTTTTCGATACCTTGGATTGGTTAGAAGAACGTTTAAGTGCCCAGCGCTACTTAATAGGCACTCAAATCACTGAAGCTGACTGGCGTCTGTTTACCACCTTAATTCGCTTCGACGCCATTTATCACGGCCACTTTAAGTGCAATAAAGCCAAGTTGTGTGAATATCACCATATTAGTAATTATCTGCGTGAACTCTACCAAGTGTCGGGTATCGCACAAACTGTTGATATTGAATATTCTAAAATACACTACTACGCCTCTCACGGATCAATCAACCCTACAGCGATAGTCCCCCTTGGGCCTTTGCAGGACTTTTCGCAAAGCCATGACAGGCACCAACTTTAAGCTCAAAGCAGGAGCAAGCAATGATTGAACATATTCCCTACGAAAGTTTAGGTGGTGCCGACCACGGCTGGCTAAAAGCACATCATCATTTTAGTTTTGCCAACTATTACAACCCCAAACGCATGGGCTTTGGCAAGGTACGAGTGATTAATGATGACTGGATACAGGCGGGCACTGGCTTTCCTCCACACCCGCATAACAACATGGAAATCATTACTTACGTGCGCAGTGGTGCAATAACCCATCAAGACTCTCAGGGGAATAAAGGCGTAACAAATGCAGGCGTACTGCAAGTGATGAGTGCCGGTAAAGGTATTGTGCACAGTGAGTATAACCTCGAATCAGAAGACCTGACACTGTATCAAATTTGGATAGAATCCAATGAGAGAAATGTCGAGCCACACTGGGAGAGCCGCGCCTTTCCCGATCAAGCGGTCGTTGATAAATTGCCACTACTTGTCTCTGGCTTCCCTGAAGATCGAGAGCAAGCACTATTTATTCATCAGCAGGCGAGAATCCTTGGTGGCTTCATGCTCGCAGGTCAAAGAATTGAGCAGCCGATCAAGGACCAAGCTTATCTACTGGCGTCAAAGGGCCAGTTTGAAATAAGCGTTAAGGGTGAAGTGCTTATCATGAACAAAGGCGATGGCGCACAAGTTACTCAAAGCAATACCATTACTCTCATAGCGCTCAGTGACTGTGAAATCGTGATGATAGATGCACCGGCGTCATAGCGAAAACAAAAGTACTTAACTACCGGTTGCTTGGAATTTATAGCAGAGCCTGCTCGTTGGGTACACTTGTATACTCCAGAGCATCATTAATAATTTTTGCCTTGAGAACACTGCTAATACACGCCTTGAGCACTCCTTTTTAAGGCGTTTAAATAGTATCTAATTATCGATCGCTATAGGCTGCATCGAAAAAATCTAACTCGCAAGCCACCGCTTTATTAAAGGTGGCTATCACTTGTTGGTGCTGTAGAGCGTCAAGTCTTTCCCACTCTTGATCTAACTGACTACGCAAGTATTCTACCACTGCCTCAAACCCTGCTCCTGAATGCAAATCTATCCATTGAGCAAACCAAAAAGGAAGGCTCTTATCGTAGTCAACATAGCGTTGCGCCCAACTTAAATAAATCCATTCAGCAACCACTAAAACGGCTAACATCTGTGAATACTCACCTGATTCACGGGCAGTTTTCATTAATTGTTGAAAAGCAGAGGTAACGCTATCCGGCTGTGGATTTTGCTCTGCCAAAGACATCTCTAATGCCGAAAATGAACGTTGAAAGTAATCATTTTCGGGCCCTGTAATCAGTGCCATAAATTGCGCCGCCGGTACACTGTCTTTTAAGGTCGGCGCGTGAGCAATTGCCGTTGCTAACAAACGTACAAAACCATCGATAAATTGATAGTCTTGCGCTAGATACCAATGCATTTTCTGAATGTTAAGGGAGCCATCTGCCAATTGCGCGCAAAACTTATGCTCTGTCACTTTATCCCAGTCTGCTTGACACTGGGAGCGTAAAAAATCAGTTGGTCTCATAACATTCCTTATAATAGGTGAAGATCTTTTAAAAAAGGAATTATACCGATTTTGTTGAATGATGTTAAAACAATACCCACTGATTGTAGACTCGCTTGATCAAGTGTTTAATACGCAATGAATCATGGACTGCACTCGCTCAAATTGAGCCATGTCCACTATCTAAAGCGTGATTCTATCCAGTATCTCTCCCTGATACTCAGAACGAAGCACAGTCAAATTTTCGCTGATAATATTTGAATTTACTCATTATCAGTAAATCCGTTAATTTTTTATTCGCTGCTCACTTAAACCTGTTCAAGGTCATATCATTCACTCCATCAATCAACTATTACCAAAGCCTCAATTACTCTGTAAAATAGCTTCTTTTTTCTAAAAAGATAAACCACTATGAATACCGCACCCCTTAAAAATCTATTCCTTGAGATGTTTATACTCATCGCGTTAATGATCTATGTTGTCGCCTGTGTTTATATCGATATTAAAGTGTTAGACAACCACTTAGCTGAAGTATCTATGACAGAGTTGTCACAATCCGCCTTTGTATTGATCGCCGCCCTCAATTTTTTCAAAATGATTAAAAAAGAGCCGGAGTCAGCGGGTCTTTTCATCCTTATCAGCGGTTTTTTTGGCATGATATTTTTTCGCGAAGCTGATTATTACTTTGATAGCATATCGCACAGTTTCTGGCAGCTACCGGTCTCTATTATTCTTTTGGCGACTTTGTATTTCGCCTATAAAAACAAGCACAGTATTGTAGATCCTATTGCCCAATACCAAAGCACAAAAGCCTTTAGCTATACCTTTATTGGAGTATTAGTGACGATTATTTTTTCTCGTTTATTTGGTACTGGCAGCCTGTGGCGGGAAATAGCGGCAGCGGATAGCAGCTACATAAAAACAGTGGTACAAGAGGGCATCGAATTACTGGGCTACTCGCTTATTCTATTGGGTTCTTTCATTTTGCACTGCAAAAAATTAGGCTCAAAATAAACACATTCACCCTGTCGCCCTTTATGGCGACAGGGTTAGCTTGCTAAAGCGTGCTGTATATCAGCGCCGCCGCAATAATCCACATTGTACAGCCGACAAATACATCTAGTTTCTGCCAGCTACTGTCTGATTTAAACCAGGGCGCCAATATCTTGCCACCGGCAACTAACGTCGAGAACCACAGCACAGAGGCAATGCTGGCACCGAGAGCAAACCAAAGAGGCTGGCTATCGGGTAATTGCCCTCCAATACTGCCAAGCAGTACCACGGTATCTAGATAGACATGTGGATTTAACAAGCTCAGCGCCGCTGTAGTGCCAATGGCGGCGGCCACGGACATAGTTTTTATGGTGGTCGCCTTTAAACTGCGCGGTGAAAACACTCTGCGAAAGGCTATTGTGCCGTAGACAAACAAGAACAGTGCGCCAAAATAACTGGCTAAATTCACCAGTACTGGCATTTCTTTGATTAGCGCCCCCAGCCCCAACACACCACTGAAAATAAGCGTAACGTCAATCAATACACACACCATACCAATCACTAATGCGTGCTGCCCGCGAAGTGCACTACTTAATACAAATACATTTTGTGAGCCTATCGCCATAATTAAGCTCGCTCCAACACCCATGCCTTTTACTAATGGAAATACCCACATAATCATCCCCTTTCTCTAAATGTCTCTATCAGTTGTTAAGATGGGCACACTATGAAGAGCGCACTTGCATAAGTAAAATTAAAGGTTTTTAATAGTGATTAATATTTTTAATTTAGAGTAATGAAATGATTGATCCTAAAGGCTTATCTGCATTTAGAGCTGTATTAAAAAATAGTAGTTTTGAAAAGGCGGCAAATCAGCTATTCATTACCCAGTCCGCAGTTTCGCAACGCTTAAAATTATTAGAGCAGAGTGTTGGACAATCTTTAGTGGTAAGAAGCCCGCACCTAAAAGCCACTAACGCCGGCCAAGCATTATTAAAATATGCGCAAAACTTGGATCAAATAGAGCGCGATTTAAGTGCACAACTCGCTCCTAAAAAACAACTCGATTGGCTAAAAATTTCGATTGCCACCAATGCAGATACATTGGCAACTTGGTTACTCAGCGCACTGGCACCTTGGTGTAACGAGCACCGCGTATTACTCGATTTAAAAGTGGAAGACCAAGACCAAACCCACCAACTACTCAATATTGGCGAAGTGCTAGGCTGCATCAGCTCACTTGCACACCCAGCAGCTGGCTGTACCAGTGAATCATTAGGTGTTTTACAATATCACTGCGTAGTCAGTCCCAGCTTTAAAGAGCAATTTTTTGCTAAAGGTATTGGCAGAGCGCAATTTAAAAAAGCACCCGCAGTGGTGTTCAATGACAAAGACCAATTACAATCTCAGTATTTAAAACGCTACTTTGATATTGATGCCAGAGCGCAAATACAACACTCTATTCCATCACTTGAAGCTTACAACGAGTGGATAAGGCTGGGGATGGGGTTTGGTATGGCACCGAAAATCCAACTGCAATCTTTATTAGATTCGGGCGAGGTAGTGATGCTAACACCAGACAAGCCCATTGAAGTCCCCTTGTATTGGCATCAATGGGGTATAAAAACACCATTGAGCCGCTCGTTAAGCGATCAGATAACCCAGGCGGCTAACATTGCCCATGCGCAACAAAACCACTGACAACGCCTCTAGCATAGGCAATAGCGGAGTAAATAGAGAAGCTAAGGCCGTTTCTCTGATCTGTCGTTAACTATATTTAAGCGTTTACGTACGCTTGTTTGCTAGCATCGTAATCATTGACTAGCTCATCAATCACTTGCTGATTAAACTCGCGTAAGCCAGATAAAACCATCACTTTTTCACCGCGCCCAATGATTACACCCGCTTCTTTAAAGCAGAATTGCAATAGTACCTTGCCACGCTTCCCCGCTACCTTAAAATCGGTGTGAGTGACTTCCAAACTCAGTGACAAAAAATCTAATTTATCTAAATCAATTGACATACTCTGGTAAATCACTAATGGTCTGGCCGGGTTGATCATGGCATTTTCAGCGGCCATTAAAGGCACTAAAACATGCGGAAAAGTATGTCCAGAGAACGCCACATAACTTTGCGCTAACGCGTTAGCAAAAGCGTTGTTGTGACTAGTTTCCCCACTGCGCTCTATTTTCAGGTACTCTTTTTCGCTGTCATCAATCACACTGATGTGACTATCATCGTGATGCTGAAAAGTTAAATTTATATCCTCGCTCACCATCCCATTAAAAGTGAACTGCATTTTTTTACTTACCCCTAACTTTTCCAGCGACAAGCTGAATAGTAAATCACCGGGCACACAAAACTTTTTGGCTTGCTCATCGTGCAGCGGATTAAAATCTCCCGCGATATCTTTGGCAAATCGACTCCCCTGCTCGCGGGTGAAACCAAATTGGTCGGTCTGGGTGACGCTATAAAAATCGGATAAATTCATGGATTAGTTTTCTTCTTAGGGTATGTGGGGGAAGTGTCAGTCTAAGGTTAGTGGGCGAGTTTAATACTGATAGTGGCTTGTATCACACGCCTTGCATGCACCCAATACAACTGCAATGGACTAGCATTTTAACGTGTTATGCATAACAGCAGGAAAATATTTAGTAAATTTATTCAATAAACCCTAAGCGACAGCCATTCGCAGATGAAACCTAAACAATGACTGCACAATTTCCAGTTTTTGGCTGTTCTTGTATTCAACTGCCACTGATTAGCTCCGCTATCATACGAATGGCTACTTGCCTGTGCTATTATCCTCAGTTCAACAGTTACATCACTGTGTTTAGTGTTCATCGACAACAGGCCACAGCCACCCATATGGATATACTATCGACCACTTTCTTGTTTTCGCTCTCGATTACAGGTCCAATTTTCATCGTGATTTTTTTAGGCGTATATTTAGGTAAACGCCGACTTATTGACAAGCCCTTTACCGAAACCAGCTCAAAATTGGTGTTTAATGTCACCTTGCCCACGCTATTGTTCCTCAATATTTCGCAGGCGGATTTTAATCGCTCTGCTAATTTTCCGCTGATTGCGACCGGCGTATTAGTGACAGTTTTCTGCTGGTTTGTAATTGAATTCGCCGCTGCTAAAGTGGTTAAAAATGACAGCGATCGCGGTGTTTTAGTGCAGGGCAGTTTTCGCTCAAACATGGGCATATTTGGCTTAGCTTATTGCTTTAATACTTATGGTGATCAAGGACTAACCTCAGCAGCACTGTATTTGGCATTCATGACTATGGTCTACAATGTGCTGTCTATCATCACCTTAAATCGGGCGATGAATAAAAACTTGGCAATCTCTAAAACACTACTTGGCATTGTCAAAAACCCGTTAATCATCGCCATAGTATTAGCGCTACCATTTTCATATTTCAAAGTGGCACTGCCCGATTTTGCGATCAGGGCCGGTGAGTATTTTGCCAATTTGACGTTACCTTTAGCACTGCTTTGCATCGGGGCGTCACTGGACCTTAAATCACTGAGAAGTAACTCCAGCGAAGCCCTATGGGCCTGCGCTGCCAAGTTATTTTTACTGCCTGTGATCACTGTATCGGCGGGAATTGCTTTAGGTTTTAAAGGGGTTGATCTCGGCGTACTTCTATTTATAGCCTGCGCGCCCACAGCGAGCGCCAGCTACATGATGGTGCGCGCTTTAGGGGGAAACGCCACGCTTGCGGCCAATATCATCGCGCTCACCAGCTTAGGTTCGCTATTTACCACTAGTATAGCGATTGCGCTACTGAGTTACTTGAAACTGCTGTAGCTTTGAGCTCGTAACTCGCAACTCAATAAACATCTCGTTGATAGCGGTGCTGCGCCACTAAATTATCCATATAAGCATTGACACCCGCTTCGTCCAAGCTAGCAAATTGGCCAATGACTTCGCGAATGGCACTGTCAACATCTGCCGCCATGCGCGATGCATCGCCACAAATATAAATATAAGCACCGCGCTCTAACCAATTGAAAAACGCTTCGCCTTGTTCGCGAATCAATGTTTGCACATAGATTTTTTGATCCGTATCACGCGACCAAGCCAAACTTAAGTTGTTAAGCACCTCGCGCGCTTGCCAATCGCTAAGTTGCTCGCGATATAAGTAGTCGTGCGCTTGGTGTTGATCGCCGTAAAACAACCAGTTATCGCCTGTTGCTTCACGTACATCTCGCTCTTCTAAAAAGGCTCTAAAGGGGGCAATACCGGTACCGGGCCCTATCATAATCAGCGGTGCATCATCATTAGCTGGGAGGTGAAAATGAGCGGATTTTTGCATATACACACCTAAACTACCTCCGAGTGTCAAGCGCTTACCCAACCATGTTGAGGCCACCCCTTGGCGTTTTTTATCATGTAAATCGTAGTGCACTTCTCCGACCGTTAAATGCACCTCACCCGGGTGTGCCTTGGGACTTGAAGCAATAGAATACAACCTAGGTTGTAGCGCTCTTAAACCGTCGACAAAGGTTTGTGCGTTTAACTTAGGTGCTAGTTCATTGAGTACGTCATACACTTGATAGTCATCAGGGGCTTCACTAATCCCCCAAGTCTCTAGAGATTTAGCATTTACGGTCATAATATCTAACTGAGTCGATAGCAGCACCCGCAAAGTGGCGCTGCCTGACTTTTGTGAGACAATTTCACGACCACTGAAACCACCAGCGCTGAGTATCTCTGAAACTTGTTCTGGACAGTTCAAGGGCCAGACACCTAACGCGTCCCCCACATCGTAATGCATATCTTCACCGCCACCGGCGAGGGAAATTTCGATGTGATTCACCACTTTGGCAGAACCATCGCCACTGAGCTTTTGCGTCTCAATTAAGTTGCCGATAAAAGGATGATTTTTACTGTAGCGCGCTTCATTAGCTGAATCATCAGCGACAGGTGTGGAGGCAGCCCCAGCAGCAGATGCAAATGCCGGCGCTACAAATACGGCGTTTTTCCACTCATCGTATTCATCTTCAAAAGCCACATCACACATCGCAGGATCACAGGTCGCTGTTGCTCCTAGCTGACAAAAACGATCGTGAATATCTTGCGCGCACTTATTAAAGAATTGATAACTGGAATCCCCCAGCCCACAAACACTAAAATTCAGTGTTGCAGGTAGCTCAGTGGTATCCGCAGCCATTAAACTTGCGTAAAACTTTTTGGCATTATCTGGCGGTTCGCCCTCACCAAAGGTCGAGCAGACAATTAATACATGCTCTAGAGTGGCAACAGCCTCTAAGCTGGTCGTGTCTAGCTCTTCAATCACCGCGTCAAAGCCGCAACTGGCCGCGTGTTTTTTCAAGTTTTTTGACAGTACTTCGCAGTTACCCGATTGTGAGCCGTACAGTATCGTTAACGGCGTACCGGGTGCTTTTTCCTGCGCGCCTGCATTCGCCGCCGCGGCAATAGTACTAATACCAGTTAATAAGCCGTTTAACCACTGGCGCTGCTCTGCATCAAAAGGCGCTGCTGCGGGAAGTTCCACCACAGTGCTATCAGTGTTTGACTGCGTTTGGATCACGCTAGAAAGCTGTGTAAGTAAAGTATCTGTCATGTTGATTACCGAGCTAATAAAATATGTTGTAGTTGGCTTTCGTCGTGTCTGTGCGTGAAAGCTAAAAAAGATTCGTCGCGCTGACGCGCTTTGAGATAATTGCCGACGATAATTTCTGACAATTCGCAAACATCACGTGCCGCAATAGGCCCGCAAAGCTCTCTTGCCAGTCCCTGATCGGTATCAGAGCCGCCACCGACAAAGAAGTTATACCCTTCGCTGCCATCACTAGCGGTTGTTCCTATCAGACCAATGTCACCGATATAGTGTTGGGCACAAGAATTAGAGCAACCGGTTAAGTGAATATTGATCGGCTGGTCGAGTTCAAAGCGCGCTTGTAAATGATCGACAATCGCCTGTCCGTCTTGCTTTGTATAAGCGTTCGCCAATTTACAGCCCCAGCGACCGGTACAGGCAACCGCACCTGCGGCAAAGGCATTAGCGTCAACCCCAAGTCCCAATGCCTTAATCGCTTGCACTGCAGCGCTCAGGTGCTCATCACTGACATGCGGGATCAATACATTTTGCCAAACGGTTAAGCGCACATCATTGTTGCCGTACTTTTGCGCAATAGCCCCTAAACCGCGCATTTGATCGGGGCTTAAATAGCCGAGTTTCAACGCCACACCTATGTAGTTCATACCCGGCTGAGACTGCGGGTGAACGCCGACATGCCCCTGACGATTAATCGCTGGGCGCGGCGCGTCAAACGTTTGCGAGAGTGGCATTAATTTAACACCGTGACCAAAACTATCCAGCTGCTCTTGAATACGCTCGCAAACCCAGTCAAAACCGTGCGCATCTAAGACATACTTAAAACGTGATTTTTTGCGATTGGTCCGATCACCATGCTCGAGGAATACCCGCAATATAGCTTCG
>Ga0209292_1004524_pt1 | contig 14613 bp, 10 predicted proteins | sample GOMGulsemesocosm_2_FD_184634 | JGI IMG/M metagenome (GOLD analysis project Ga0209292, IMG submission 184634) | Methane-oxidizing microbial communities from mesocosms in the Gulf of Mexico - GOM9C Gulf of Mexico (SPAdes) (version 2) | ecosystem: Environmental > Aquatic > Marine > Cold seeps... | reverse complement strand
GCTTAGAAAACTACACTGAGCATGTTCAAAGGCATAGTTATATTCACTGCCACGCAGGCAGCTTAGAAAGCCAGTTGTTGTAGTTGAACAGCCTCAATATGATTCACTGCCACGCAGGCAGCTTAGAAAGTGAACCATTACGCAGACAAGATCAACAACTAATTCACTGCCACGCAGGCAGCTTAGAAAATTGGTTGCCTTGGCTGATTCAATGGCAACAGATTCACTGCCACGCAGGCAGCTTAGAAATTGACCTGATAGCATTTGAAATAACTCAACTCTATTCACTGCCACGCAGGCAGCTTAGAAAATGACGCAGTTGGTGACCCTGTAACTATTGCTATTCACTGCCACGCAGGCAGCTTAGAAAATCTTCAAGAAAAGTGCATACAACGTCATTTTATTCACTGCCACGCAGGCAGCTTAGAAATGACTAATACCTCTATCTAGCATAGCCAAGGCATTCACTGCCACGCAGGCAGCTTAGAAAGCAAAAGAGCGATCAGAACCAAAGGCGGTTAAATTCACTGCCACGCAGGCAGCTTAGAAATGAAAAAGTGGGCTTTGTTGTTGTTTATGTTAATTCACTGCCACGCAGGCAGCTTAGAAAATTGAAGCGCATCGCTTGCTGTCGAAACATTCATTCACTGCCACGCAGGCAGCTTAGAAAGAAAGTTGGTGGTAGGCCAAAACTTCACCCTAATTCACTGCCACGCAGGCAGCTTAGAAACTAATGGGGAGTTCCCTATTTCATCATCAATAAATTCACTGCCACGCAGGCAGCTTAGAAAAACATCTGATAGTTTAGTTTTTATATCACAATATTCACTGCCACGCAGGCAGCTTAGAAAATCATAATTATAGCTTGCTGTAGCCCCTGTTAATTCACTGCCACGCAGGCAGCTTAGAAAAAATGCCGCAGCAGGCAATGTACGCTGTGAGTATTCACTGCCACGCAGGCAGCTTAGAAATGACCAGTGTGAGTATAGAGAATTACAAGATAATTCACTGCCACGCAGGCAGCTTAGAAATGCAATAGTAAGAGTACCTACATGCTCTATTAATTCACTGCCACGCAGGCAGCTTAGAAAGTTAACTTATTCAATAACCCTCTCCTTTAGTTATTCACTGCCACGCAGGCAGCTTAGAAATTGGGCGTCAGCTTCCCCTGTTGGATTAGATAATTCACTGCCACGCAGGCAGCTTAGAAATTTTAACGAGCCGCTACCGCTGCACTTGTAGCATTCACTGCCACGCAGGCAGCTTAGAAAAGCCAGATATAGTAGTTTGATCTACACCTGTTATTCACTGCCACGCAGGCAGCTTAGAAATGATACACGGATACGCCCATAAGCTTGCAATAATTCACTGCCACGCAGGCAGCTTAGAAAATTATATTATTTGAGCCGCCGTTGACGAATAGATTCACTGCCACGCAGGCAGCTTAGAAAAAAAGCGATCACGGAGTTCTTTTACTGTCTTAATTCACTGCCACGCAGGCAGCTTAGAAAACTAATAAGAGCAATTGGATGTATTTGTTTGGATTCACTGCCACGCAGGCAGCTTAGAAAACCATGAGCAACCATTAATATTTCTTTTATTTATTCACTGCCACGCAGGCAGCTTAGAAACAGCAGGAGCATGGACAGAACAGCCAAGTGAAATTCACTGCCACGCAGGCAGCTTAGAAATGATGGCGCTAACGGCTCAGGCTCTAGCATACATTCACTGCCACGCAGGCAGCTTAGAAATTTACCCTTGCCACCAAACCCGCCAATAATGGATTCACTGCCACGCAGGCAGCTTAGAAATGAAAGTCAAAAGCGACCTACCTGTTTATTCTATTCACTGCCACGCAGGCAGCTTAGAAAATCAGCAGGAGCTTATCAAGGAGAGAAGTACAATTCACTGCCACGCAGGCAGCTTAGAAATCGTGCAGAAGGTTATAAAGGGGAGAAATTTAATTCACTGCCACGCAGGCAGCTTAGAAAAGTCATTGATTGTAGTACCCTCACAGTCAACCATTCACTGCCACGCAGGCAGCTTAGAAATATCGACGGTGGATTTTATGAATCTGATAGTTATTCACTGCCACGCAGGCAGCTTAGAAAATTAGGAAGATGTCTCATATCAGGTTTTTGACATTCACTGCCACGCAGGCAGCTTAGAAATATTACTCTTAATGCGTTATCATTCATAATTAATTCACTGCCACGCAGGCAGCTTAGAAAAACAAGCGTCTTAACTTTCTCCGCAACAAACAATTCACTGCCACGCAGGCAGCTTAGAAATGTTTTCGCTGCTGTCGCTGCATCAATAGTCAATTCACTGCCACGCAGGCAGCTTAGAAAACAAAAGGTACAGCTAAAGAAGCGCCATCAATATTCACTGCCACGCAGGCAGCTTAGAAATTCAGAGTTAGATCTAATCTCAACCTCTGTAAATTCACTGCCACGCAGGCAGCTTAGAAATGAAATATTAACGCATACCGCACCAGAGCATAATTCACTGCCACGCAGGCAGCTTAGAAAAACCAGATATAAGTGACGGGACAAATGCACCAATTCACTGCCACGCAGGCAGCTTAGAAATCGAACTCTACTTGCAATTGATAGGACGTTTAATTCACTGCCACGCAGGCAGCTTAGAAATAACAAAGATAACGTTTTGTCTGTTACCTCTGATTCACTGCCACGCAGGCAGCTTAGAAATGTCATGATATCAGCGGTTAGCATTTGAGACAATTCACTGCCACGCAGGCAGCTTAAAAAGGCCATAACAATGGCAGATAATAGCGGCTTGTATTCACTGCCACGCAGGCAGCTTAGAAATTTATCAAAAATACACCAATGTCATTGCCATTATTCACTGCCACGCAGGCAGCTTAGAAACTGTGGCATCATCTGTAATGGTCATACGAACGATTCACTGCCACGCAGGCAGCTTAGAAAAATAGCGCTTTGTAATGAAGTACCTGTTACTCATTCACTGCCACGCAGGCAGCTTAGAAATTTATCAAAAATACACCAATGTCATTGCCATTATTCACTGCCACGCAGGCAGCTTAGAAATTTGCCATAACGAGAATTTACAGCGTAGTCATATTCACTGCCACGCAGGCAGCTTAGAAAAAGGAGACGTCGCGGGGATGGTCTTTGATCCAATTCACTGCCACGCAGGCAGCTTAGAAATAATCCAAAGCAAAGCTCTAGCTCAAATCGACATTCACTGCCACGCAGGCAGCTTAGAAAACGTATACATTAAATCGGCATCAACACTACCTATTCACTGCCACGCAGGCAGCTTAGAAATCGCCCGCCTTGGTTGGCCCGAGGGGTCAAAGATTCACTGCCACGCAGGCAGCTTAGAAAAATTGCATCCGAACTAGTCAAAAAACCTTTTAGTTCACTACAGCACAGGCAGCTTAGAAGGTGATGATGGTTGCTAGGATGAGTTAGCAGTGAAAGTTTAAAGTGGTTATTGACGAACTATTAAGGTTTTAGACATTTTTTGGAGATCTAGTAAATATTTTAATTTTAGGAAGTTTTAAAATTGTATAGGTAATTAAATTAAAATTCAGTTTTTATTTTTGGTGATTTTTTACTTTTAGTAACACAGTATGTAACATTATTATTTATTGTTTTATGTGTTTTTTATTTATATCAGGTATTTATGTTTTATTTTAGACTGTTTCCGTCCAGCAATATCAAATTAATGACTTTTTGTTTTAGTAGTACCGCAGGTAATACTGTGTATTTTTGTTTTCAGTAAAGTCCTTATTTAACCGTTGTTTGATACGGTTTTTCGAGTCTCTCCATCAATAGCATAATGAGAATCTTACATCTTGTATTCATTGTAGGGTACAAGATGTATTTACGTGCCAGGCACTTTATTTAAACCGCTAAACTCATATTCCCTGTTGCAGCCTTTTCAATATGCTGTGACCACCAATTCATCATAATCGTTCGACGCTCAATATACTCGGCATGATTATAAGCTCGACGTACCGCATTTTTGTCTTTATGAGCAAGAGCTGATTCGATAACATCAGGATCAAAACCTTGTTCATTTAGTGTTGTGCTGGCTAATGCGCGGGGGGCATCTGAACTGGTGTTTTAACTAGTTGTTATTATTAGTTAAGTGCTTGGTGGTTCTTGTTTTAGTGTAGTTATTGGTGTAGTCAAAAAGATTATCTAAATAGTGGTTGTTTTAGACCGTTTATATAATGATTTAGTATGAATAAAGTTAAAATTAAGTATGTTTAGCTTGGTTCTAGTCCCCTTTAGGGAGTCGAATTACCGTCCGAAAAGTGCTTATTAGAACAAATCAGCTGGCTTAATTTCGAGAGCCACACATATTTGATAGATTTTGGTTAAGGTAATATTCTTTTCTCCTCGTTCAATTCGTCCCATATAACTCCTATCAGTTTCCGATAGTTCAGCTAATTTTTCCTGAGAGATATTTTTAGATTTTCTTATTTTTCTAACATTTTTACCGAATGAAACTAGCTTTTCATCTTTCAAAATAATCTACCTTAAACAAAAGATAGAAATACCACCAAATACGGTCTATTATGCCACGGCATATAACACCCATTTATAGGTTTGTAATAATAATTCAATAAGGATATTTTATGAAAAAATTAATTTTAGTACTATCATTTAGCCTAATATTAGCATCATGTGCAAGTATGAATGACTCATTAACACCAAGTCTAGAAGTCTCTAATGACCCCTTTGATTCAACGATTACGCTATCACAAAAACCAGTATCATCTTCTGGAATATCAGAAGACTGGCATACTTTAGGTTTTTCATGGAACGAATCAACGCCAGATATTATTTACCTAACTGTTGGTACTCAAGGTATAGATAATGTAAGTGGTGTTCAATTTATGGTGGATGAGAAATTGGTAAAATCTGCTGATACGGCTAGCGTAAACACAAAATATGGTGGTTTTTCTACCAGACGATTCTATATACCAGTAGATGACTTTAAGCTAATTGCAAATGCCAAATTAATTAAAATGAAAGTTATGCATATAGATTCCTACACAGTATCTTCGTTTGGTGAAGATGCGGGAATGACTAGAACCATTAACTCAAAATTCAAACCATTTATAAGAGAACTAAATAAACATAAAAAATCATAAGTCCAGCTTAATAGATATAGGGCAGTGATCACTTAAAGAGCGTGATAGTTCCTTAGTATACTTTCCATCAAATACGAGCTGACTAAATGACCCTTTAACAAACTTGGTTTTTGCTCTTGGGTCTAAAACAATATGGTCAATATAATCTTTATAGTAACCGCCCCAGCACTTTGAATTTTTGGTAAGTGTTGGAGTCCACAAATCTTCATTACCTTCATCGTCAATTGCTTGCCATAAACCTTGGTCTTCAGCTAATACATTTTCAATATCAATTGCAAATCTTCGATTAAAGTCACCTAGAACCATGAATGGTATGTTTTCTTTTGCTCGTTCATCAATCCACGACTCTAATGGTTCTATTTGCTTATTGAGCTTTGTACAGGCTCGCTTTTCTTTAACTTTGCGTTTAGATGAATCAGGCATTGAGGTGACAGTTTCATTATCTAGTGGTTTGGCGAAACAACCAGATTTAAGGTGAACGGCTAATAGTCTTAATTGTTTATTACCATTGGTAAGCGTTAAATCCATACCATAACGAACACTTCCTACATCAAGAGCTTTATATTCTGTGGATGTAACTTTGTAACCAGAAGCCTTTTTAACGGCAATACCTACCCGTTGAACATAGCTTCTCTTAGAGAAGTAGTAATCATATTCATCACCAAAGACTTTACTCGCCCATTCACCATCTTCTACTTCTTGTAAGGCAATAACATCAGCGTTGAGTTTTGAGGCATATTTAGCTAACTCTTTGTAGTCATTATCAACACGTTTGTTATAGCCATGAGAGCCTAACCAAGCAATATTCCATGATGCTATTTTGAGTGGTTCTGCTTTAGCTAATACAGAGATTGATAGGAGAATAATTGCTGTGACAAATTTGTTTATTTATTGAGAGACCTAAGAATTGATGGGTAAACATTCTACATTTATTGTTGGTTTTAACAATATCTAATAGCGCCAAACGAACACCTCATTCCTGAAAGAAGAGAACACGAAAATAGGCTAATATTAAAGACTTCTTGGTGCGCAAAGCTGAACAAGACCAACCAAAATATCAAACGTCAACTTTCAGGTCATTAAGCAGACATAAATTCCTAATTCTATGGGGAAAAGGGCATATAGTGAATTAGCATTAATGCTAATTCAATGAGGGGTTTTTGGTGTTTAATCATATTTTACTAACTCAGCTGATCAAAAATCCAGATAATAATCCCCCAGTTCGCGGTATGAGTTAGTGAGTTAATAAGGTAAGTTAGCCAAATTAAGTTGTTGAGATTTATACTCTATAAAAGCTGAGTAGACCCCCAACTAATTAGTTGAGGGGCAAAAATTATCACATATTTATATGACAAAGAGATACTACTTTCTAATAAGTGACATTTGATAGTTTTGATATGAACAGTAACCACTTTTGACGTTTTTGTTGCTTAAAATACCGTAATTACTTCTTGAATTTGTAAGTTTATTTATAAATATTTGGGTTTTGTAACTCTGCCACTGACTGCTAGTCACTACAGATGCATTGTTAGTGCGACAAAGGATCTCTACGGTTTGTTTGTATAGTTTATCCTTAAAAATATTTACAATATTATTCGGTAAATCAGCTTCCTTATTTGTTGATGTCTTCCATGTTGCAAAGGCTAAGCTTAATTTATTTTTCGCTAATGTTGCACTATCCCCTGTCGTTAAGTAATGACTTAACACGGCATTTTTATTCGATGAACTCAAGTCGTTTTCAACAATAAATACGCCAGATTGACCACTTATTTCAAATGTAGGCCGGTGACTATTTATATTACTGACAATAAGAGCGGTCGCCTCATCAACCCCAAAAGCAAAGCGCGTATTAGTTTCGAGGGCGAGCATTGCAAGTCGCCCTTGTCTACCACGCTCTGAAAAGTGGGTATCTAATATGCCCCAATGAAACAAACCTAAACCACCTAAAGAGTTATAAGTTAAGTCGTCATTGAGTATTCCATCATCACAACTGTTCGACTTTTGACATCCTTCTTGTGGAAGGGCGTCTTTTTTGGCTCCTCTAATGATTGCTACATTGCTTTGACCGTTAGTGATCATCGGTATGTCCATTTTAGAGAAATTACCGCCTGACATTACTGCGGTACCAGCGCTGGTGCCACCAATGATAAGGCTATTGCCAGCAAGCTTTTCTTTTATCATTTTGAGTGCTTCATTATCTGAACCATCAAGGTTAATGAACGCTTTTAACGTTAAAGACTGATCTCCACCATTAATGAAAATACCATCTGCTTGTGAGATTGCCTGTACAATTTTATCAGGAGATAAGCATGCCTGTAATTGCTGTTTAGCTAAGTCAGGATAGATAAACTCTCTATTAGCAGAGCCTTGCACTGCTAACCTTGTTGAAGCTAAGTTCTGACAAACCTGATTTCTATTGCCCTTTTGTTGAATAAGTCTATTTAATGTAGCGTCGAGGGGAAGCCAATCTGTATCGCCCCCTGCTTGAGTAAAAGTAGATTGATAGAAGTCTACCGCTTCAAAGGGGTCACGCGCTGATGCCGTTAATACTAAAATTTTAGGGGCTTTTTTTGTTGTTATCTGTTGAGCTAATGAAACAAATTTTTGATAAATTTCGGTAGAAAAAGTATGGGTAGATTCTGTTAAGGCAACACTTTCTTTTACACGAGTCGTTGTATTCTTTTTTAAAACTGGCTGTTCTAATAAATCTAACAATAAATAATATTCAGCATCGTTAATTTGATGTGTAATGCGTTGGTTATCATATTTCTTAAATAACGATCTTAAGTGGGACTTAGATAATAGTTGCTGTTTTTCTTTCCTTGAAATCAACGTTAAAAGCTTAATGATTTTTTTTTGATTTTGTTTATTGAAGGAATCAGGCCAGATTTTTTTTACTAAGTTTATTGTTTTTTTATCAATTTGATAAAGTGCGCCTTTTTTACCTTCCTCTATTTGTAATTTGTTTGTAACTATGTTGAATTTGCAGTTTTTAATTGTCATAGATGAGCATGTTTTTAAGCCGCCACCCACTAAAAATAAATGGCTTTGCTTACTTGTCTGTTTCGCGAATGATGTTGTGCATATCGCCGACAATAGCAGTAAAGTTATGTGATATCGTTTCATTGTTTTGTTCCTGTGAGTTATTTGTTCGGCAAAAACAAATAACATCTAAAATTTAAAATACTGTTGACAACCCGTTAAGACAGCGGTATTTATAAAAAAGGAAATGTATTAGAAAGTTTGCGGCAAACAAACTTATTTAATGAAACGTTAGGCAACCAAGACCTTTTATATATGTACAAGAAAGCATTCGCACTTACAACATATACTTATTCAAATTACTACCTTTCAGAGTGGTTTGACGAGTAAACACTAGCAAACAATTCATTTGTTTTCTGGATGTTAGAACTCGTTTTTACCTATTCAAAAACTCAATTTAAAAAATAATTAATTTCTGCAATTTTGGACTATTTGCTCATCTGTAGCTTTATGGCCTATTTGCATCAAATTTATAAAAATTAGAGAGTTATAAGTTATGAAAGCTTTTAAACCATCGTGCCTTGCCGTGGCCGTTTGTAGTACTTTGTTGTCCCCAATTGTTAGTTTTGCTGCTGAGCAGCAAAGTATTAACAAAGAAAAAGAAGTCGAGAAAATTGTTGTAACTGGCAGTCGAATTAAGGGCATTGATCTGGAAGGTACACAACCTCTGGTTGTTATTGACGCAGAAACAATTAGAAATTCTGGCGCTTCGAGTATTTCAGAGTTGATGCAACAAGTTAGCCAAACTCGTGGTGGTGAAGGCTCCTTCTCTACAAGTGAAAGTGGTGCTACATCAACTTCTACTCCAGCAGGGCAAGCAGCAGCCTCATTAAGAGGGTTAGGTCCTTCATCTACGTTAACTTTGATCAATGGTCGTCGTGTTGCAGCTAGTTCATTTGCATCGGGCACACAAAATTTTGTTGATATAAACAGCATCCCATTAGCTGCAATTGAGCGTATTGAAGTATTAGCAACAGGGGCCTCTGCCATATATGGTGCAGATGCAGTAGCAGGTGTAATTAATTATATTTTAAAGAAGGACTATGAAGGAGCAGAGCTTAATGCGTCTTATGGGAATAGTTTTGAGTCGTCAAATGAAGGCAAGTACAACCTAAACTTTGTTGTTGGTACTGAAATCGCTGGCGGCAGTTTAACAGCATTCGCTGATTACTTTGATCGCAACGCATTTAGTGCACAAGATAGAAGTTATACCAAAAGTCCTTTGTTAGAGAGTTCTTATTCTTACCTGCCTAAACATACACCTAATATTTATTATGCTTCTAGTGATGTCGCTGATGCAGACGGTAACTATCTAGAGTTAGCTAATCCAAATTGTAAAACTGCTTTGGTTACCACAGAGTTTGGTGAAGATATTTGCGCTTACTATGCGAATGAAGACGATCAACTTAATAGTGAACTTGAAACTGCATCGCTAGGCTTTATTTATTCTAAAGAAATTGGTGATGTCACATGGAATACAGATTTTTTCTATTCTCATAGTAAATCTACCGCAGTATCGAGACCAGCAGCTATTAACCAGTTAGATGATAGTGATGGTGCATGGGCTCCATTGAGTGCGCTAGATGCTGTGCCAAGTTTAATCGACCTAGTGTATCCGCAATACTATTACACAAGTTTAGATCAGTCTTCGACGGCTCGAGAGTTAAGAGGCATTCGCTACGATGCTCGTTTTGGTACACCACGTACAGTTGAAGTTGAAACAAATGCATTTCGCTTAGTGTCAGGGTTATCCGGTACATTCGGTGACTGGGATTGGGAGTCCGCAATTACCTTGTCAAAATCTGAATCTGAACAAAATGCTATTGCGGGTATTTACAACCGCTATAAATACACCGCTGCGGTTAATGGCGAGCTTTGCGCTGATAGCTCTATTGCTGAATATGATTATGATAGCGATAGTTTATCTTGTAGTGCAGGTGTACCTTTAGCGCAATATAACCCTTTCCTTGAAGGTGACACTGCTAATGATGGTTTACTTGCGATGACGCAAGAAATGCCAAGTCGTGACGGTGAAAGTACGGTTTATGGTTGGGACGCAAGAATTACCGGCGAGTTATTTGAATTTAATGATGAAGTGGTTAGTTCAGCTTTTGGAATTGAAGTGCGAAAAGAGGAAATCACAGATGTTCCTTCTGTAAGTGCAAGAGCACAAGCTGATAATGAGTATTTGGTTGATGTATACGGTTTTGGTTCAAGTTTATCTGAAGCTGACCGACTTCAGTGGGGCGCATTTGCTGAATTCTATGTACCGTTAAATGAGATGGTTGAATTACAACTTGCCGGACGTTACGACGAGTACGATGACTTTGGCGATACGTTTAATCCCAAAGTAGCAATTACTATAAGACCTACAGACGAGCTTATTCTTCGCGCCTCTTGGTCGACCTCTTTTAGAGCGCCTTCGTTAACGCAAGCAGGTGTTAAGTTAAGAACTACTACCGCCACTTTTGACTGTGGTGCTAATCAAGCGGTCGCTGATTTATATTGTGAAGGCTATGGTGATGAACGTAGTCCTAATGTTCTAGAGCTGGGTAATCAGAATTTACGCGCTGAAGAATCGGAATCTATCAGTATCGGTTTTGCTTATAGTCCAAGTGAAAATACGACGTTAACGGTTGATTATTGGCAGTTTGAACATGACGATTTAGTTGATACAGATATGACCGCAGTACTAGCTAATGCGATAACCGATGCGTCACTACGTCATTGTGGCTTAGTACCTAATGGACAAAACGGAATCTCATATGAAGAAGATCTTTGTCTTGTTACTGATACAAACAGTTTAACCATTGAAGATAGTGGTGCTAATTTAAGCGAGATTTTAGATGCGTGGGTTGATTTCGACGACCCACGTTATGCCGAGTTACCACTATATCGTGATCATATTATTCAACTGGAAAATACTGGTGAACAAAATGTTTCCGGTATTGATTTAGCTTTTGATCATAAAATCAACTTCAATAATGGCATCTTACGTTTTGCTCTTGATGCAACACATTACATGGAATTTGAACGTAACAAAGTAGGCTCGAGTGAGCTCGAAAAGCTTGTTGGTACTTGGCGATACCCTGAAAATATTGTTAGTGCAAAAGTTTCATGGTCAGGTGATGCTTTTTATTCTAATTTGACTGCAGATTATACGAGTAACTACCAAGACGATATTGAAGGACTAAAAGGTCGTCAAATTGATGAATTAGCTGATATGGGTAAGCTTGATGAAAATGACGAACGTGATGTGGATTCTTGGCTAACGGTACGTGCAAATGTTGGATACAACTTTAAAGATATGAATATTAATTTAACTATTAATAACTTACTTAATGAAAAGCCACCAGTTTCCTACGGTTCTTCACGAGGGTTTGACTCATTAAACCATAATGCACTGGGTGCTAACTATCGCTTATCTATGACTTACTTTTTCTAATTAAATGGTGGAAGCGGAGATGCAAAATCTCCGCTAACCTAAAGTTAGCATATATATAAGAATTAATTTTTAGAAGTTGATTTAAGATGACTATAGATCAAAAGAAAAAAAATGAAATGGACAATAGTACAGGGGCAAATTTGGGAAATGAAGCATCGTTAATTTCTGAAAAATCTATGCCTGACGCTTTTGTCATTTTATTTTTTATTGTGATGTTAGCAGCAATCGCTACACACTTTATACCAGCAGGTTTTTATCAGGTTGAAACGGATCCTACTACTGGCGTTACAAAATTAATTGCCGATAGTTTCCAATTTTCACAACAGCAAAATGGCGTGCCGTTATTTGCTGAGGGTGGAGAAATTGGCTTTCTAAACTTCGCTTTTGAAGGCATGGTTTCTGGTGATAAATGGGGTTCTGCAATTGGAGTAATGATGTTTATTATTCTAACTGGCGGTGCATTTGGCATTATCATGAGAACACGAGCAATTGATAATGGCATACTGGCATTAATCGAAAAAACAAAGAACTTAGAACAAGCTTTTATCCCTCTTTTGTTCGTATTATTTTCATTTGCGGGTGCCATTTTTGGCATGGGGGAAGAGGCTATTGCGTTTTGTATTGTTTTGTTTCCCCTCATGCGAGCAATTGGCTATGACGGGATTACAACTGTTTTAGTGACTTACGTTGCTACACAAATAGGCTTTGCCACTTCGTGGATGAATCCTTTTAGTGTCGCTATTGCTCAGGGGATAGCAGGATTACCGCTTATGTCAGCGCTAGAATTTAGGTTAGTGCTCTGGCTTGTGTTTACTATTATAGGAGTTGTGTTTACGATGCGTTATGCCAGTAAAATAAAGAAAACTCCTAGTTTATCGCCTTGTTATAGCTCAAATGAAAATATCGAAGTTCAATGTAAAAATAAGGCAAATTTCACAACTGTTGACAGCCTTTTACTGAGTACTTTTTTAGCCGGAATCTTTTGGGTTATATGGGGAGTTGTTGCTCGAGGTTATTACATTCCTGAGATTGCCAGTCAATTTTTCACTTTAGGCTGCGTTATTGGTGTTGTAGCAATTGTGAGCAAGCGCCTAAAGGTAAATGAAGTCGCTGAGGCTTTCAAGTCGGGCGCTAAAGACTTATTACCTGCTGCAATGATTGTCGGTATGGCAAAGGGCATTGTGATAATTCTTGGCGGGGACAACGCAAGTGAACCTTCGGTATTAAATACGGTTTTATTTTATGCTGGCAACCTGTTGGTAGAGTTACCGCAAACCATTTCAGCGGTTTGTATGTTCGTGTTTCAATCGGTATTTAACTTTTTTATCGCTTCAGGCTCAGGCCAAGCAGCGCTTACAATGCCGATTATGGCGCCTTTATCCGATATTATTGGTCTTTCACGACAAGTCGCTGTTTTGGCATTCCAACTTGGTGACGGCTTAACCAATATTATTATTCCAACTTCTGCTGCATTAATAGGTTGCTTAGGAGTTACCAATATTGATTGGTTTGTGTGGGCCAAATTTATTTGGCGCTTTATGGTGGTGCTAGCAGCATTAGCCATGTTTTTTATTGTTTTAGCAGTCATGCTAAATATCACCTAAGGGTTCTCATGAAGTTAATTAAAAACGCTGAGGTTTTCTCTCCGCAGCCACTTGGGCAAAAAGATATATTAATCGCAGCAGGTAAAATTATTGCCATAGAAGATGACTTATCTGATTGTATAAATGAACACGTTGAAATTATTGATGCTGATGGTCAAATTGTGACTCCTGGTTTTGTTGACTCACTGGTGCATATCACAGGCGGAGGAGGAGAAGGAGGTTATGCTACCCGTACGCCTGAAATGACCGTCGATGATGCATTTGTTGGAGGCGTTACAACCGTTGTTGGTGTTTTAGGCACGGATGCTGAAACGAGAAGTTTAGAGAACTTATTAGCCAAAGCTTATGGATTAGAAGAGCAAGGTTTATCGGTTTTTTGCTATACGGGATCATATCACTATCCTATGGTGAACGTTTCTGGCTCGATAAAGCGCGATATTATGTTAATTGATAAGTTTATTGGCGTGGGCGAAGTAGCTATTGCTGACCACCGTAGTTCTCAAATGAGTCCTGCCGAACTTGCTCGTGTATCGTCAGAAGCTAGAGTTGCCGGTATGCTTGCTGGAAAGGCGGGCATTGTTAGCATCCATGTCGGTGACGAACAGGGAAAACTATCTAAGCTTCAACGAGTAGTTGAGCAAACGGATATTCCCATTAACCAGTTTTATCCGACTCATATAAACAGAAGTAGGGATTTGCTCGAAGCAGGTTTTGAATTTGCACATCAAGGGGGCTACCTTGATTTTACAACCAGCACAACAGATCAAATAATTGCTCAAGGCGAGATACCTGCTGCACAAGCTTTAGCAATTGCTCTTAAAAAAGATATTGATATTAAACAATTAACCATGAGCTCAGATGGCAATGCGAGTTTACCTATTTTCAATCAACAAGGTATTTTAGTTGATTTACAAGTAGGCCAAGTGAAAAGCTTACATCAATCAATGGTTGATGCTGTGGAGCAATACCAAGTTCCTTTTGAGTTGGCGTTAACTTCGATAACTCAATCACCAGCGCAAATTTTATCGCTACGTAATAAAGGTAAATTAGAACGAGGTAAAGATGCAGACTTGAATTTTCTAAATAAAAGTACCTTAGCAATAGATACAGTGATTGCTAAAGGTCATATCGTTATGAATAAATAAAAGTAACTTAACACACGCTTTAGAAAGTTGCTGTTTGTGAATTGAGTGAACTTATCAGTCGGTTCACTGTTGTTCTAAATCCCGATAATTAATAAATAAATATGCTTTTAACGTCAGCTATCCTTGAAGATAGTTGACATAAAAATGAAGTTTATTCTTAATAATGTTGACCGCTTAGTGGTATTAGTGAGCATATTTTAGGTTAACTTCAAAGATTGAAAATAG
>Ga0209292_1004514_pt1 | contig 14634 bp, 11 predicted proteins | sample GOMGulsemesocosm_2_FD_184634 | JGI IMG/M metagenome (GOLD analysis project Ga0209292, IMG submission 184634) | Methane-oxidizing microbial communities from mesocosms in the Gulf of Mexico - GOM9C Gulf of Mexico (SPAdes) (version 2) | ecosystem: Environmental > Aquatic > Marine > Cold seeps... | reverse complement strand
ATCGGAATAAAACTAAATACATCCACTACTTGAGAAAGTGGCGAGATAAATTCATTCATTTTTGATGTGATCATAGGGATTTTGGCATTCACATCAGTAAATAACTGTTCTACGCGATATGTATTTTCTACATCTGGCTGAAACTTATCGTAAGACAGCTCATATTTTACATATAAAGCCACTAGAATTGCAGCAGCTAAACCTAAAGTTAAACCAAACAAATTCAAAGCAAAATGCTGTTTTTGCCTTTTAAAAGTTCGCAGCGTAGTTAATAAATAATGGCTAAGCATAATGTGCCTCTTGAGCCACTTGCTGCGCTTTATCTAGCATGATATGGCCATCTAATAAACGTACAGTTCTACTGGCATATTGGGCATCTTTTTCTGAGTGCGTTACCATGATCACAGTAGTGCCTTGGGTATTTAGCTCTTTGAGCATATTCATTACTTCTTCGCCGTTTTTAGAATCTAAATTACCTGTTGGTTCATCGGCTAATATAAATTTGGGGTCAGCAATTAAAGCACGTGCAACTGCCACTCTTTGTTGTTGACCACCAGATAACTGCTGCGGAAAATGATCAGCTCTATGATCTATCTCTACACGCTTTAAAATAGTCTCAACTTTTTGTTTGCGCTTCGCTTTTGATACCTTTAAATACATTAATGGTAGCTCAACATTTTCATAAACAGTTAGTTCATCAATTAAGTTAAAACTTTGAAATACAAACCCTATGGTGGTTTTACGCAATTGCGCTAATTTCTTTTCGCTATATTGAGAAATATCTTGGCTGTTACCATTATCAGTAAATTCATATTGACCAGAAGTCGGTGAATCTAACATGCCCAAAATAGACAACAAGGTAGATTTACCACAACCAGATGGCCCCATAATCGCTAAGAAGTCTCCTTGCTCAACCGATAAATTAATATTGTTAAGTGCTGTTGTTTCTACATCTTGAGTACAAAACAAACGTGATAATTGAGTTAATTTAATCATTTTTTAATTCTCTTAATATATTAATTATATAAACATTATTCATCACGTAAGATGAGTGAAGGTCTTGTACTGGCTGCTTTAAAGACTAGGCTCGCCACTGTAAGCCAAGTGATCCCTGTAATAGTAAAAGCAGCAACTAGATAAACCCAAAACGCTTGATTAATACGCTCATTAAAATTAGATAACCAATCCCCCACTAACCAATAAGTAATAGGGTATGCGAGTGCGACACTGACTAAAACCAGCAGCAAAAACTCTTTGGCGAGTAAATTAACGATGCTTAATCGTGATGCCCCCAATACCTTACGCATAGCCACTTCTTTTTGACGGCGTAAGGTAGCAAATGAAGCTAAGCCAAAAGTACCCAAGCAGGTTAGAAAAATAGCGAGCAGGCTAAAAATAGTCACCATATCTAATGCTCTATGCTCATTTTTATGGGCGTTCGCGTAATCATCTGACAGCAGGCTTATTTTCACATCAGTTAAATGTAACTCTTCATTTATTATTTTTTGCACTTGTTTACTCAATTGAGCCATATCAGCACTAGTAGTAGCCTTAATAACCAAGTTACTAGTGGTTGTGGTACCAGCGACAAAACCTAAATTGAATGACATAGGCAATACTTGTTGTCGTGCTGAGCCAATTTTTACATTTTCTATAACCCCTACAACCTTAGCTCTCATGTTGTTGTATCTTGGTTCTATTAACGTTAGGCCTATAACTGACTTTAAGTCCTGATAACCTGCCAGCTCCACCATACGACGACTGACTAATACGCTTACAGTTCTATTATTTTGCTCATCACGGTGATACCAATCTCCACTAAACTGTGGTGAAAAGTCACGCCCAGCCAGTAACTCAAGCCCTAAGGCCTCCACTGCATAATATCCAGTGCCTACAGTAGGCTGAACACCCGTTAACTTCTCTCCGTTTGGCCAAGTAAATTGCAAATTAGAATTCATATCATTAGTGAGATCAGTATTGGAAGCTGTGACTTGTTCAACATTGGGTAAATTTTTAATTGCTGTAAATAAGCTATTGTGATCTTGTTTAAAAATCGCTTCACTGGGTAACTCTTTAATCACTAGCCTTGATGATTTTTCATAACCAACTTTCAGGTTATCTACCAAGCTCATTTGTAAATAGAAGGAAAATGCAGCAATGATTAACCCTATAGATAAAGCGCCCTGTAAACATAAGGTGAGCTTTCTGACAAAAATAGCAGTGCCACCACGGACTAAATCGCCACTCAGTACTCGCTTAGCGCTAAAAGAAGCAATAAACAATGCCGGATACAAACCAGAAAGTAGACCAACCGACAAAATAACAAGGATAGTTACTAACGTAAATTCAGAGTTATATTGCAAACTAAGCTGCCTATCCATCAGCTGATTAAATTCTGGTAGCCAGAGTTCGACCAGGGTAAAAGCCACCAAGCCCGCAAGAATAACAACTAAAAAAGACTCGGTTAGAAACTGCGTAATCAATTGCCCTTTACTTGCTCCAAGCGCCTTGCGTATGCCTACTTCTTTGGCACGCTTTGCCGATTGTGCAATATTAAGATTAATAAAGTTGATACTAGCAATGAGGATCAAAATCACACTTAAACCTATGCATATTTGCAATGTTGTTGAGGAGCCGCCTTTTTTCATAGTAAACGGACCATTGCTATCAAAATGCAATTTTTCCATATTTACCAGTACCATCTTCACACCAGATTCAAGTTCCCAAGGATAAATTTTATGGCGCTCTTTCGTTAATTGCTTTGTAAAATCCGCGATATTTGTACCGGGTAAAAGTTTGTAATAAACATAACCATTGCCATTTTGTGTAAGTTGGCTCGGCATATGAATCAAACTATCAAACTTAAAATGGGTGTTATCAGGCAAGTCTTTAAATATAGCCCCTATACGGTATTGTCCTTGCGCATGGTTTAAAGTACGGCCTATAACTTGTGCATTACCAAATAAACGCTTTGCTTCGCGTTCACTTAACACTAATTGCCCAGGTTGACTTAAGGCATTACTTATATCACCTGCAATAATCTCTAAATGAATAAAATCAAGAATATTAGTTGATGCCGCATAAAAATCACTTAACCTATGGTAGTTGCCTTCGATCTCAACTAAATTGCTAACCCCCTGAGCAATACCACTCACATCACCAAGTCTAAACACAGACTCTAATTGATTATGATTTTTAACTATTTCAGCGATCTTAAACCGACTCATAGAGACGGTTTGTAAACCTCTTGAAGTATGATCTGAATGACCAAGATAAACTCGTTCACTATCAGGATGCTGTTTATCGTAAGACAATTCATGCTGAGCAAATAACGCCATTAAAATGGCTGCTGCTATACCGATACTGAAACCAATTAAATTCAGCAAAAAATGTTGTTTGTCTTTTTTAATCGCCCGTAACGCTATGACAAAATAATTAGTTATCATTTTAAGCAACCTCAGCTCGCTGTAACTCTTGGTTCGTTTGGTCAAACATGATTTGACCATCTAATAAACGCACTAAGCGATCGGCATAATCGCCTTCCTTTTCAGAGTGGGTCACCATAATCACAGTTGTACCTTCACGGTTTAACTCTCGTAACATAGCCATGACTTCATCACCATTTTTCGAATCTAGATTACCCGTTGGTTCATCAGCTAAAATTAGCTTAGGGTTAATCACTAACGCTCTTGCTACGGCTACACGCTGTTGCTGACCACCAGAAAGCTGCTGTGGTAAATGATCCGCTCGGTGATCAATATCAACTCGTTTTAAAATGGTTTCAACACGGTTTTTACGATCTGACTTTGAAATATTTTGATATAACAAAGGAAGTTCTACGTTTTCATATACAGTAAGTTCATCGATTAAATTAAAGCTTTGAAATACAAAACCGATTGAGGATTTTCGCAGTTGGGCTAATTTCTTTTCGCTGTAATTAGCAATATCAGTTCCCGCAAAATCAAAGCCACCTGTAGTGGGAGAATCTAACATGCCTAAAATAGACAGTAATGTTGATTTACCACAACCTGAAGGGCCCATAATGGCAACAAACTCGCCCTCTTTAACCGATAAATTAATATTGTTAAGTGCTGTTGTTTCTACGTCTTGAGTTCGAAATACGCGTGATAATTGAGTTAATTTAATCATTATTTTTATCCATTAAAATTATTGTAAGTTAAGCTGCTGCGCTTTATCGAAATTGCCATAGTTTGAAGTGATCACTTGATCGCCTAGCGATAATCCACTAAGCACTTCAAAATAGTTTTGATTTTTTTTGCCAAGGCGAATATCTCTGCGTACAGCTTTGCCACCCTCTTGCTCTAATACATAAACCCAATTACCACCTGAGCTAGTAAAAAATGCGCCTCGGTTAAGTAATAAAGCTTTATCTTTATTACCACCTAACATCAATTCAACATTAATACTTTGACCACGCTTTATGCTGCCAACTTCTTTTGGTAGGTCTACTTCAATTTGAAATTGCGATTGACTCACACGACTATCTATTTTACTGACCTTGGCTTTTATTTGTGACGTTTCAAGCTCTACTAATACATCCATATCACGCTGAACTTGATTTAAATAAAACTCATCAAGCCTTATAACTAATTTATATTCATTAGGAATATCTATTTGCCCTAATCGCGCACCGCGATTTTTGGATTCACCAATTTCTACATCAAGTTCACTTAAATACCCAGATACAGGTGCTTTAAGTAATAAGTTATCAAGGTTGTTACGAGCAAACTGTAAGTTTTTCTCAAGCATTTTAGCGCTGTCTTCGAGTTGTGCGACTTGTACCTTACGAATACTGTTTTCTTGTTGTTGACGCTCCAAAGTCAGCTCTTTTCGTGCTTTGTAATAAGCTAAATCTTGGTTAATTTCATCTAATCTGTCTTTCGCTAATACGCCACTTTTTACCAAAGGCTCTGATTGTTTTAAACGGCGTGATAAATGCGATATTTGCAGATCGATTTCTAATAAATCCCTACGTAAATTTAAGCGACTGGTTTCCATGTTCATTTGTGTATTACGTAAAAAATTAAGCTGCTCTGTTACTTGCGCTTCTCGGCTCATTACATCTAGCTGTAAATTGGTATTGCTTAAAAGCACTAAAGGTTGACCTTTCTTAACAAAGTCACCTTGCTCAACTAAGCGCTGTTCAACTTGACCACCAGCGATAGAGTCTAAATATATCGTTGTTTTTGGTACTACCTGACCACGTAAACTTAACGCATCTATAAATGCACCTTGGCTAACAGTACTAATAGTCACACTATCAATATCTATATTTTGACTGCGTCCGCCTGATTGATTTGATGAAAAAGCGTAGGCAGCAATACTAATTGCCACTATCACAAAAAATATGCTGACTTTTTTAAAAACGATTAAGCCCATAGATTTTTCTATTTTTTTATCCAATTCACACTTCCAACAATCACGTTTAATAATGTAACTATTACAATTGCCGTGCCATTTATTTTTAACTGTAAATTCAATGAGTTGATTAATTTGGTGCTTAATAATAAATTTATAGTGTCCACCTATAGAACAGTTAAACGTCCATTAATGGACACTTTTAAATAAGTAAGTTAGAGTAAAAAGGAAAGTAATACTTAAATTTAAGGATAAAAATGAAAGCGCCTGGCAGCATTTTAGTGGTAGACGATAACCAAGATATTTTGATTGCGGCTAAGTTATTACTTAAAAAACATTATGAAGTCATTAAAACCACAGATACCCCCACTGAAATTGAAAGCCATATAAAACAATTTAATCCCGATGTGATTATTTTAGATATGAACTACAGCCAAGATTCTGTGAGCGGAAAAGAAGGTTTCTTTTGGCTTAATAAAATATTGAGCATTAATCCCAATATTGTTGTGATCATGATGACGGCTTATTCAGATATAAAATTAGCAGTTGATGCCATAAAAGCAGGCGCTTCTGATTTTGTTGCTAAACCTTGGCAAAATGATCAACTTTTAGCTGCTGTGGCAGCTGCTTTTAACCATGTAAAATCTAAAAAACAAGTTGCCCAGCTTACGCAAAAGAATCAAGAGCTAAACCATGTATTACAAGGCCATGAACACGCTTTTATTGGTCAAAGTCCTGCGATGAAAACCGTATTTACAACCATAAAAAAAGCAGCTGTCACAGATGCAAATATTCTTATTTTAGGTGAAAGTGGCACAGGTAAAGAACTCGCAGCTAGAGCCATACATCAAGCAAGTTTACGCGCCAATAAACCTTTTATCAGTTTAGATATGGGTTCTGTACCTGCCAGTGTATTTGAAAGTGAGTTATTCGGTCATAAAAAAGGCGCTTTTACCGATGCCAAAACCGATAGATTAGGGCGTTTTGAGTTAGCACATTCAGGCAGTTTGTTTTTAGACGAACTCGCTAATTTACCTTTAAATCAACAAGCCAGTTTACTTGCCGCATTGCAAAACCGACAAGTAACCCCTATTGGCAGTTCAAAAGTAGTTGATGTCGATATACGTTTAATATGTGCCACTAATGATGATTTACACCAAGCTGTTGAAGAAGGACGATTTCGTCAAGATTTATTATTTAGAATCAATACAGTCACAGTGCACTTACCCGCGTTAAGAGAACGCAAAGAAGATATCCCTTTATTAGTTAATTATTACCTTGAATATTATGGCAATAAATACAAACGCGAGCTCAGTATAAGCAAAGAACACATGGATTCTTTATCACACTATGATTGGCCTGGAAATGTAAGAGAGTTAGCACACACTATTGAAAGAGCTATTATTTTAACTGATGGTGAAAATTTAGATATAAGTTCTGTGATGAATATTTCAAAGCCTAAAAACAGCGCTGATGACATAGTAGAGTTTAATTTGGAAACTGTAGAGCACAATACCATACGTGCAGCATTAAAACATTTTCAGGGCAATGTAAGCCATGCAGCAAAAGCATTAGGCTTAACCAGAGGCGCTTTATATCGTCGTTTAGATAAATACGGTTTATAAAACATGAGATTAAATTCGCCCATTATATTTATAAGCAAACTATCACTGTTTTCAGTTTTATTACTATTAGCAGGATACAGCTGGCAACAATATGGTTTTTCAGCAGTATTTTTGGTGACCGATTTATTAGTGATTTTTGCGGGTTATCTACTTTACCAACAGCTCGCACAGCAACAACAAACTACCAAAAATATCATTAGAGCATTAGCAAACGGCGATGTGACTTTAGGTTTGCCAATACATCACCCGCTACGTTCGCAGTTTGATCAAGTGAGAAAGCAAATGAAGTCATCTCGATTTGCTGAACAAAAACAAATGCAGTTTTTACAGGCGTTATTATTGCATTTAGAGCACGCTATTTTAGTAATAGATGATGCGGGCGAAATAATACAAAGCAATCCAGCTAGCGAAAGGTTATTAGGGAAATTACCGAAAAATATAAAGCAACATATACAATTAGAATTTTTATTAAATGAGATGCAAGATCAGCAAAAATCGACATTAGAATGGCATTATGGTGAGCAAAGTGATGTTTTATCTGTACATTTAAGCCAAGCGACCATACAAGATAAACAACTGAAAATAATCAGTATTCAATCTATTTACAATGCACTACAAGCTAAAGAGCAACAAGCTTATAAACGATTAACCAAAGTATTAACTCACGAGATAGCCAACTCAATTACACCTTTGGCATCTTTGGCAAAAACCAGTCAATCACTCATACCAGAATCAAATACTTTTGATGACCTAGAAGATAAAGAAGATCTCAATTTAGCATTAACAACGTTAGCTAACCGCAGCCAACATTTAAGCGATTTTATTGCCCGTTTTAAAGAAATTAGCAACTTATCACCACCACAATTGAGCTCTGTGAATTTAGATCATGTTATTGAACAAGTACTCACCCTATTTAAACAACAAACAATTCAAAGCAAAACAATAATCTCTTTCACCTCAACACAAAATACATTAATGATGATCGATACTTCTCAGATCGAGCAAGTATTGATTAATCTCATTAAAAACGCACTAGAAGCCGTAGAAGATAAATCTATCAAGCAAATAAGTCTTAACTTAAGCCAAAACCATTTAAACCAAGTCATTCTTGATATCACAGACAGCGGAACAGGTATTGAAGCACATGTTTTAGATATGATATTTGTGCCATTTTTCACCACTAAACAACAAGGCTCTGGCATCGGTCTAAGCCTCGCTCATCAGATAATGGTGCAACATGGTGGTGATTTAACTTATATCAATAAATCAGATGCTGGCGCATGTTTTAGACTGACGTTTAATTAAATATATATCTAAAATCATTATGTTTAGATTGTAAAAAATAAAGAACGAGCATTTTATTAGCTCGTTAATTATGAAATCAATATTTTTAAGGGATTTTAATTAAGCCTCAAATACCTATTTTTAGCTCTCTTTCTAAAAAGGTTAAACTTCTTTGATACACTTTTTCTCTGTGTTCAGGTTTATAAAAACCGTGACCTTCATCATCAAATATTAGCCACTCATGATTAATGTTAAATTTTAACAGCCCTTTCTTCAGATTTTTAGCATGCTCTACTGGTACTCTTTTATCTTCACCACCATGGATAATAAAAATAGATGCTTTTAATTTATCCAAATTATTTATTGGTGAAAAAGTCTTAAGATCAGCCTTATTTTCACCAATTACTTTATTTAAATAAGCTTGTCCTGATGAGCGTGTTTGAATATCTCCAATTTTATGCATAAGTTCTAAGTCATACACCCCAACAACACCAATAGCACATTTAAATAAATCAGGTTCTATAATGGCGCTTTGTAGTGCAGAATATCCTCCAAAACTACCACCCACGATACAAAGCTTACTTTTATCAGCAATGCCTTTGTGTATCAGCGAATTAATACCATCAATAATGTCGTATTGTACTTTATCACCCCAATGCATATAACCTAACTTTTCAAAGTTATAGCCATAACCAGATGAACCTCGGTAATTAATTTGTAATACACCAATCCCTTTACTTGCATACAATTGATTTTCTTGATTATATTGCAAATAGTCTCGGACTCCATGCGGCCCACCATGTACATTAACCACAAAAGGTAAATTTTTTGCATCTTTTAAATAGTCACTACCGAGCGGTAAAGTGACATAAGCCGAAATTTCTAAATCATCACGCGCTTTAAAATTAAAAGGCACCACATTAGCTGACTTATTTACATCTACCCAAGGTCGCTTACTAAACATAAAGATCAACTCATCCTTTTCTACATTGTAAAGTAAATAATCGCCTGGATTAAATTGGTTATAAGCAAAAACAACCTTAGTATTACCATCCAAGGTTTCACTTGCCACTGAAACACTGTAGCCTTCAAGCTTTTTAATCAGTTTGGTTAATACCTTTGCTTCAGGGTTGTTAGGTGTAATTATTTTGGTCACAGGATAACCATCATCATATTCTAGTGCATATATTTGACCTGACTTATCTTTTTTAAAGCTAGTGATAGCCACTTTATCGTGCTGAAATATTTTGACTTTATTACCTGTATCCAAATCAAATAAATATAACCCAGCTGGCTCTCCATTTTGTGAGTAAGTGGCATATACTTGATTTTTATCACCATTGATTGAGATGGGGTTAAAACTTTCATTTTCTATATTAAGTTCTGCTGTACTTAACCATTTTTCATCTTTATATAAAAAGGTTTTATATTGATTATCTTCATCAACTCCTGTCACAAAGCGTATATTATGATGTTGATCAGTTAAAAATTTAGCGAACATCACTGGAGATTGAACTAATTCTTTTTTTGAACCTGTTTTAATATTTATTCGATAAACCTTAGGTAAATGCTCACCTGTTCTACTCATTTCCTTAGCAGTTATTAACATATACTTATCATTTTCAGGCATAGGGTCTAACAACTCACCCCACATATTCTTGCTAAATGAGGCACTTGCTGTTTGATAACCAAAAATATATTTAGCTTGATAGCCATTAGCATTGATACCATAAAACTCACCATAGGTCACTGGCGTATCTTGCCAGCCTTTTAAGTATTCTTTTTCAGTAACTAATCGCTGTTCACTGGCCCAAAAATATTCTCCAGGTTGTTCATAACCCTTAAATTTTAATGAGTGAATAGGTTTTAATGTTTTTGCATCAAATAATACAATCACCTTTTTACCTTCAATTTTGGTAACTCCAGAGATAAAATCACCTTTAGGTGATATTTTCACACTTTGCCACATATCATCTTTGGAAAAATTTTTTATATCTTGTGTTACTGCCAAGGCAGAGAAGGATAAAGTAATCATTATCCAAAAAATAAACCGCATAAACTTCCTTATTATTTCAATCTTTACTATATGGGGCACATCTTACACGATTAAATTTAAACTGGTTTTTAATAAATTTAATCAAAACTATAAATTAAAGTAACTAGCTAAACCTTATTAGCCATAAGCGTCCACAACTCAAAGCAAAACAATAATCTCATTCACCTCAACACAAAAGACATTAATGATGATCGATACATCTCAGATCGAACAAGTATTGATTAATCTCATTAAAAACGCACTAGAAGCCGTAGAAGACAAATCTATCAAGCAAATAAGTCTTAATTTAAGCCAAAACCATTTAAACCAAGTCATTCTTGATATCACAGACAGAGGAATAGGTATTGAAGCACATGTTTTAGATATGATATTTGTGCCATTTTTTACCACCAAACAACAAGGTTCTGGCATCGGCCTCAGCCTCGCTCATCAAATAATGGTGCAACATGGTGGTGATTTAACTTATATCAATAAACCAAATGCTGGCGCATGTTTCAGACTGACGTTTAATTAGAAGGAAATTCCAAAACACAAAGTTACACCACTTGTTTTTCAAGTACTTATAAAAATATTTACTCTAAATCTTTCTTTTCAGGATAAATTAAAGAACTCAATGCAGGTCGAACAACAGCCAATATTAGTACGATAATGACTAATGCCCCCAATGCTAATCTGATCACTTTTATAAACCAAGACTGTTCCCATATAGGCTGAACTTGTTTATTTTCAATTTGAAGATCTAATAAAAGGCATGCCTTTGGTAGCGAGGTATAGGATGATTGGTTTGGATATTCAATAATAATTCCCATTTTTGCCAGCGCCAAACGAGATTGCTGTGAATGAGCTTCACTAACATATAGAATATGATTTTTAATATCTGCTTTATATGGAATATCTTCTATTTCTAATACATCAACAATTTTCACTGCATCAACTAATCGCATATCTTGAATTAGCGGTCTAAAATTTGGTGTTTTTGACCAACTAACTATAAATACAGCGATAACTAATGAGACTATTAATACTACAAGTAATAGATACTCACGAGGAGTTTTATTTTTCAATTTAATCAGGTTTTCATCCATAACTCAATTATTCCTTAATTTCAAAATAGCTTAAAATTTTTTACTTATTAACAAAAACCAAACTGATTTGTAATGTAGCTATTAACTAGAAATATTATGACTTCGATCTTGACAGAGTACGTTACAAGTTAATATAAAACAATTAGATAGACTTAAATTAATTCAACTACCCAACTGTTCAGCCAAATAATCCACCAGCAGGCGTACTTTGGGTGATAGATGTCTATTTTGAGGATAGAGCGCCCAAATACCTTCTTCTGGTTCTTGGTAGTTTTCTAAAATTGAAACCAGATCACCCGATTTTAAATCTTCGCTAATGTAGTAATCAGGTAGTTTTATTAAACCTACGCCTTTAATTGCCGCATCTCTTAAGCCGTAGCCACTATTACAGGTCAGTGAACCTGATACACGGATTGATTTCTCTTTACCTGACTCTATAAAGCGCCAATGATCTGTATTACCGACTAAACAATTGTGTTGTTTTAATTCAGATAGTGAATGAGGAATACCAAATTGTTCAAGGTATTTAGGTGAGGCACAAACATATTGGGTTCGGCTAGTTAAGCGTTTTGCCATCATACTGGAATCGCCTAATTTACCTAAGCGTATCGCTAAGTCGTATCCGCCTTCAACTAAATCTACCGTTTGATTACTTAATACAACGGTAACTTCTACTTCTGGGTATTGCGCCATAAAATCGATTACTAATGGCATAATATACTTTTCGCCATATGTTACAGGAGCAGTGAGTTTAACCAATCCTTGTGGTGCATTGCGTAAATTACTAATAGCTCGCTCGGCATCTTCTAGCCCAGCCATGACTTGGCGACAATGGCGATAATAAACAGAACCCTCTTCAGTTAAAGACACTTTACGAGTAGTGCGATAAAAAAGTTTAGTATTAAGGCGGTTTTCTAATGCACTTACCTGACGACTCACTTGCGCTGTTGATATACCAAGTATTTTAGACGCAGCTGTAAAGCTAGATGTTTGTGCCACAGATACAAACTCTGATACACCTTCCCATAAAAACATAACTCACCTAGATATCATTCCTGACCTATTATTACTGTATGGTAAAAGTAATTTGCATTTAAAGCTAATTATCATTTAATAAGAAACAAAGTAGAATTTACTCCATCGAAATAAGCGACGCAAATGATTCGTCGTTATTTAAGTTAACTTCTATAGTGTTAAGCAAGAAGTTAAACATACAAATTTTAGGCCTTGAGCCACATTGGAGAAAATAGAATGACTGATAAATTTATTAAATCTAAAGCTGCTGTTGCTTGGGGCCCAAACCAACCTCTTAAAATTGAAGAAGTAGATGTAATGCTGCCTCGCAAGGGCGAAGTATTAGTTAAAATCGTTGCAACAGGCGTATGTCATACTGATGCATTTACTTTATCTGGTGATGATCCAGAAGGCATTTTCCCTTCAATTTTAGGTCATGAAGGTGGCGGTATTGTTGAGCAAATCGGCGAAGGCGTAACAAGTGTTGCTGTTGGCGACCATGTAATTCCACTTTACACGGCTGAATGTGGCGAATGTAAATTCTGTAAATCTGGTAAAACAAATCTTTGTCAGGCAGTGCGTGAAACGCAAGGTAAAGGCCTCATGCCAGATGGCACAACACGCTTTTATAAAGACGGCCAACCAATTTATCATTACATGGGTTGTTCTACTTTTTCTGAATACACTGTATTACCAGAAATTTCATTAGCTAAAGTAAGTAAAGAAGCACCTTTAGAAGAAGTATGTTTATTAGGTTGTGGTGTTACAACGGGTATGGGTGCGGTACTTAATACTGCTAAAGTAGAAAAAGGCGATACTGTAGCTATTTTTGGTTTAGGTGGTATTGGTTTATCGGCCATTATCGGTGCAAAAATGGCTGGTGCAAGTCGTATTATTGGTATTGATATCAACGAAAGTAAATATGAACTTGCTAAAAAATTAGGTGCAACAGATTGCATCAATCCAAAAGATTTTGATAAGCCAATTCAAGATGTAATTGTTGAAATGACGGATGGCGGCGTTGATTACTCTTTTGAGTGTATTGGTAATGTTGATGTGATGCGCTCTGCACTTGAGTGTTGTCATAAAGGTTGGGGCGAATCAATTATTATTGGTGTAGCTGGTGCGGGTAAAGAGATTTCTACTCGTCCATTCCAACTAGTTACGGGTCGTGTATGGCGTGGTAGTGCATTTGGTGGTGTTAAAGGTCGCTCTGAGTTACCAGAAATCGTTAACCGTTACATGGCTGGTGAGTTTGCACTAGATGACTTCATTACACATACAATGCCACTTGAAAACATTAATGAAGCATTTGACCTTATGCATGCAGGTAAAAGCATCCGTACTGTGATTCATTTAGATAAGTAGTTTTTACTTAGATTTTATTAAGTCCTAAATATGTAATTTAGGATTTAATAAATTTCAAAGCCGAGATCTGGGATAAACGCTTCGCAGATGACTTAATTTTTACTTTAAAGTAATAAAAAACCCACTTCTCAGTTTCAATCGTTCAGAGGTTTAAAGCATGCCGTTAAATAATATTAGTTCCAATAAAATCTTTGGTGGTTGGAATAAACAATATACTCATACTTCTACCAGCTTAAATTGCGAAATGCGTTTTGCTATTTATTTACCACCGCAAATAGCACAAGGTCAAAAAGTACCGGTTTTATACTGGTTATCAGGTTTAACCTGTACTGACGAAAACTTTATGCATAAAGCTGGTGCACAACGTATAGCAGCTGAACTTGGTATGGCAATTGTCGCACCAGATACAAGCCCTAGAGGCGAAGGTGTTGCAAATGATGAAGGTTATGACTTCGGACAAGGCGCTGGGTTTTATGTAAACGCCACACAAGCCCCGTGGAATCGTCATTACCATATGTATGACTATGTAGTGAATGAATTACCTAAATTGATTGAAGCGCATTTTCCGGTAACACAACAGCGTGCAATTAGCGGTCACTCAATGGGTGGACACGGTGCGCTTACGATTGCTTTAAAAAATCCTGAAAACTTTAGCTCTGTTTCAGCTTTTAGCCCAATTGTTAATCCAATTAACTGTCCTTGGGGTCAAAAAGCATTTACAGGTTATTTAGGTAAAGATAAAAAAGCTTGGCAAGAATACGATGCCACTGTTTTAATGCAACAATCTGAAGCTAAATTGCCAATGCTGGTGGACCAAGGTTCT
>Ga0209292_1004507_pt1 | contig 14647 bp, 12 predicted proteins | sample GOMGulsemesocosm_2_FD_184634 | JGI IMG/M metagenome (GOLD analysis project Ga0209292, IMG submission 184634) | Methane-oxidizing microbial communities from mesocosms in the Gulf of Mexico - GOM9C Gulf of Mexico (SPAdes) (version 2) | ecosystem: Environmental > Aquatic > Marine > Cold seeps... | reverse complement strand
TTGAGTTTTTCGTTCTAATTATTAGAGCGTTTTAAATTTGGAGTTGTAATGCTAATAAAAAATATAGGTAAAAATCACTTATCTGAAGCGCAAGTGACTGATGAATCAATTTATCATCAGCGTAGAGATGTGATAAAAAAAATGGGTTTTATCGGTGCCGGTGGATTATTAGCAAGTTCAAATGTAGTAAATGCCAACCCTTTTAGTTTTTTTAGTAAAGATGAAAAGCCATTATTTGAAACAAAGCCGCTAGATTTTAAAGCTGCGATACTTGATGACCAAAAGCGCACTCCTGAAGCTAAAGTGATTTCTCATAATAATTTTTATGAGTTTGGTACAAAAAAGTCAGATCCCGTTGAAAATGCACAGCACTTTCAAGTGAAACCTTGGCAACTAAAAATTCATGGTGAAGTGAATAAACCTTTTACGCTGAATTATGATGACTTATACAAACACCTCGCGCTAGAAGAACGTATTTATCGACTTCGTTGTGTTGAAGCTTGGTCTATGGTGATCCCTTGGCTTGGGTTTTCATTAGCAAAACTAATAAAACAAGCCGATCCGACTTCTGATGCTAAGTATGTTGCTTTTGAAACATTACATGATAAAGAGCAAATGCCAGGTCAGCGAAGTCGTTTTGGCGGCATTAATTACCCTTATGTAGAAGGTTTAAGAATAGATGAAGCTATGAATCCATTAAGCTTTTTAGCTGTTGGTTTGTATGGAAAGACATTGCCACCACAAAATGGCGCGCCAATTCGCTTAGTTGTACCTTGGAAATATGGTTTTAAAAGCATTAAATCGATTGTTTCTATTAAGCTAGTAAAACATCAGCCACCAACAAGTTGGAATCAATTAGCGCCACAGGAGTATGGTTTTTATGCCAACGTAAACCCTGAAGTGTCACATCCAAGATGGAGCCAAGCATCTGAGAGGCGAATTACCAGCGGTGGCTTGTTTGATAGGAATCGTATCGCAACTTTACCTTTTAATGGTTACGGTGAAGAGGTGGCACATTTATATAAAAACATGAATTTGAAAAAGTATTTTTAATATTTACTTCTTAGACGGGGGCTTTAGCCGCACGAAGTAAGAGATTAATAGCTCATTTTGAGTGTTAGGGAGAAATCCCATCTACGGTAACTCACAATTTTTCTGTTTATTTGGTAGGCGAGGGCTTTAGCCACGAAAAAAAAGGTAATAAATGTGAAGTTAAAAACTAAAGAAAAAATTATTTTATTAAAAACCGCATTGCATTGTATTTTATTTATTCCTGCACTCTGGGTTTTTTATTTGGCAATACAGGATCAATTAGGCGCTGATCCGGTACAAGAACTTACTCACTTCACTGGGTTAAGTGCACTTAAGGTATTACTTTTAGGATTATTAATAAGTCCATTAGCACCAAAAATTAAATTTATACCTTTAATGCAAGTAAGACGACTCGTTGGCTTGTATGCGTTCTTTTATGCAAGTTTGCATTTATTAAGCTTTTTCATATTTGATTTACAGCTAGATTGGCCATTGTTGTTAAGTGAAATTATAAAGCGCCCTTATATAACCGTCGGTATGTTTGCATGGTTAGTATTATTTGCGTTAGCGATTACTTCACCTATGTTTATTAGGCGAAAACTAGGTAAACGTTGGCAGCCTCTACATAATTTAGTCTATATAACTGTGCCTATTGTGGTTTTGCATTTCTATTGGTCTTTAAAATCAGGCTGGATAGAGCCAGCTATATACTTGATTATTACGCTTGTATTATTAAGTTTTAGAAGTCAAAAAATAAAACGTTTATGTACACAAAAACTTGTTATAAGGAAGTTGAAAAGCACGGTGTAATTTAAGTGTCGCTTAAATAAAAACCTCACTAGTTATAGTGAGGTTTTTTTAATGAGTTACTTGTATCTGCTAAAAATTATTAACTCTCTACTAAGCGGTATCCTATACCGCGTTTAGTTTCTACCATGCTTATTTGTTTGTCATCTAATTCAAACATGAGTTTTTTTCTTAACTTTCCAATATAAACATCAACAACGTTAGTCATAGGATCCATATCCATGCCCCAAACATTGGTGAGTATGCGTTCTCTGCTTAAATACTTCCCTGGATGTGTCATGAGCAATTCTAATATCGCCATCTCTTTTACAGTAAGAGAGACTTCCATTTCATTTAAGGTAACAACATAGCTATCACGATCAAAATTGATAGGTCCAAATGATAAAGAGTCGCTATTAGTTTTAGTTGCTTGTGTGCGTTTAGATACAACTTCAATTCTTGCCAATAGTTCATCGTATGCAAAAGGTTTAGTGACATAATCATCTGCACCTAAGCGTAAACCTTTTACGATATCTTGCGATTCATCCATGGCTGTGAGCATTATGATAGGCGTATGGTTTTGTTTGATTCGTAATGCTTGGCAGACTTCTAAACCATTTAATCCAGGTAGCATAATGTCTAATAAAATAAGTTTAAAGTCACCCTCAAGCGCTAACGCTAAACCTTCTTTACCATCTGCAGCACGTACAATAAAGTAGCCTTCAGCCCTTAATCCGCGCTCTAAAAAACTGGCTACACGATCGTCATCTTCAACTAATAAAATTCTCATTTAATTTCAGCCTTTTCTTTAAAGTGCCATGGCAACAATATGGTTGCTGTGCTGCCTTGGCCATGTTTATTCGGTTTTAAAGTTATATGTCCTTCGTGGGCATCAATAATAGCTTTAGCGACAGGTAAGCCTAATCCCGATCCTGAAGTCACACTACGATTACCACGATAAAATCGTTCAAAAATTTGTTGTTGTTCATTGTCTGTAATGCCAATGCCTTGATCTATAATTTTAACCGCTATAAATTCTTTATGCACAGATACTTTAATTTCATTTAAGGAATCTGTTTTAGAATAGCTAAGCGCATTTTCTAATAAAATCATTAATACTTGACGAATTCGGCGTTCATCGGCTTCTATATAAATGTCGTTATCGGGTAAGTTCAAAGATATTTTTTGTTGTTTCTCTTGTGCTTTTCTTTGGTATTTATCGAATAACTCATTTATTAACAATGAAATATTAAACTGGGTTCTTTGTAATGTCAGTTGGCCTGCGCTTGAACGAGCTACAAGCATTAAGTCTTCAATTAATGCAGTGGTATGTTTTACTTCATCAATTATACAGTTTAGCACCTGTTTATAATCATTGATATTGTCAGTATTACCTCTTAATACGACTTCTGATTCACCTCTAATAATCGTTAAAGGTGTGCGTAATTCGTGGCCTATATCGGCTAAAAATTGACGTCGTTGTTGGTCTACTTGAGCAAGCCTGGTATTGCTTAGCTCTAAATCATAAGTTCTTTGCTGTACTTTTTCCTCAAGAGAGCGTTTTGCTAATGTAAGTTGGTACTGCTTCTCTGAAAGTTGTTCTGCCATGTTATTTAAAGATTCACCTAAAAATTGAAACTCAAAATCCTTTTGCGGTGCAACTCGATAGTCTAACGCACCGTTACTAAATTCTTGAGTTGCGCCTAATAATTGCTTGGTGGCTAAGTTAATACGACGCCAGAAATACCAAAATGTAAATAAGGTAAATAAGCTCATTACACCTAAAGCAGTTAATAATATTTGATTATTTCTATGATAAAGCTGATTAACACTTTTTCGAATGAGCTCGGCTTGGAATTGCTCTTGTTTAACCGCTTTATCGATTAATAAGTTAAATTCAGTATCAATGTCTTGTTGCTGCAATAGGCTAAATAGCTTTTTAGCTTGCGGTAAGTTATTTTCAGCAACAAGCAGTTTTATTTCGTTATTGGTTGCCAATATGCGTTCTACTTTTTGTGAAATTTGATCGTAAGCTTGTAGTTCATTATTAATGTTTACATGGTTACTGACACTTGATTTGTTTAATAAAATTTGGCGAATATCAAATAACGTTTTACGTAAAACCTGGGCTTTTTCTGCTTTTAATTGTGGCGTTTGTACTTGACCTGTTCTTACTATTTCACCCATGGCAATGAGTTTTTCTAAGCTGAGTTTAGCCACATCTGAATATTTAATTAAAATATCGTGTGTGTGATCAGATTCTTGAGCATGTTGATTGTAACGGTTGGAACTATCGAAGTAGAAAAAGCCAATAAGGCAACTAAGCAAAAAAATGATGCCAAATGACAGAAGTAATTTATGTGTTAATTTACTGCATTTTAGCTTTTTAGTGACTGAGTTCAATAAAGATCCAAAGTGAGTTGCAGAGATATACTAAGTATACCTATGAATTGATATAAAAAAACTCGTTACAGTGAAAAAGCAAATGAACGCAATAACGAGTTTAGGGTAATAAATAATTAGGGCGTTAAACGGATTTCACATAATTAATGCTTAGCTGCAAAAAGAAGAGATATGTGAAAATTCCTAAATGGAAAATTACCGACCAATTGTGATGAAAACATTGCTATAAACATCACAACTGGTTAGTAATGCAGGAACGCGTAATGACTATACTAATTGTGCGTAAATTCATCTTGTTGAATAGATTAAAATACCGTAATTGTTAGTTAAAATTAACTTAAAAAAATTTTTATCTAACTCATATTATGTGTGTAGCATTGTTTTTTGAGAGTACAGGAAATAGTAAAGGCCACATAAGTGGCCTTTACTATTTTGATGACTGACTTTGGTTGGGCTAGTGATTTACCGCAAATAAATCATAAGCTTTAAGTTCAGGTAAAAACTCTTGTAGCTGGTCCTCTTGTTGTGCTAGTTTTTCCATTGAGCCACATAGCGCTTCTGCTTTTTGTTCTAAATTTTTAGCTTGAAGTTCTACTTTTTCTTCAATTTGTTTACCCATATTTTGCATGCGGTTTTCAAATTCATCCATATCTCCGCCTGAGCCGATAAGTTCAGAACCAAGCGCAACTAATAAACCGCCAATTGAATCCATTACCGCAGCTTGCATGGCTTCTTCCATTTTATTTTCGAATGACTCACCAAATGTATCGTCAATTGAATCAAATCCGTTTTGACTCATTACAAAAGTACCGTCTTGATAAAATTGATCATGAATTTCAACTGATAATTCATCCATTAACTCAGACATTGAATCCATGCTATTTAAACCAAATGCATTACCGACTTCATCAATTGCGATTCCCGCAATTTTCACACCTTCAAGTGCGATATTGGCAACTTGTGGTAATTGTTCACGTAAGTTGTCTGCATAGCTTTCTACGGTCTCTTGCTCTTGAGCATTCAAGCTAATAGCTTCATTATTTATGTATAGGCTACCATCTTGTTCAATTCTCATTATTTGATCATTTTGTGTTTGAATTTCTAGCGTATGAGGTTGTATGCGAACCGTATTTTGAAACGCCATATTACAGCTGTCAGATGAGATGTTAATGCTGTTTGAATTGTTATGAGCAAGTACTGAACCAGATAATAGAGCAGAACCTAAAACAAGCGCTGTACCAAGTGTTTTAGATTGTATTGATAATGTTTTTTTTGCGAATGTTGTCATGTTATAGCTTCCTGTATCTAAATAGTTATTATCTTTCCTGTTGATGTATAAGCTATTTCAATATCAGTGCCATGTTTTTATTTACTTTAAAAACAGATGGTTATAAATCACGTTCAGTTGTTGTCAACTCTGTGGAATAGTGTTTAGACTAAAAATTGGTGAAATAAACTATTTCATGGCTAATTTATATTTGAGTGTAAAAAACTAAGTTTTTTCGACGATCTGTTTGCTGTCTAGAGTCTAACCAACGACCTCGGTTCACTTTTATTCTTCTGCGATCTTTAGAGTGTCTACGTTCAACTTGATCCCAGTCTGGAGTTGTTACTTTATTATTTTCATTTCTTTTTAAAACAACAGATGTAGGAGGGTGTTTCTTCTCTTCTTTATTGAGTTTTTTCGCTTTATCTGCATGTATTGTTGTTAAAAAATCAACTAAATCTTCCACTGCTCAACCTTTGCTGCTTTAATTTAAGAATATATTGTGAACAATATATCGGCAATGAAAATAAAACTTAATGGAAAATATTACTTTATTTTAATTGTGCAATAAGTTGCTCCAATAAAACCTTAAGTTGTTTGGCATTTTCTGCGTCGTAATCCGTTTGATTGATCAGTTGTTGTGGTATGCAGGCTAAGTCTTGTTTTAACTGCCATCCTCTTGTTGTGAGTTTGATATCTACTTGCCTCTCATCTGATTTATTTTTTATTCTCTCTATTAATTGCGCTTGTTGCATGCGTTTTAATAAAGGCGTTAATGTATTGCTGTTGAGTAGTGCTTTTTCACCAATTTGTTTTACGCTAAGGCCATCACTTTGCCATAAAATCATTAAAACTATGTATTGTGTATAGGTAAGCTTGTATTGCTCTAACAGAGGCTGATATAAGCGAGTTACTAATCTAGATGCCGCATAAAGCGGAAAACAAAGTTGGTTTTCTAGTATTTGATGATCGGTTGATGATGACATGATTATTTTGCTAACGCTTGTTGAATATATTGCTCTATTGCGGCCGGTTTGGTGGTCGGCGCAAATCGCTTAACTGGAGTACCATCACTTCCAATTAGGAATTTAGTAAAGTTCCACTTGATATTATTACCAAATATACCTGGTAGGGCAGATTTAAGATATTGGTAAACTGGGTGACTATTGGCACCATTTACATCAATTTTTTCAAACATTTGAAAATCAACGCCATAGTTTATTAGGCATTCTTCAGAGATCTGGTTTGCATCACCAGGTTCTTGTTGGCGAAATTGATTACATGGAAAACCTAAAATAACTAATCCTTGATCTTTATATTCGTCATATAATTTTTGCAAACCTTCATATTGAGGTGTTAATCCGCATTTGCTTGCAGTATTTACAATCAAAACGACCTTACCTTGATAGTCGCTCATATTGATATTGTGTTGCTGCAAGCTAGTTGCGTGTAGTTGATAAAAATCAGACATACATTTGTTCCAGAGTTGAAATTCATTAAATTATATCGTGCGCGATTTAATTGTCAATTTTAGAGTGTTTATTGCTTAGGTTTTTAACAGTTAAAAATGCTTTGCTGTCTCATTTTTACGCATAAAGGCACTGCTTTATGGCACAATAACATGTGAGCAAAGTATCTATTTTTATTGAATTGGAGTTTAAGGTGCAAAAAACTAAGGTATGGGACGGTTTTGTCCGATTTTTTCATTGGTCATTGGTTTTACTTATAGGAGTGCTTTACTTTTCTGGTGAAGAAGGTTGGATGGACTTGCACTTTGTAGCAGGTTATAGCGTGTTATCTTTAATAATAGCACGTTTATTTTGGGGTTTTATTGGTAGTGATACTGCAAAATTAAAAGCTTTATTACATTCACCTAAAGCAGTTGTGAATTCTATAAAAACAAGCGCCCATACAAGAGGCCATAATTCTGCCGGTAGTTATATGGTGTTAGCATTTTTCTGTTTATTGCTAGTGCAAGGTCTTACAGGTTTAATGACAACTGATGACATATTGACTGATGGGCCGTTAGTACAATATGTTGAATCAAGTTGGGTTGAGCTTGCAAGTAGTGTGCATAAGTTAAACTTTGAAATTTTATTATATGCCATTGCATTACATATTCTAGCTATTGTGGTTTATCGTATTCGTGGAAAAAATTTAATTAAACCTATGATCACAGGGTTTAGTACTGAATTAAATATAAAAAATGGTCAAATGAAAACGGGCTGGTGGGGATTTTTGATCTTAATGATTATACTGAGCGTAATATTTTACGTTTGGGGTTTTGAGCCATTACAAGTGCTCTTTTCATAAAATATTTTGATTTGATAGGGTTTATACCCTATCAAATATTTTAAATAGACAAATTAGTCTTTAAAAGATTTATGGCAATCTTTACAGCCTTTAGCCCAGTTACCAAACGCTTTTTTTATCTTATTTTTATCTCCAGTAGCGGCAACAGTTGCTAACTCATCTGCATACATTTGAAAAGCAGTCGCTTTTTTCATGAAATTTTCATTGTCAGACCAAATATCTGGTAAAGCACTTGTTTTCGCTTTGCCCATTTCAGTGCCAGCAATAAAAGCTTCCCAAGGCATTTTAGAAAGCGCAGCTGCATTGTTTGCACGCATTGCAAAACGTTTAGCATCAAAAGGTACTTTACCTTTTAGCATTGCACCCATGTCTCCGATTTGAGTACCAATCATAGAAAAAGCTGATTGACGATATTCAACAGCATCAGACGGTTTTTCAAAAGCGGTGTTAGCAGTTGCTGATAGCGATAATAAACTAGCCGTTAGGCCAATTATAAAAAGTGACGGTTTTAATTTCATGATATTTCCAATTTATTGTTTGGTTTTTATCCTTTGTACCTTAGTAATATTAAATGGGCAAATAAAAGCGCTCAATGCCAGAAATATAGAGATATTTTATGATGATACAATTGTGAAGTTTGTATGAAAATTGAAAACAAATGTAAATAGCCTATTGTAGCTGGTTTTTATATTGGGTACTTTCTTACACGGAATAAAATAAAAACAATGGGAAATTTATGAAAAAGAATAATCTGAAGCTTTCAGTATTATCTACCGCTATTATGCTATCTCTAGCAGGCTGTGGTGGAAGTGACTCTAAGCCGAAGCAAGTTGAAATAGTAGATGTTGCACCTACCGCAGCTAATGTTGTAATTGACTCCGCGAAACAATGGGTACCATCTACAGGTACTTTGAAAGCGGTAGATTCAAATGGTGATGCCTTAGTTGTGAGCTTTACTGAAAATGATGAAGCTGTGACCGCTGACAATGGTATTTATACTTTTAGTCATGGTGTTTTAGAGTTATCAGGTCTTGAGTATTCTTATATCTCTTTATCTGGTGAAGCTGTTGAGATTGATTATGCGGTATCTGCAAATGGCAAGTCAGCATCAGCTAAATTAATCGTATCAGAAGTGATTGGCGATCCACTTGCAAATCAACAGTGGCATTTAAGAAATACAGGCCAAAAATCGTATGCGCTAAGTGATGAAATGAAAGCTGGTTTGGTCGAACTTTATAAAGGCCGCGGAGAATCAGAAGAAGAAGCTACGAGTAAATTAAATGAAAGATTTGCAGAAGAAGAAGCAAAGCTTATTGCCGGTGAAGATATGAATGTCATGAGCGCATATGCTCAAGGTGTTACTGGTAAAGGCGTGACAGCTGTTGTTGTTGATTCAGGTCTTGAAATTCGCCATGAAGATTTAGAACCTAATGTATTACCAAATCGTTCGTTAAATTTAAAAGAAGGGGCTTTTGATAAAACAGATCCTACATCAACTGCAATCTCAGGAGATCATGGAACAAGCGTTGCGGGGCTAATTGCTGCCAAGGGTTGGAACGGTTTAGGTGGTCGTGGTGTGGCACCAGATACTGGCCTTATTGGTATGAATTATTTAGGTGGTGATAATGTGCCTCAAACTGAATACTTAATTCATGGTTTCCCAGGTAGCGGTATTGCAAAAAGTGACAATGTCGGTGTATTTAACCGTAGCTATGGCTTAGGTTGGCCGACGCATTTTAGTTATTCAGAACTAGACGAAGCAATAGAGTCTTACCCTAATTTACATCTTCGTAATGGCAAAGGTGCTTTAACGATGAAATCAAGCGGTAACTCGTTTGGTAATGATGGCACTGAAGGTTCTTTATGTGAAGATAATGGCGCAAATGAGTTAGGCTTAACGTGTTATAACGCCTCGTTTGAGCCAAGCCAAGTACACCCTTATTATTTAAGTGTTGCTGCAGTAAATACAGATGGTAAACATACAAGTTATTCAGCTGCAGGTGCAAATGTATTTGTATCGGCTCCATCTGGTGAATATGGTCGTTATGCGCCAGCTATGGTAACGACTGATCCTATGACATGTTTAAGCGGTGTATCTGGTTTTTCTGGTCGTAATATTGCTGCTTGGGCTGGTTATTACGGTGAAGACTTTGCTGCAAGCCAATATCCTTTTGACTATCCAGGTCATGAAGACAATGCAACATGTAATTATCGATCAACTATGAATGGTACCTCTTCAGCTGCGCCAAATGCATCAGGTGTTGTTGCGTTAATTTTATCTGCAAACCCAGAACTAACTTGGCGTGATGTACGTCATATTTTAGCGTCCACTAGTACACAAAATGATGCTGAAGATACGCAAGTAACTTTAAAAATTGGTGAGACAGACTTTGTTGCTCATCAAGGTTGGGTAGAAAACGCAGCTGGTTTTAAATTTAATAATTTATATGGCTTTGGTCGTGTAGATGCAGGCGCTGCTGTTGCTATGGCCAAATCATATGATAAAGATTTAGGCCAACAAGTAACAACTGATTGGATTGGTGCTGGTTCTGCTGTAGATAGTGAGTCAATGACTCATGTTATTCCAGATAATAATGCTGAAGGTTTAACTTATAAAATAGCAATTACTGAAGAGTTAGATTTAGAAGCCATACAGTTTAAATTTGATATTAGTAACGTCGATATGAATACGAATTATGACCCTGTTGACTTGTCATTTTATCTTCAAAACAGGCGTTAGTTTACTCAGCATACTCATTTGAGAATGGCGAGCAATTTTCGTATATTTTAAAAGATGGTGTATTTCTATCAAACGCATTTTATGGCGAATCAAGTAAAGGCGAATGGACTATTCGTTTAATTGATACTAGTGCTACAAGTTTTGAAACATCTGATGGCGGTGCAAGTGATCTAGGTTTTGTGCGCTATACTAATAATGCTTCAAATAGTATTTTAGAAGGCGTTGCAGTTAGAGCATACGGTCATACGTCTCAAGAAGTAGGGGAATAATATGAAATTTAATAAAATAGCTGTATTAACTGCAAGTGTACTATTATCAACATCAGCAATGGCTCAAGCTAATGCTGACAGAGAGCTACTTAAGCCTGTAAAAAAAGTAGTTAAGCATGTAGTGAAAAAAGCTGACTTTGGTTCATATTCAGTTGAAAGAAACTTAGTTTATATTCCTAAGTCAGTTGCTAGTGTGGATAACATTATTTCGACAAAAGGTAATATGGCAATTGTTAAATCTGATACACCGATTAAGCGTGTTGCTAAAGGTACTTTAGTTCGAAATACGTTAACAAATGAAGTATCAGCTCTATCAGGTAATATTTCTGTATTGCTTAAAAAAGGTGTTTCAGCACATCAAGTTACAGAGGAAACGGGCTTAGCTTTAGTTTCAGCATTCGCTGGTACGCAGATTGCGGTGTTAAAAGTAACGGGTAACCAAGATTTAATTGAAGCAAGTCAAACTCTTAAAGCTTCAGGCCTAGTTAAGGTTGCTAGAATTGAGGTATTAGAAGTAAGACATAAAGCTCATTAATCAATTATAAAATTATAAAAGGCGCATTTTTATGCGCCTTTTTTATGCCTGTAAATTACCTTAACTTAAAAATAACATAAATCCCATTACCTATTTTGAAAACAAATGAAAGCTTCGGTTTACATTCATTAACAATGTAGATCTGTAATTATCTTGTTGTTTGTTATGTGTTTAACTCAAGTTTTCAGTGTAAGCATTAATTCCTTTACTGATTTTGTTACTAATATGTTGCCTTTACTTGTCAAGTCATTTTATAGTGGGCAAGGAACACCGTTTTATAAATTTAAAAAATAAATTAAGAATATTTATTCCAGGGGAAAATATGTCTACAAGTTTGATTAAAAAGTCAGCTGTTGCGCTGGCTGTGACAGGTGCTTTAGTTGCCGCTAGTTCTGTAAGTGCTGCAACTGCAGAACAATATAATTTAAATAATAAAAAATTAATTAAATCTGAAATTTCTGTTTCTATGAAACAAAATGCTTCAATCGCTTCTAGTTGGTTGGTTAAGCTAAAAACAGCTTCAATCTCTCAAACTAGCATGGCAAATGTTGCAAAAATTGAAGCTGCACAAAATTCAGTAGAGAGCACTATTGGCTCAATGGATTTAAATATCACTGTATTAGCTAAAACTTCGAAATTAGTTAACTCTATTGTTGTTAAAGGCGATCAAAAAGAAGTTGAAAAACTATTATCTCACGCTGAAGTCGAAAATGTATATCCGGTATATGATTATGATTTAGATATAGCTGATGGCGCAGATTACATTAAAGCAACACCATTATTAGAAAGTGGTGTTGCAAATGGAGAAGGTGTTCGTGTTGCTGTTTTAGATACTGGTATTGACTATACTCATGCTGCTTTTGGCGGCGCAGGTACTATAGAAGCTTATACTGCAGCTGCAACTGATCCTGCTGATGAAGTTTCTTGGCCACAAGGTCAAGTTAAAGGTGGTTGGGATTTTGTAAATAACGATCCAGATCCAATTGATGCGGGTACGAGCCATGGAACACATGTTTCTCACTCAGTTACAGGTATCGCTCCAAATGTAGAGTTATTTGTTTATTCTGTATGTAATAGTGGTTGTCCTGGTTTAGCACAATTATTAGCATTAGAATCTGCTATGGATCCAAATGGTGATGGTAATATTGAAGACCGTGTAGATGTTATCAATATGTCTTTAGGTGGTGACTATGGTGACAGAGCAACTGACGCTGTTGGTTTATTAATAAATGAAGCAGTGAGATTAGGCACAAACTTAGTTATTTCTGCTGGTAATGATGGTGCATATCCATTCATTGTTGGTGGTCCAAGTACATCAGAAAATGCACTTTCAGTAGGTGCAATGACGCATCCAGTAATAAAGTCAGCAGTTGTTTCTGGTGATTTCTTAGGTGCTGAAGCAAGTGTAAATGCTTCAGGCTTTAACCCTGAAAAAGAATTTGCATTCGATAATACATCGGCTCCTTTAGTATATCCTACTGATAATCAAATGGCATGTGACCCTTTTGCAGAAGGTACTGATTTTACGGGTAAAGCAGTAATTGTTGATCGTGGTGCGTGTAACTTCACACAAAAAGTAATAAATGCACAAGAAAAAGGTGCTGTGTTTGTTTTAATCGCTAATCATACACCTGGTGCGGGTGCTACTGCTCCTGGTGGTTCTGATCCTGCTGTAGCGATTCCTTCAGTTGGTATCAGCTATGAGCTTGGTATGTCATTGAAAGAAGCATTAGCAGGTGAAGATGAAGTTGTTTACTCAGTAGCTTCTGAGTTGTTTGACCAGGAAGGTGCAATTGCATCATTTACATCTCGTGGTCCTTCAATGAATGGCTTATTGAAACCTGAAATTACAGCTCCAGGTGTTTCTATTATGACTGCAGAGCCTGGTACTGGAACTGAATTAGCTGGTGCGACAGGTACCTCTTTCTCTGGTCCAATGACAGCCGGTGCGATGAGTTTATTAAAAGAAGCGCTTCCTGAGCGTAATGCTTTTGAACTTAAAGCAACAATAATGAATACTGCTAGCTTAAATGTAACTATGGAGCCAAGAGCAACTAACCCTGATACTACAATGGCACCTATCAGTTATATTGGTGCTGGTTTAGTTGATGTTGAAAAAGCATCTAACTTACCAGTAGCTGCATGGGCTAAAGATACTAAGCAAGCAGCATTATCATTTGGTTTAGTAAATCTTGCTGAAACTGCTGAGCTAACTAAAACAGTACAAGTTAAAAACTTCTCAAATGAAGCTAAAACCTACACGCTAAGTTTAGAGCATCGTTTTGCTGATGATGTTGAGCGTGGCGCAATTGCGATGAGTTACCCGGATTCAATTACAGTTCCTGCAGGTCAAGTATTCTCATTTGATGTTGTTGCAACAATTGACCCAGCTAAATTACCAGAATGGACTCTTAATTCAGGTAATGTAGGAACGCCAGAAGCAACTGACGACCTAACTACTTTAGAATTAGATGGTGCACTTAACTTCCTAGAAGATGGCGAGCAAGCGTTCCATTTAGTTTATCATGTATTGCCTAAAGCGACTGCATCAGTTGAAATTTCACCAACTTTAACAGATGAGGGAACAGTTCACGTATTAACTAATACTGGCTCTGTTGATTTTGAACCTATTTTTGCAGAAGTAACTGCTGTAGATGAAGCTGAAGGTGCGATGTTAGATATCGTTTCAGCTTCTATTGAAACTGTTGCTATCTCTCCAGAAGCTTGTGCATCTGGTTATGCAACATTTACTACACTTGTGATGGATAAAGGTTTCACTCATACATATATCGGCGGCTTTATGGCTGATTTCGATTTAGACCAAGATGGCACGTATGATGTGACAGTGCAAAATGGTAAGCTGGAGTGGTTCTATGATGTTCCGGCAACACCTATTACATTCACACATGGTTATGGCTCAACTAGTGGTTCATTAAATAATGCATACCACACTGTAGGTAATAACTTCCTTACATTGCAAAGTTGTTTAGGTGACTTTGGCCTAGAAGCTAAGGACTTAGAACAAGCAACTGCAACAGTACGTTTTCGTACTGAGGAAGAAACTTGGACACCAATTCCAAGCGCATCATTAGATGATGTAACTACTGAATATACATTTTCTCAAGCAAAAGTTGTTGCAGAACTTGTAAGTGCAAGTGCTGAAGGAACTATGTCGGTAAGTGCAGATGATGCAGAATCTATGTCTGTAGTTGACGTATTAAAACCTGGTGAATCAGCTCAGATTAATACTGCTGGTACTGACTTTATTGTATTATCAACTTCTGGATCAAAAGCACTCAATG
>Ga0209292_1004501_pt1 | contig 14658 bp, 9 predicted proteins | sample GOMGulsemesocosm_2_FD_184634 | JGI IMG/M metagenome (GOLD analysis project Ga0209292, IMG submission 184634) | Methane-oxidizing microbial communities from mesocosms in the Gulf of Mexico - GOM9C Gulf of Mexico (SPAdes) (version 2) | ecosystem: Environmental > Aquatic > Marine > Cold seeps... | reverse complement strand
TAGCCTAATTTTACCTGCTTGAAGTCTTAAATATCGTTCTCAAGGTGATGCAGAAAACCAAGTGAACGAGAGTCTTGTCAGGTGCAACACTGACAAGACGGAACGGGGCACCTTCGGGTGCCCCGTTTTGATTTTGCGCTGATTTTGGTCACCCCCGCATGCGCGCGCCATCTGCGTCAAACAATGGTGTCACGATCTGAGTGGCTTTGCGCATATGACCCAAGATCTCGATCTCGGCTTCATTCCCATCACCAGCAAGCGCTGTTGGGATCAGTGCCAAGGCGATGGATTTCTGCGCATAGTGGCTATAGCCGCCTGAGGTACAGAACCCTTGAACTTCGCCATTGATCCAAACGGGTTCATAGGCATGCACATCACAATCAGTCGCATCCACCTCAAAAGCTACAAGCGTGCGGGCGGAGCCTTCAGCCTTTTCTTTTTCAGCGGCAGCACGGCCAATGAAGTTATCCGGCTTTTTGAAGCTGATGAAGCGATCAAGACCCGTTTCACCGGCGGTGTAATCCGGGGAAAATTCTGACAACCAAGAGCCAAAGAACTTATCTAAACGCAGGGACATCATGGCACGCATTCCAAAGGGTTTCATGCCATGTTTCTGACCTTCATTCCACAATGTGTTCCACAGTGCCCGTTGGTTCATTGCGTCTGTATAAATCTCATACCCTAGATCGCCAGTATAGCTAACACGCTGCACAATACATGAGGACATACCGATAGTGATTTGTTTTACATCTAAAAATTTGAATGCTTCGCCAGAAACATCCGCACGTGTCACGGCCTCAAGTACCTTGCGGGCATTGGGGCCAGCAATTTGGAAGCCAGTTCGACGATCCGAGATATTGGTAACGCTGACGTCGTCTTCCTCATGCTGTTCAAACCAACGCGTATGAAAATCTTGTGCGCCGTAAGATGCCGTCAACTGGAAGTGATCTTCCGCCAAGCATGACATGGTGAAATCACCGATCAGTCGACCAGATTCGGCCAACATGGGTGTAAGGGACAGACGACCAATCTTCGGTACACGACCCGCCATGATGCGGTCTAGCCAAGTACGTGCATTTGGACCCTTAACATCGTATTTTCCGAAGTTCTGAACCTCATTGATTCCAACAGCTTCGCGTACGGCCTTCACCTCACGCGCGGTGGCGTCAAAGGCGTTGGAACGGCGGAAGGATGGGGTCTCAAAACGAACTTCATCGCCTTGGGCAAAATAGTTTGCAACTTCTAAACCATTCTGTTGACCAAAGACTGCCCCCATTTCCTTTTGGATGTCATACATCGGGGTCGTATTCATTGGACGTGCTGCTGGCAATTCCTCGTTCGGATAAACAACTGAGAAGCGGTTTTGATAGTTCTCAATCACTTTGGGCAGGGTGTAACCTGGTGTGATCCATTTACCGAAACGTGCAACATCCATAGCAAAGACGTCACGCTCTGGCTCGCCCTCAATCATCCATTGCGCAAGGGTCAGGCCAACACCGCCACCTTGGCTGAAGCCAGCCATCACGCCACAGGCAGACCAGTAGTTTTTCTTACCTGGTACAGGGCCAACCAGTGGGTTGCCGTCAGGGGCGAATGTGAACGGTCCGTGGATGACCGATTTGACGCCGACTTCGGCCAAAGATGGGAAACGTTTGTAAGCGAACTCAATGGAATCTTCAATCTTATCAAAGTCATCCGGCAGAAGTTCATGACCGAATTTCCAAGGCGTTCCATCAACGGCCCAAGGGCGACAGCTCTGTTCATAAAAGCCGATGCACAGCCCACGACCTTCTTGGCGCAGATAGCTTTCACCACCTGGATCCATTACATGCGGGTGTTCTTTGTCGGCCTCATAAATCAGTGGAATATCGTCGGTAACGATATACTGGTGTTCCATTGGGTGCAGAGGCAGGTAAACACCGGCCATTTCGCCAACTTCACGTGCCCAAAGGCCACCTGCGTTAACCAAATGCTCCGCGATCACGGTACCTTTGTCAGTCACCACCTCCCAAGTGCCATCGGGCAGTTGATTGGTTTCTTTGACCATACAATGGGTTTCGATTTCAGCGCCGCCCATCTTCGCTGCGCGCGCATAAGCATGCGTGGTGCCAGAGGGATCTAGGTGCCCATCAAGTGGATCGTAAAGCCCGCCAAGCACGCCTTCAACGTTGGTAGCAGGGGCAATTTTGGCGATTTCTTCCGGGCTGAGGATGGTTGTATCAAGACCCATATGGCGGTGCTTTGCACGCTCTGCTTTGAGCATATCCATACGTTCGGGCGTGTCAGCAATGGTGACGCCACCCACGTGGTGAAGACCGCAAGACATTCCTGTGATTTCTTCTAACTCTTTGTAAAGGCGGATGGTATAGCCCTGCAAGGCTGCCATATTTGTATCGCCATTTAGCGTATGGAAACCACCAGCAGCATGCCAAGTGGAGCCTGAGGTTAGCTCAGATCGCTCAAGCAGCATCACATCAGACCAACCAAGTTTGGTCAGATGATACAAAACTGAACAGCCAACAACGCCACCACCGATGACTACAACACGTGTATGTGATTTCATGCGAATTCCCTCCGAATATTCAAAACTTTCCGTCAGATTGGCTTGGAACAAGATAATCGCATGTTAACTTGCGACAAAAATTGTCGCTTTTGAGTTTCGATCAGGGATGGCACAGCCATGTCCCCATTTTCGGTATATTAGCGAGTATGTTCATTTTTGTACCCGTGTAGGCAGTTAATCGGCATGTTTGTGATACGGTCGGGTGCTTTTGGGGTGGTTGAGCCAACTCACCATTTGGATTTTAGTCTTGAAATTATTCTAGTTTCAAAGATTGCAAATTAAACGACAGAAGATGTCGCAAACAGACGCAGCATGTTCGCGACAGGTGCGTCACCTTGGCGCCAGCCAAACGGAGAATACCCATGCGCACAGAAGCTCAGGTCGTTGTTATCGGAGGCGGGCTGGTCGGATGCTCGATCCTCTATCACCTTGCAAAACTCGGCAGGACCGATTGCATTTTGCTGGAACGGGACGAATTGACATCCGGTTCCACATGGCATGCCGCCGCCGGAATTCACGGGTTGCACGACAACAGTAATATTACACGAATTCAACACTATACAATGAATTTGTATAAAGAGCTGGAGACAGAAACCGGGCAGGGTTGCGGTGTCTTTCAACCGGGTTCTCTCTATTTGGCACAGTCTGAGGCGCGCGAACATCAGTTGCGCCTGCAAGAAGCAAAAGCCAAATATTACGGCATGAACTTCCATGAAGTATCCCGCGCGGAAGCTGAAAAACTACATCCGCTGGTGAATTATGACGGCATCCGCTGCATCATGTATGAACCCGATGGCGGCAATGTTGACCCGTCCGGCGTAACGCAGGCCTATGCGGCTGGCGCGCGCGCTATGGGTGCTCAAATTGAACGCTTTTGCCCAGTAACAGCGACGGAACAGCAGCCCGATGGCACTTGGATTGTGCGCACTCCGAAGGGTGACATTAAGGCGGAATGGATAGTGAATGCTGCCGGCCTTTGGGGGCGTGAAGTGGGCGCAATGGCGGGGTTGAAGCTGCCACTCATTCCAACGGAACATCAGTATTTCGTGACTGAGGCAATTGCCGAAGTCAAAGCGCATGGCAAACGTTTGCCCTCCGTTGCTGATCGTGACGGAGAATATTATCTGCGCCAAGAAGGTGATGGGTTGCTGGTTGGCGCATATGAGAAGAACATGAAATTCTGGGCCGAAGATGGTACGCCCCAGGGGTTTGGTCATGAACTTTTCGCCGATGATTTGGAACGCATTGAAGACAACATTATGCGCGCGATTGACCGTCTTTCAGTTGTTGGCGACGCAGGTATCAAGCGTGTCATTAACGGCCCAATGATTTGGTCACCGGATTCAAATGCGCTGTTTGGTACCGTGCCAGAACTGTCTAATTACTTCTGTTGTAACGGTATTATTCCTGGATTCTCGCAATCTGGCGGCCTCGGTCTTCTGGCCGCGCAATGGATCATTGAGGGAGAGCCACAATATGATATGTTCGCTTGGGATCTGGCGCGTTTTGGCGATTGGGCAGATGCTAAATTTACCAAGGCCAAAGTTCAGGATCAATACGCAAACCGCTTTGCTATTCACTTCCCGAATGAGGAACGCTCTGCTGGGCGTCCTGCGCGCGTGCGGCCGGCTTATGAGATGCAGGAGGAAATGGGCGGAGTCTTTGGCCTAAACTGCGGCTGGGAACATCCACTGTGGTTTGCTGATAAACCGGGTGTCACCGACACCAATGGATTCACCCGTCAAAACTGGTTTGGACCCGTGTCAAACGAGGTGAAGATGCTGCGTGATCATGTTGGTATTATTGATATTTCCAACTTTGCAAACTACCGTATTCAAGGCCCCGGTGCCTTTGAATGGCTTGATGGATTACTGGCCAATACAATCCCAACAGAGGTTGGTAAATCCTGCCTTGCGCCGTTGATTTCTGTGCGTGGCGGAATCGCGGGCGACTTTACCGTCACGATGCTGGGCGAAGGCGACTATATGATGGTCGGCTCTGGCATGGCGGAACGGTATCACCAGCGTTTCTTTAACAATTTGCAACTGCCAGAGGGCACTTCTTTAAACAATGTAACGGATACGACGGCTGGATTTAACATCGCAGGCCCGAAATCTCGCGATCTTCTTGCACGTCTCACCAACGCTGATCTTACACCGGATGCCTTCCGTTTTATGCGCTCACAGCAGATCACTGTTGCAGGCGTCGATTGCCTCGCGATCCGAGTCAGCTTCACCGGTGATCTGGGTTGGGAACTTCATTGCACAGAGGAAGATCAAGTCAAACTCTACACAGCTCTACTAAATGAAGCACGTGACATGGATGGCGGTCCAGTTGGTGGTCGCGCATTGGGCGCCTTGCGGATTGAAAAAGGCTACGGTTCTTGGGGCCGGGAATACAGCCCGGAATACTACCCTCAAGAAGTTGGTCTGGAACGTTTGGTAAAACCAAGCAAAAACTTCCTGAACAAAGCCGCTTGGGAAAAAATCAAAGATGACGCCCCGCGTGAACTTCTGGTCAGCTTTGAAATCGAAGTCGACAATGCCGATGCTTCTGGTGGTGAACCTGTGTTCCTTCCTGATGGTACCCCGGCGGGTCGTGTGACGTCTGGTGGATTTGGGGCGTCAGTTGGTAAATCCTTGGCGCTTGGCTTTGTAAAAGCCGACATCGCAAAACTTGGGGATACGGTTGAAGTCTTTATTCTCGGTGTGCCGCATAAAGCGCGTATCTTGGAACAACCTGCGTTTGACCCCAAAGGCACACGCTTACGTGCCTAACAAAAATGGCGGCAGATACACTCTGCCGCCTTTCCATTTTGGTTCTCAAAATATCCCGGGGGTGCGGGGGCTGGCCCCCGCTTTTTCGTCAATCCAAGTGGATCTTGAATTTTGAACGGATCTCTTTGTCTAGGATCGGGTCAAATGCGGCACGCGAAGGATCTGCCAAGATAGACTCCTTCTTGGCCGTTGCCGCTTTGATCAAATCCGGCTTACCTACTTCCGCCCATTCCTTTGGTGATAACCGTTCCGCAGTTTTCGGATAGACGTAATCACTTTCCATCCGTGCCAGTGTCGCGTCGGTACCAAGATAATGACCTGGACCATCCAAACAAACTTCACGCATCTGATCCAGCGCCATGGTCATGTCATCCACTTCAATCCCGCGCACACACCGCAGGGCATGACCGATGATATCGTCGCCTAATATCAAGCTTTCGTGGCAGAAACCCAGTAGAGACGCATGCATGCCCGCTGCTTCATATACCATATTGAGGCCAGATAACCCGCCCATAACGTTAGACGCCATCATCTCCCAACCTGCCTGCATATCAGGCAGTTTGGCATCTGTCATACCAGCAGGGGCACCGCCAGGCAGGCCATAGAATTTATGCATTTGAGCGCAAGCAGCGGTCAGCAAGGCCTGCTCACCAGACCCACCCGTCATCGCGCCGGACCGCAGATCAAGGCCAAAGGGCCAGGTGCCAAAGATTGCGGGATGGCCTGGCTTCACGGCGTTCACATAAACGATGCCCGCCAGACATTCCGCAACGGCTTGCACAACGGCACCCGCAATGGTGGATGGTGTGGTCGCACCGGCCATGCCCGCAGAAAGAAGCAAAACTGGCATGCCGCCGGCGATAACTTTCTCCATCACCTCACAGCTTTCGGTCGCGAATTTCATCGGAGGCACAACAAAACAGTTGGAGTTTGAGACAAATGGGCGTTCGCGCCATTTATCCTCACCACCCGCGATGGTGTGCAGAAGATCTAAGCAGCCATTGACGAAATCGGGTTCGGTGAAGGAGGTACCAATATGCTTTGTCGTGCCTGAAGCGCAGGCATAGATAGAGTTGAGATCCATCTCGTAATTGTCTGCAATATCGCGGCAAACCATGGGGCGCTGAAGGAAGTGGATGTTATCAAGACGATCGGCAATACGTGCCGCATCATGCAAATCCTGCACGGTGGATTCGCGATATTCTTCGGTTTCAACATCCACCATGTTCACCGCAGCACCGGCGGTGCCATAATGTACGCGGTGACCATTAAGTTGCAAATCGTGCTGCGGGTCGCGGCCAAACAAGGTGATATCACGGCAGGCTTTGGACAAAGCATCATCAACCACAGCGCGTGGAATGCGGATGCGATTATCATCACCAAGGATGCAACCTACGCCAACCATGTAATCAACACCGGATTGTGGTGCATCGGCAAAACCAATGGTTTCAAGGGCTTCTATGGCGGCTTCGTGAATCATTTTGATCTGATCATCGGTTAAGATTTTCAGCTTATCGCTTTCCATCCCCGAACGAACAGAACGTGCATCCATAGCTACAGGGGCTTCGCGAAGGGCTTTACGGGCGGCACGACCACCGGAGCGGCGAGAGGTTTTTACAGTCATTATTGTCTCATTTGGTCAGCAGAAAAGGGAAGGGGTTGCGTTAGGACAACCCAGGTCTGCCACGCGCTGCGCGGCCCCGTTCTGCACCAATCGTGATCACGATCAGGGTGATTTTCCAGTCAAGACAATGGGCCACTAGCGAGCTCCGTTTGAATCAGTTCCTTCGTGAAAAATGAATGATGATTTTCATGTCCGCCCAACTGTTTACGACAACATGTCGCTTTCAGGAATTTTTTGTATCTTTTCAGGGGGCGTGACTGGAATTGTGTTTGCGATTGCCATTTTTCGAAAGCCGCCCAGTCAACGAGGATCCGGAAGACGAGGGCAGTGTCTGACCTATGCCGCTCGTTACAGAAAACATGTCAAATGAACCTGAGTAAGAGCTGAAATCAGCTCGCGAACATCAGGTTTTCAACCTCATCGCTAGAGATAGATTTACCAAGGGCAGAAAAATCACCTTCCGTGAACATATCCAAGCCAATATCCCGGATCATGCGATGGGTGGCACGGGCAAGGGCTGAACCAAGCGAGATACGCGCAGCACCGGCTTTGGCGAATTCATCCATTTTCAGCTTTGTGCAAGGGCCTGCGGCCAACACATTTACTGGCACACTGACCGAGGCGCATATACGGGCCAGATCCTTAGGGTTGGCAGGCGTCGGCGTATAGAGCCCGTCAGCCCCCGCGGCTTCGAAGGCTTGTAGGCGACGTATGGCCTCGTCCACGTCATATTTACCTGTCAGCACACCATCTGCACGGGCGACAAGGAAGAAATCATTGCTCAAACGACGCGCGGCAGAGGCTGCGGCTTTAATACGTTCCACAGCAAGATCAAAAGCATAGGCGTCGTCATTGGGTAAAGCCGTATCTTCAATGCAAATACCAGCCAGCCCAATTTCACTGGCCATACGCACGGTTTCGGCGCAGATCTCTGGGGCCTCACCAAAGCCATTCTCAAAATCGCCGGAGACAGGAACATTCACAGCTGCGATCAGATTTTGAGCATGGGCAAGAGATTGGTCTCGCGTAATATGCCCCATGTCCCGGGTGCCCAATGTGAAGGCAAGGGCGGCGGAACTTGTGGCGATGGCTTTCGCGCCCATGCCTTGCAACATCAGGGCAGAACCAACATCCCAAGCATTGGCGAGGATGAAGGGGTTTCCGGGCTGGTGAAGGGCGCGGAAGGTGGTGGCCTTATCTACGGTCATAATCTTGGCTCCGTCGTGTATTTCTTTTCGATTTCAATCAGTTGTTCTTTGCGCCAAATCCCACCACCATAACCGGTGAGACTGCCATCTGCGCCACAAACCCGGTGGCAAGGCACGATGATTGCAAGGCTATTGGCCCCATTGGCACGGGCGACAGCCCGCGTACTATTGGGGCGATCCAGATATTGTGCAAGGGCGCTATAGCTGCGAATTTGTCCTGCGGGGATTTCTCGCAACGCGTGCCAGACGTCTTTTTGAAAGCTCGTGCCGTGCAGGGCCACAGGGGTTTGGAAATTAGGAGACTTACCTTCAAAGTAGTCGTTAAGCTCTTGTTTTATCTGCGTGATCGGAGGGGGCGTTCCGAACCCCATGCCACCAGCGCTATCTTTCATCAAGCGCTTGAGCTCACTTGAAAGGGCTTTTCGATCGGAAAATTCGAGCAGGTGTAAATGACGGTTATCGGCAACGGCGATCATAGGGCCAAGCGGGGTTTGAAACCAATCAGCATGTAACAGCGCATCCGTGCGAAAGTCGGCGGGGGCCGCGCCAAGCAGCTTTGCGAAGGCAGCACGAAATGCACTTGGGGATTCAAAACCCGCCTCTAGCTGGGCGTCGATTACGCGACTGCCTTCAGATAGGGTGGTGAAACCAGCGGCCAGTCTGCGCTGACGCGCCATTTCAAGGAACGTCATCCCAAAAATGCGTTTGAAGTTTCGGCGTACGGTGGATGGGTCATAACCACGGTTTGAAATATCACCTTCAAACCAACGCCTTGCTGGATTTTCCTCAAGTGCTTTGAGGAGGTCGCTGACCATAGGATCATCTGAAAGAATGCCCAAAGGGCGGCAACGTTTACAAGGGCGAAATCCGGCCTCGATACAATCGCTGACAGAGGTTTTAAAGCTACAGTTTTCCGGTTTTGGATCGCGCGCAGGACAGCTGAGGCGACAGAAAATTCCGGTGGTGGCAACGCAGACCCAAGCCCGGCCATCCCAGGCTGGGTCGCGTTTTGTCAGTGCATCGTAGAGCACATTATGATCAGGCAATTGAAACAACATATCGCCAATATAGCCGATCCCGGCACCATAGACGCCGGAAATCGGGCATGGATGTTATTTTGCGGATGCAAACTTCAACAGGCGCGCAAAGGCGTCTTTGAATTGGTCATCCGGGATCGTCATGGCGACGCGAATGTGACCTGCGGAGGCCTCACCAAAGCTTTCACCGGGCATGACTGCGATAAGTTCCTGATCAAGTAGACCAGCGGCGAAGTCATCTCCAGACATGCCTGTCGCACGAATATCGAGCATCAGATACATCGCACCACCCGCGGGGATGAGCTTGACCAAATTCTGACCTTGCAACAGATCACGTGCGATTTCGCGGCGGCGGCGGAAGGGTGCTGCGACTTTTTCCTCAAAGGCTTCGCCCTGTTCCAACGCAAATTTCGCAGCGTCTTGGATGAAACCAGCAACGCCGTAGGTGGTGTGTGTGGCGAGGTTGATCAAGTTGGAGATCACACCTTCTGGGCCACAGATCCAACCTATGCGCGATCCTGTCATGGCATGAGATTTCGACATGGAGCCGATCACCAAGGTGCGCTCTTTCATATCGGGCAGGGTGCGGGGCGAAATATGTTCGCCTTCCCAAACTTGGGTGTCATAAACTTCGTCTGAGATCAGCCAGAGATCATGTTTCTTCGCAAAATCCGCAAGGGCCTCAAGGGTTTCACGGCTATAAACAACGCCTGTTGGGTTGTTTGGGCTGTTGATCATCAGGGATTTCACACCCGGTGTGATTGCCGCCTCAAGATCAGCAATATCAGGCTGGAAATCATTGCGAGAATGGGCGCGCACGGGCAGGGGATGCGCCCCAACACCACGGATCGTACCAGGGTAAGTCGCATAATAGGGGTCGATATACATGGCAGTGTCGCCATGATCACAAACGGCAGCATGGGTTGCAAAAAGCGCACTTTGACCACCTGGGGTGATCAAGATGTTGTCAGGTGTGGTGCGCACGCCGGTGCGTTCTTCGATGCGTTTGGCAACGGTCGCACGTAAAGCATCGGTGCCAGGCACCATGGCATAGCCAGTGTGACCGCCAGAGGCAGCTGCATGCATCTGATCAAGAATAATCTGATCGGTGCGATCATCATGTTCGCCGATCGTTAGTTCCAGCACAGGTTTGCCAGCGGCTTTCATCTGGCGCGCCTTGATGAAGATGCCCCAACCGTCGTCCCCGTCGCCAGTCAGGCCGGTGATGCGATGTGAAAGTTCCATAGTGTATTCCCCGAGGTATTTGGTTTTCAACACGCGACCATGACGCGCCTGATTTGTCAAACGGGGATTAAACGCGAGATGCATCAAAATCTGTGATGAAAGCGGCGTACGGACTGGACATATGCGACGCGGACGTTATGGTCATGATATGAACAAGAACATTTGCATTATTACCTGCATTATCCGCTGACATTGTCACGCGGGCGTTCTTTGTCGTTTTCATCACGAAATGAAGTTGATATGCCCGCCGCAAGGCCGCTGAAACCTGTTGGGCCATTCTGCATCCGCATTACGCTGTGAGGACATATGACTGAGATTAAACTGCACAACACAAAGACCCGCAAAAAAGAGGTCTTTACGCCGATTGATGATAAAAACGTGCGGATGTATCTCTGTGGGCCGACGGTTTATGACCGCGCTCATCTGGGCAATGCACGCCCGGTTGTGATGTTTGATGTGCTGAACCGTCTGCTGCACCATGTGTATGGGGCGGATCACGTCACATATGTGCGCAATTTCACCGACGTGGATGACAAGATCAATGCGACCGCCATGGCGCGCAAGGAAGCGGGTGCTGAAGGTTCCCTTGAGGATCTGGTACGTGAGCGATCTGACGAGACAATCGCTTGGTATCTTGAGGATATGGCAGCCCTTGGCACAGACAAACCCGATCACATGCCGCGTGCGACGGAATATATTCCGCAAATGGTTGCGATGATTGAGGATTTGATCAGTAAGGGCCATGCCTATGCGGCGGAAGGCCATGTTCTGTTCGCTGTGGAAAGCTATAAGGAATATGGCGCGCTTTCTGGGCGTTCCGTCGATGACATGATCGCCGGTGCGCGGGTTGAGGTTGCGCCTTATAAACGCAATCCAATGGATTTTGTTTTGTGGAAGCCGTCGACCGATGAGTTACCTGGCTGGCCGTCCCCTTGGAGCAGAGGTCGTCCTGGTTGGCATATCGAATGTTCCGCCATGGCAGATGAGTTGCTGGGCGCGAGCTTTGATATTCATGGCGGTGGCAATGATTTGCAGTTCCCGCACCATGAAAACGAGATCGCCCAAAGCTGCTGCGCCAACCCAGACGCTGATTTCGCGCGCTACTGGCTGCATAATGAGATGTTGCAGGTTGAGGGCAAGAAAATGTCCAAAAGCCTAGGGAATTTCTTCACCGTGCGTGATTTGCTGGAAGGCCATGATGGCCGGCCCGCGGTACCAGGCGAAGTTATCCGCTTTGTCTTCCTCAGCACCCATTATCGCAAGCCGATGGATTGGACCGCTGAGAAGGCGCGTGAGGCCGAGGCGGCATTGCGCAAGTGGAGAGCGCTGACAGCGGGTATCGAACCTGCCGACAGCGCGGCCCCTGTCGCGATTAAATCTATTGCTGATGATTTGAACACTGCCGGGGCCATAGCTGAGATGCACCGTCTCGCACGGGAAGGCGACGCAAGCACATTGTTGGCAACGGCCCAACTCCTAGGGTTGTTGTCCGAGGACATGGGCGAGTGGGCTGCTGCAGATGGTAATGACCTGAGCGATTTGGCACAAAAACTGCATGAGTTGCGGGTTACTGCAATGGAGAACAAAGATTTTGCGCCGGTTGATGCAATGAAGGCCGCATTAAGCGCAGCTGGAGTGCAGATCAAAATGACCAAGGAAAACGTCACGCTTGAAGCTGGGGCTGGGTTTAATCCCGCACTGATTGAAGCGTTGAAGTAGACCTTGGGTTTAAGGATTGATTGCTCGGCAAGCCGGGCAGGGCACTGCCCTAATGATACTGAGAAAAGCCAATGATAAAAGAAAAGCTATTCCTTTATGACACGACTTTACGCGATGGGCAGCAGACCCAGGGGGTTCAGTTCTCGACCGCTGAGAAGCTGAAGATTGCGGCCTCTCTGGATGATCTGGGCATTGATTTTATCGAGGGCGGCTGGCCCGGCGCCAACCCAACGGACAGCGAATTTTTCGAGGCTGCACCAAAATATAACGCCACGTTCACAGCCTTTGGCATGACCAAACGGGCGGGGAGATCAGCCGAAAATGACGATATTCTTGCGGCTGTGATGAACGCGGGCACGCCAGCGGTGTGTTTGGTCGGGAAGGCCTCCGCCTATCACGTGACAGAAGCTTTGGGGATCACCAAGGACGAAAACACAGAAAATGTCGCAGCCTCTTTCAAACATATCGTGAAAAGCGGGCGCGAGGCACTGTTCGACGCGGAACACTTCTTTGATGGCTATAAATATGACGCGGCATATGCGCTGGAAAGCGTGCTTGCGGCCTATAACTCTGGGGCGCGTTGGGTTGTTTTGTGCGACACCAATGGCGGCACGTTGCCATCTGAGATTTATGCGATTGTGAAGGCAGTGATCGCAGCTGGTGTGCCGGGCGATCATCTGGCCATTCACACGCATAATGACACGGAAAATGCGGTTGCGGGCAGCCTTGCGGCGATTGACGCTGGCGCGCGTCAGGTGCAGGGCACGCTGAATGGCTTGGGCGAGCGTTGTGGAAACGCAAACCTAACAACGCTTATTCCCACATTGCTGTTGAAGCCGGAATATGCGGAACGATTTGAAACCGGCGTGAGCCTTGAAAAGCTTACAAGCCTGACGCATCTGTCACGCGCGCTTGATGAAATTCTGAACCGTGTGCCTGCGAAACAAGCGGCCTACGTCGGAGCCTCGGCCTTCGCGCATAAATCAGGCCTGCACGCCAGCGCGATCCTGAAAGACCCCACCACCTATGAACATATTGATCCCGCTGCCGTTGGAAATGCGCGGGTCATTCCAATGTCAAATCAAGCTGGACAAAGTAATCTTATCAAACGCTTAGGGGACGCTGGATTTGTTGTGAAGAAGGGCGATCCTGCACTTACACGTATCTTAAACCGCATTAAAACCCGCGAAACCCAAGGTTATTCTTACGACACGGCACAGGCCAGTTTTGAGCTGATGGCACGTGACGAATTGGGGCAACTCCCAACGTTCTTTGATGTGGAACGCTATAAAGTCACCGTTGAGCGGCGCAAAAATGCGCGTGGCGAAATGGTGACTGTTTCTGAGGCCGTTGTGGTGGTGCAGATTGGGGCGGATCGTATGTTGTCCGTCTCGGAAAGCATCGACGGAAACGGCAATGATCGGGGGCCTGTGAATGCGCTTTCCAACGCATTGGCGAAAGATTTGGGCCCGTATCAAAGTTGCATTGAAGACATGCGTTTGGTCGATTTTAAGGTGCGCATCACAGATGGCGGCACCGAGGCCGTAACGCGGGTAATCATCGACAGTGAGGACAGTGCTGGCACACGCTGGTCAACGGTTGGGGTCAGTCCGAACATAGTGGATGCCAGTTTTGAAGCGTTACTCGATGCGATCACCTGGAAACTGGTCCATGACGGGATGAAATCTTCATGAGTGCGTTTCTGAAGCTATATGAGGGGCTTACCCGTGAAGGGCCCGGCGAGGCCGCACAGGTTTCATGGGCCTGTGCACAGGCTAGTGTTCCAAGGAATGCACGCATCTTGGATGCGGGTTGTGGCTCCGGCGCGGATATTTCTGCATTGCTGGCAGCTGCACCAGAGGGGCACGTCACCGCTGTGGATAAGCAGGCCGTGTTTACGCAGAAGGCTGAAGACGCATTCGCAGCGGATGCGCGCGTCAACATCGTGACCGGAGATATGATGGGCCAAGAGGGGCCTTTCGATTTTATCTGGTCTGCTGGGGCTTTGTATTTTATCGGAATTGAAGCCGCTCTTCGTTCCTTGCGGTCAGATCTTGGGCTCAAAGGCGCCATAGCTTTTTCAGAGATCTGCTGGTTTACACCGGCCCCCGCGCTTGAGGCTAAAACCTTTTGGTCGGCGTATGACGCGATGACCGATGAGGCGGGTGTTTCCACATATATTGCCACAGCCGGCTATGAGGTGATTGCGCAGATGCGTTTGCCAGATACAGCTTGGGAGAATTATTATCAAACGCTTGAAGCACGTTGTGACGTCTTGGGCCTAGAGGCTGATGATGAGATGCTTCAGGTGATTAGCGAAACACGAGTTGAAATGGCGATTTGGCGGAAACACCGGGCTGATTTCGGCTACCTTTTGAACGTGGTGCGCCCGATTTGACTTATCTGACTGATGATATAAATGCCTGCGCTGAATTGGTACAAAAAGGCGATCCCGATCGTTTTTTAGCCGTGATGAGCGCGAGGC
>Ga0209292_1004499_pt1 | contig 14660 bp, 10 predicted proteins | sample GOMGulsemesocosm_2_FD_184634 | JGI IMG/M metagenome (GOLD analysis project Ga0209292, IMG submission 184634) | Methane-oxidizing microbial communities from mesocosms in the Gulf of Mexico - GOM9C Gulf of Mexico (SPAdes) (version 2) | ecosystem: Environmental > Aquatic > Marine > Cold seeps... | reverse complement strand
TAAGTTCCAACTGCCATCCTGTTTTTTAATAATATGCACCGCCCCTTGATGACTGGCTGCAATACCCTGTGAGCCAATGGCAGCATAACCTTCAGAAATGCTGACTGCACCACCAAAATAATCATTCTTAAAACTTGCTGGATTAATAAGCTCAGCTTGTTGCAACCAGAGTTCATCTGTCTGCTCAAAGATGTAAACCACACCATTGTTTCCGGCTTGTTTTTTACTTGCGCTAACTATCAATTGCTTACCTGAAATAGACACGGCTTTACCCAATTGAGTTGCAGGCGTTGAACCAGAAACGCTCAGGTTTAAACAACTAGATAGGTCCCAAGCTTGATTCGTTCGCTGATAAAGACATGCTTGACCACTATCATTGTTCTGCCCTGGGGCACCAATAAAGGTGATATTCTCAGAGATAGAAACAGATTGAGAAAATTGTTTATAGTCCTCACTTGTTGTTGAAAGTTGATCTGCTTGTAATTGTGGGGCAGCCACTAAAGTGAGTGGCTGTAAGGTGATAAGTAATAATATAGGGGTAATTATATGCATTTAATACTCCTCAAAATGATAAGAAATATTTGAATTTCTATCTAATGAAATTTTAATGGCATTGTTTTCATCTTCATCTTTCACGATAAAAATTGATTCAATATCGCTACTGATTGATAAGTGAGTTTTATAGTGAGTTGATTGAATAATAACGACTTGCTCTAGCAAATTCGTAGGCAGGTTATTTTGTGTATCAAATGCACCATAAATACTCAATTTCGTTGCGACTTGTTCATACGAAAAGGATAAGCCTAACTGTATGCTACGTTGATTATTAAAGGTAAAATCACCTTCTATGCTGGCATTCTTAAGTGACTGCTCAGCAATCGCCTCTATTTGTTGTTGGGTTAAATCTGTTTCAGGTTCCGTGGTTGGTGGCTTGACTTGCGTGCCAGGAGAACTATCAGAAGATCCGCAGGATGAGACAAATACAGTTAATAGTAACCACCCCGATAATGAACAATAAAATAACCTATTTGATCGTTGTTGATTCATAACTCGCCCTTTTATTTATCGATTTGAAAGCAGTTGTTTATTAAAGAGTGCAAGCTATGCGCCATAACTGTCCTTTGCTAAACAGATAATATACATTTGTTAGTTTTCAATGACTTACATGTAACTAAGGTTTTTTTTAATTGGCAGGTTTATTGATTAGCTGATAAATATTCGCAGTATGCGAACAACTTTAAAAGAAAATTGCATTTTGATAATCACAGCTGAACATTTTTGTTAATTAAAATAGTGGCTAGCTAACAACAGATAAAATTGATGACTAGTGAATCGCTTTGCGGCGCACTTACTGGGGCTACTACAAACTAAATTTACTTTTGATTAGAAAGTTGAAAAATAGACAAAAAAAAGCTCGACCAATGCCGAGCTTACTCAATTTTAATAACGGCTATTTACCATTATTTATTTAACTCTGATAACTCTTCACTATGCCAAATTTTTCGCTGAAAACGAGGGTTCTTCGAAGACATATCAATTTTATATGGATTCGCTTCAGGCTGATGCGGTAAATCTAGAATGTTAGATAGCTCTTGAGCTAGCCATTTTTCGACTTTAAGTACCACGAGTTTTTTACGTAAACGCCCCTGCTCATCACGGTTTAGAATAGTTGGTAACGTGTTAAGTGTTAGAATTTCACCAATTGCAGGGTGAACCATACGTTCGCGACCTTCTTCACTTGCATAGAAATGTGACACTGCAAATACCATGCGTTCAGGATTTATTTTTTGTAAAAACTGACAAGATTTAACCACCGTTCCACCTGTGCGCACCATGTCATCGAATAATACAATGCTACAACCATCTAGTCCTTCAAAGGTGTGTTCACTTTCCTTATGTAAAGTGAGTTCTACTTTACGTTCGTTAGTGCGTTCTTTGTCAAGCATGATAAATTTTGCTTTAGATAAGCCAAGCTCGTTATACATCTCTTTTACAAAATCACGTGCACCTTTATCAGGTGCACATAATACTAAACCTTCACCCTCTGGTCCGTAATTCAAAATATTACTGTTCAATAAGTAGTGAGCGTAAATTTGATAAGGGATCAAGTTGTGGAAATCACCTTCAAAAATATCTGCGAAGATACGTTGTACAGAGTAAGAATGGTTGTGAATTGTTAATACAGTATCAACACCCGAAAACTTTAATAACTCTGCATATAATTTTGCAGTAAATGCCTGGCCATCAAACTTTTTAATATCATTAATATCACGGTCAAAGTTTGTTTCACCTAAACCTTCATGTGCACCTCGATCTTGTGCACTGTAAAACAGATCAGGTTCAACTAGTACCACACGAGCGGCACCATTTTCTTTAGCGGTACGCGCAATAATCAAGTTAGCCATTGCTAATTCTTGGCGTGATTTAGTATGACTGCTGGTACTCACAATAACCACCGTCTTATCAGTTAATGTTTTACCAATATTCTCCATATCCAGTTCATCAGAGATAAAACGTGGACAAAATTCAGAATTCATAAAAGTTTTCATGCTGATTAAATCAGCAATGTCTTCATGCTGACCCATCGCGTAGGCGATATCGATTGCAAATGGGTTGTCAGAAGTATTACTTACAACAACGAGGTTACTAGAATGATTAGCCGAAAAGCTCATGAACAGATCCTTATCCAAATCGGTTGATTGGTAGTGCTGAAATTTAGGCGCCTAGTTTAATGTTATTACTTTATATTCGATACTGTGTATGCATACAAAATTACAAGATTTTTGAATATAAATAAATTAAGGGCACCAATACGATCAGATTAAATGCCTACGTTCAACTTGCCACTATAAACAACATCTATCAATAACATCCAACGTTATCAATTAGTAAGCAATTGATATGCCTCATTACAATTTATCAGGGGGTGATACTGTATTTAACGCTCAATATCTAGTCACACAATTTGTTAAAATAGAAATAACATAACACATAATACCCGCACTTAAATGGATGGGTGTTGTTCCATATTTACTGTTCACTGCCATCGTCACTGTCTATTGGAAAAGAGATGTTAATGATGACACCCGCGTTATCACCATCGCTGCAAATAGCAAACTTTCCATTTAACATTTTGATAATCACATTGTGAAGGGTATTTAAACCTAATCCAACGTGGCCTTTATTTCTTTTTGTTGTGTAAAAGGGCTCAAAGATTTTTTTTATCTCAGCTTCATTGATACCACAGCCATTATCGGTATATATCATCGATAGCGTATCTGCACTTTTTGATACCGTAATATTCATTACCCCCTTTTCTATATTTTCAAATCCGTGCTTAATAGAGTTATCAATTAATCCAATTAGTATCTGAGAAATAGCACCGGGATAAGAGTTTATAATTAAGTCTTCAGGGCAGTTAACGTTAACTGTATGGTTAGATTTTGTCAGTGTATTTTGTAGCGTTAACACAGTGTCACTGATGACCTCACTAAATAAAAACCTAGCTTTTTCTGACGTATCAGCATTCACAGCCAAGTGTTTAAAGCTGGTAATGAGTTTATCTGCACGTTTAAGGTTGTGCAGGGAGCCTTCAGAAGAGCGAATAAGTGTATCAATCTGATCTTTTAACCCCCCTTTACTGAGCTGATTATTTTGAATTTGTTCGTTAACATTATTGGCAGTGTCAGCCATCACTGAAGTATAAGTAATACACACCCCAAGCGGCGTGTTAATCTCATGTGCGACGCCTGCCACAAGGTTTCCTAGCGAGGCCAGCTTTTCAGACTCAACTAATTGTTTTTGTGTCTTTGTTAGCTCACCTAGGGTAACTTCAAGCTTTTGCAAAGTGGCATTTGAGTGATGTAAACGGAAAACAAAATGGACAAGGGCTGATACTAACCACAAAAGAATCATCATAATAAGTAAATGCTCTTTGGGGATAAACTGTTTACGAAAAGAGATCTCTTGAATCAAAATAGAAGCTGGCCCATGCGTCGCCATCACCGGGGTACTGACTTCAATTAAGGAGATATTACTAAATTCTGCACCCGCATATTCAAGCGGGATCTCCCTTGCACTACTCCACCATCCTGCAACTTGAAAAGAGTTTAACGGAATATTGGGGCCTTTCGGGTGGCGATTTGGTGAAAACTCAATTTCATTTATCTTCATCGAATTATCATCTTTATCAAGATCTGTATAGGCACTATTGTAATTGCGGAGATACACTCTCACACGATGAGGGATACCGCCCTCATATTTCATTTTAATAAATATGTCCTCAAAACTTGAAAAGTCGATACCCTTTGACGCATCAAAATTTAAGTTTTCCCATTTTTCAGCAAGGTTAATTTTCCCTTGGCAAAAAGGCCAAGCATAACCAAATTGAATGGCACAGTTAAGCAACAAGCCGTCCTTAGTATGCTCAATGACAGCCGTTGATTTTCCAGCAATCGCAACATCTGTATTTTTTCCTGACGTCGCTTTATCAGTGAGATCTATTTCAAACGTTGTGTAAACCCCCACTGTATATAGATATAGTGTTGCAACACTGAGGAAAATAAGTAACAAAAGGGTAATTGATGCCAGCCTTTGCTTGAGGTAGTCCATGGTAACTCCGTTAACGAAAAGTCATCACATTCACACTGAGAACATTCTATTAACTTTAGCTTACTGAGCTTATATCGGGTAATAACTTGCTCCATTGGTTAAATTACTTTTAACGTATTAACTGTTTATATATCAACACCGAGATACAAAAAGTGCAGTAGAGAATACGTTTTGATTAAATGCCTATGATCAACTTGCACTGATAAACAACATCAAACACATCCGAAGCGTTAAAATAGTAACCAATACATGACGTAAACTATTAGTTTACTGCACTTATTCCCCTGAGTGTTTAACAAGTGCTCTTGAGAGTACAAGACGGAAAAAGGCCTGCCTAAACAGGATCACTCTGTGATTTTTTTCACAGTAACGTTACACAAATCAAGGCAATATGCCTATCAAATACAACTTAGTGGAGTTTTTATGAGTATTAAGCAACAGTTATTAGGGCAATGGATATTAGTTGCGGCTGAAATGACAATTGGAGGTAAAACTGAAAATAGCTTTAACGCTAAGCGTAAGATGGTAAAGCTATTTACCCCAACACACTTCTCTTTTTATTCAAAAGAGGAGAATCGTCCAGCTTTTAGCCCACAGGTTAGCGATAAAGAAAGATTAGCGGCAAGTAAAACCCTAGATACAGGGGGCGGTTGTTATCAGTTAAATAATGATCAATATACTGAGTATGTCGAGTATTGTAGCTATCCAAACTATGAAGGAAAAAGTATTAAATTCACTCTTTCATTAGCGCAAGATACTCTCGTCCAAGAAGGCCCCTACCCATTAAAAGCACTTGGGTTTGCCAAGCAGGATGGTTATATAAAAGAAACTTATATTCGCTATAATGAACTGAACAAGTAAAACTGGCATATTAAATAACCAAGAAACAGGCAGGCAAGGTTTTTAAAGAGTAAAAACTTTACTTCTTAAACGATAAAATATCTTGCTGAAATTCATTAACCAAAAAATCAATAAAGCTACGTACCTTAGGTGATTGATAACTGCGTGATAAATAGACAGCCCATAATGAATAAGACCAGTGGCTAAAATCAGTCAGGATAGCTGTTAATTGCCCCCCTTCAATTAATGGGTTAGCAAGGTCACAGGGCACTCGTGCGATGCCGTTGCCATTGATCGCTGTTTTTACTAAAATATCTAAACTGTTGGCTTTTATATTACCCGATACTTTAACTTTTACACTCTGTTGCTTTTTTGCAAAAGACCACTCATTTTGGTTAAGGTGAATAAAACAGTTATGATCAGACAATTGCTCAGGGTGTGTTGGTATACCATATTTTGTTAAGTAGGATGGAGCGGCACACAATACAGACTCTAACTTGCATAACTTCCTAGCAATAAGCGTTTCATCGGGCTGCTCAGTAAAACGCAGTGCAATATCAACTCTGTCTTCAACCAGCTCATTTATATTGTCCGATGCAATAATATCTATCATCACTTTTGTATGTTGGCGGGTAAACTTCTCAACCGCACTGAGCAATAAGTTGCCAGAAAAACTAATAGGGGCAGCAATTCGTATACAGCCAGATAATTCATCGGTGTGTTGCTGCGCACTAAACTCAAGTTCACAGACATCATTCAAAATACGCTGACAGTAGATTAAAGCATCCTGACCAGCCGGAGTTAGACTAACCTGACGAGTTGTTCTGTGTAATAACCTCAGCTGCAACCAAGACTCTACTTCCTGTACATGACGCGATACTTGCAGACGACTTAACTGCAGCTGAGTTGCCGCTTTAGTGAAACTCTGTAAGCTCGCAACTTCTACAAAGCTTTTTATAGCGATTAACCTGTCCATGATTAGTAACTCATATTGATACAATTAGTATCATTTTAGCCCATTTATCTCATTCCTTGTAGCTATTAAACTAGCCTGACTTAATCAAAACAGAGGAAGAAAATGATGAAGATAGCAATTATTGGAGCAGCTGGCTGGATTGGAAACGCAGTACTGCAGGAAGCTAAAATCCGTGGCCATGAGATCATTGCCTTAGTACGCCACCCTGAAAAAATAACCGATACGGATATTGAAGTCAGACAGTTTGATATCACCAAGCAGCAAAACTCGTTAGCAGATGCGGTTGCAGGTGCAGATATCGTTGTTTCTGCAGTATCTGGTCGCCATGATGGTGATCACAGCATATTTAAGAAAGCCGCCACGCGTTACTTATCTGAATTAACTCAAACACAAGCAAGCAGGCTAATTTGGGTTGGCGGAGCCGGTAGTTTGCAAGTTGCGCCAGGCATAACGTTGGTTTCTACACCTAACTTTCCTGAAGAATATAAAGCAGAATCAATAGCGATGGGTGATGCATTAGAGGTCTTTTTAAATACAAATAGCAAATTGAACTGGACATTTATCTCACCAGCGGCAGAACTTTTTCCAGGGGAAAAACAAGCCAGTTATCGTATTGGTAAAGATCAGCTGTTAGTTGATAAACAGGGAAACAGCAAGATTTCGGGCGCTGATTATGCTTTTGCATTATTGGATGAACTTGAACAGGGATTATATCCTAAGCAGCGTATTGCGGTTGCGTACTAAGCAAGTTGTTTAATAAACAATGTCAGCCCTTATTCAGGGCTAACATTAAACAGATAAGTGAACCACTGCTCCGCTCAAGTCTACACCAATAGCCACATTACGTGGGTAATTGTCAGACTAAATCAGAGCGAGTACAAATATCGCCTTACTCCGTTTTAAACTGCTCAACTAACGATTTAATATGGCCCGACAATTGAGTTGTGTGCTTACTATTAGTTGCAGTTTGCTGAGAGCCTTCTGCAGTACGCTCCACGTGATCGTTAATCGCCTCAACGGTACAACGTATCTCTTCAATGGTGGCACTTTGCTGCTCTGTTGCGGCTGCAATTTGATAATTAATATGCGAAATTGAGGCAACAGCCTCTGTTATAGCACCAAGCGACTTGCCTGCTTCACTTGTATTCTCAACACAAGCACTGGTTCTAATTTTGCTCTGCTCCATCACTTGCACCGCGTCTTTGGCGCCAATTTGTAATTTTTCAATCATCTGTTGAATTTCAGTTGTCGCACCTTGCGTGCGTTGCGCTAATGTACGTACTTCATCGGCAACCACCGCAAACCCTCTTCCTTGATCACCCGCTCGTGCAGCCTCTATGGCAGCATTAAGTGCTAATAAATTAGTTTGCTCTGCAATGCCACGAATAACATCTAGAACAGATCCGATATTATCAGAGTCCTGCGCTAACTTACTAATAACGGATGACGCATTGTCGATATCCTCTTCTAATTGATTAATATTACTCACCGCCTCATCCACCACCTTAAGTCCTGTTGTAGCAGCTTTATCTGAAAGAGTCGCTTGCTCAACAGCGCGACTTGCATTTGATGCCACATCTTGCACTGCAGGCAATATCTGCTCTAAAGCGACTAATAGTTGTTGAATGCCATTTTTTTGCTCAGCGACCGCCTGCTCCGTTAAATCAGCAGTTGAACTTAATTGAGTTGAAGAAACTGAAATATCATCGATAGAATTGCGTAATTCAATAATCACTTTTTGAATCTGGTTAGCAAAAAGATTAAAACCTCTGCCTAATGCAGAAAGTTCATTGCTACCTTTATCGTGTAAACGTTGGCTTAAATCCCCCTCACCTTCACTAATATTTAGCATGGCATTTATTGCACGTTGTAATGGTCTAAATAGTGCCTGTATTATAAAGAAAATAAGCAATACAATTAATAACGCAACTACAATTTGACTCGATAAACTGAGATCCAACCAAAACATCGCATCGTATTGAGAGTTTCTGAGCTCCATAGCCGTTCGATTATCTAGGGCCGTAAAAAATTCGCCAACCGGTGTCATTATTTTCAAGGCTTCATTATGATAATCGTTATCAAATACAATGCGTAAAGCAAACTCATTAACAGTTTCATTAACCTGAGCGTGGAAAGGTCCTTTCACTATTTGACCATTTTTAATTGATTCCATTGCTTGTGTTTCTGTGGCAATCAACGCATTTGAATTTTTACTCGCTTCATTCAACAGCGCAAATTCAGCTTCAGAGAAATTCAGCTCCCTCATAATATCGCTTTGTTTTTTAAGTTCACCAGGGAATAACGCCACATCAACATAACTAGGACGAGCAATCTCACCATTGCGCCATTTCACTATATCCCAATAGGCGTCCCAATATTTTTGATCTCCCGTTGCGACAAATGTACGGCAAAGACGCGTTAGGTCCAATGAGGTTTGTCGAAACTCATCTGCTAAAATATAAGAGAGATAACGTGTATTACTCTGCTCATTTTGTTGTTCATTTTTATAATTGGCAATATTCTGAAAAAAAATGGCACTTACCATTAATGCCATAATTGTAATTAGGATTGCTATTAACTGGTTTTTAATCGTCATCTCTCTCTCCGTAATCATTATCATTACCACTAGCTTCATGGACCACTAACACTAGAACAAAAAACAATTAATTGACAATAAGTTGCCATAAATTTAACAGCCATTTAACATACCAACCAGAATAACGAGCTAATGAATTGATTTTAAAGGGGAGCTATATTGTAATAATATTAAATGATGCAAGACAATAATCGACAAAAACATATATTTGATGGGGTAAAAAGTACCTAGATATACATGAATTGTTTGTGATTTTGATAGGGTGCTAATTGATGGTAAAGCTATTCCCCCCAAAATTTAACGTACTTAACTAACAACTAGCCTGAATAATCCCACTACAGACTTTATTACTCACCAATTTAATACCTGTTAACACGCTTCAATTCAACCGACATAAACTTGTCACATTTAAGTCACTCAACTGTCTTTTTGGACCGCTATTGTCGTTATAACCTTAATCACGAGTGAGTAAAACATGAAAAAGAGTGCATTATATTTGGCGTTATTTTGTAGTTCATCAGCATTGTTATTTGGCTGTAATGATTCCGACAGTAAGTCAACAAGCAGCGAACCTATCGTCAGCGCCCCTGCTACAGGGACTAAAGTTGAATTACAATTATTAGAGACAACAGATTTGCATGCTAACCTACTAAATTACAATTATTTTTCAGACAAACAAGATGACAAAGTGGGCTTGGTAAAAACGGCAACATTAATTAGGCAGGCACGCGATCAGGTTGAAAATAGTTTATTGGTCGACAATGGTGATCTGTTGCAAGGTAGCCCACTCGGCGATTACATCGCCAATGTAAAACAACTTCAACAGGGCCAAGTCCACCCTGTTTACCAAGCGATGAACACCTTAGATTATGATGTCGCTAATATCGGTAATCATGAGTTTAATTTTGGTTTGTCATTCTTAAAAGAGGCAATCAATGATGCACAGTTCCCCTATATTTCTGCAAATACTTTTGTTGATGATGGCGATGAAAATGCAGACAATGATAAACCACTATTTAGCCCCTACCTGATTCAAGAGAAACTGGTGACAGATACCGCAGGTATTGAACATACCCTCAATATTGGCTTTATTGGTTTTGTGCCTCCGCAGATCATGCAATGGGACAAAGCGAACCTTGAAGGCCAGGTTATTGCTAAAGACATTATAGAGATGGCCAATAAATATATCCCTGAGATGAAAGAAGCTGGCGCAGATATTATTATCGCTATTCCTCACTCAGGCCTTGATGTGGCAGAACTAACACCAATGGCTGAAAATGCCAGTTATTATCTGTCACTCATCGATGGCATTGACGCTATTTTGTTTGGCCACTCTCATGCTAACTTTCCGGGTAAAAATTATAGCGATTTAGGCGCCTTTGGTATCGATAATGAGAAAGGCACCATCAATGGAGTTGCAGCGGTCATGCCCGGTTTTTGGGGGAATCATTTAGGTGTTGTTGACCTTGAATTAGAGTATGGCGACTCTGGGTGGTACGTTGAAGACTCACAATCTACCCTGCAGCCGATTGCTAATACCGATGAAAATCGTGCAACACACTCACTAGTTGACAACGATGGCGCGGTAGAGTCCGCTGTTTTAGTCGCACATGATGAAACGCGCACTTGGGTAAACGCCCCTTTTGCAAAGGTATCAGGCCCCATTAATAGCTACTTTGCACTGGTGAATGATGATCCCTCTATTCAAATTGTAACCGATGCGCAAACTTGGTATACGCAGAAAATAGTGGCAGGGACTGAACTTGCAGATTTGCCAATTTTATCTGCCGGCGCACCGTTTAGAGCAGGTCGCGGTGGCGCCGATGATTATACCGCTATTGCAGCGGGTGATATCGCTTACCGAAATGTCGCGGATTTATATATTTATCCCAATATATTAAAAGTACTGAAATTAAACGGTGCACAAGTTAAACAGTGGCTTGAGATGTCTGCTGGACAATTTAATCAGATCGATACACAACTGACAGAGCCACAGAACCTGATTAACAATGAATTCCCCTCATACAATTTTGATGTGATTGATGGTGTGCAATACCAAATAGATGTTAGCCAGCCTGCTAGATATAACAGTAAAGGCGTGAAAGTCTCCGATGCAACGCGTATTCAAGGACTCACTTACCAAGGTAAAACGGTCACTGATGAACAGCTATTTTTAGTGGTCACCAATAACTATCGCGCTTCGGGTGGTGGTCATTTTCCAGATATAAACTTTGAGAAGATCGTGATTGATTCCCCCAACGAAAACCGCCAAGTGGTTGCTGACTATTTGGCAGAACAAAGCCGTGTTAATCCAGAGCAAGGGTTAGATCCTTCTGCCGACGGTAACTGGTCATTTAGTCCAATTAACAATGTACAAATTCGCTTTAGTAGCGCCAACAGTGAACAAGCAAAAAACTACAGTCAGGCGTTTGCACACATAACAGCTACGAATGAAACAGACAGCGATGGTTTTGCCATTTATTCACTGGATTTAAGCCAATAGTAACGCGTTAACGGATCATTAATAAGGATATAAACATGCTCAATAAACATAAATTATCTGCTCTATTCATCGCATTAGGGTTAAGTGTCGGTGTCTCGGCACAACCATACCAATGGAACAGTAACGCGGTAGTTAAACTGCCAAGTGAAGGTAATAATAACGGTAAAACTATTTTGTTTGATGTGTCACACGGTGGTGTTGAAGGTAATGCAGACTGGGTGATTGACGGCGGTTTTTCCGACTTTGCGGATGCACTAGTAGAGCAAGGTTACACGGTCAAAGAGTACCGAGGCATTGACCTTAACAACGATGGGTTGATCCGCTTTTTTGATGATCGAACATCTTCTTCTGCACAAAATGAAGCGTTGATCAGCTATCAAGGTATCCAAGATGCAGATGTATTCATACTGGCTGAAACAAACCGCCCTTTTACACTGGCCGAGCAACAAGCACTTGAGCAATTTGTGGCAGACGGTAAGGGGATCTTTTTTATTGCTGATCACTATGATGCCGATCGTAACCTTAATACCTGGGATGCCACCGAAGTGTTTAATGGTTATAATCGCTCAGATCTCGACAAATATAACCTCGGTGGTGAATATGGCGATTGGCGTAATCCGAAAATGGCCGATGCAGGTTGGTTAGTTGATAATTTTGGCATACGTTTCCGTTTTAATGGTGTGGATTATAAACAAGGTGTCAGTGGTGTTGTGGCAGCCAACAAAACCGAGGGACTCACCGCGGGTGTTCAGCCAGTTTTAATGGCAGCAGGTGCGACCTTAGCAATTGTTGATGAACAAAAAGCCAAAGGTCTGGTTTATTTTGCTGAATCCGATAACCCAGTTAAATGGAAATATGCCAAAGATAACGGCTTGTATTTTGGTGGTGAAGCGGAAGGTCCTTATGTGGCGATTGCAAAATCTGGCGCAGGTAAAGCCGCTTTTATCGGCGACTCCTCCCCTATCGAAGATGCAACCCCAAAATATAAACGCCAAGATACAGGGCAAAACAAAAGAACCTACCCAGGTTGGACTGACTCTGGCAATGCAGCCACGTTATCCATCAATATTATTAACTGGTTAGCGACACCTGAAAGTTATCATTACTTTGATAATAATAACGGTCATACGGCGGGTATTGCAACGCAAACACCAATGGCAGATCAGGAGAAATCAGATCCCAATAACGGACAGCCATGGGGAAGCCCAGCAGGTGATTTTAATGCGTGGGACACTGACACTTATCAAGATAATAGCTTTAATGCGCCCTTTGGTGATGGCCAAGTTAATCCAGATCCGACACCTGCACCAACGCCAAATGAAAGTGTTTCTGTGACGCAAGCATTAGCCACACCACAGGGTGAAAAACTCACTGTACGTGGCAGTGTTAGCAGTGCAATTAATGGTATTTATGGTTTAGTGTTAAGTGATGTGGATGCGCCTGAAAATAGTATTTATATCAAACTTGAAAGTAACCAACGTGAAGACTTTAACCCACAGTTAAACCCTGCCATTGTGAATCAACAGATTATTGTTAGTGGTACACGTGCGAGTTACATGAATGAAGCGGGTATTCGTGATGTCAGTGATATTCAACTTGCACCAACCGCGCTCTCAGTTGAACAAGCGTTAGCCACTAGCCAAGGTGAAACTATCACATTAACAGGCACCGTTGTGGATGCACTAAACGGTGAATTTGCACTGTTACTGGCCGACAGCAATAACACAGCTCTGACGATTAATATTAAGCTCGAGTCATCGCAACGTGCGCAGTTTAACCCACAACTTAACCCAGCTATGCTCGGCGTAGCAATTCAGGTAACAGGGTTACGTGGCAGTTATTTAGGTGAAGATGGTATTCGAGAAGTATCAAACATTAAGTTACTCGAAATGCCATTGCCACCTAGCAATGATTCACTTTCAGTCAGCGATGTCCTGTTGCTTGATCGTGGAACGCCGGTGATTTTATCAGGGCAAATTAAACGTAAATTCAATGGTAAACGCGGGCTTAAGTTAATTGACCCAAAGCAACCTGAACAGGCTGTTTTTGTAAAATTAAAACCAGCACAACGTGAGCAATTCAGCCCAAAATTAAACCCAAGTTTAATCGGTAAAACACTACGTGTAGAGGGTATTATCAAACGTTATAAAGGCAAGCAAGGTATCAAACGTGTTACATCACTCACTCTGATAGATTAGCGATAGTGATGCTTTAAGCCAACTATGTTGCATTGAGCAGCGTAGTTGGTTTATACAAAAATACGGGAAAGAAACAACACTCATTGTTCGCTATTAGGTAAGACATTAAGCATCAAAGGTAATTAGACGCATAATCATAACGACTCACTCTCAGCAATTTTATCCAGTAACAGCAAAATAGCTTCTAGCAGATCATCCTGCGCACCAAGGCTTAACGCTTTTTGAGCCAATGAACGTGCTTGCGTTTTTCGGCCTTCAAGGTGGCGCACCTCAGCTAGCTGGTAATAACTGTTTGGGTAGCGTGGTGCGATTCGAATTGCTCTTTCTAGTAAAAAAGCAGCACCTTTGTAATCTTCATTATTACCTAGCACTTGGCTACGTTCAACAAGCCTTAATACCGCCTGTGGGGCTGTTGCAACCTCATTCACTTTGCTTGTATTAACAACTGCTTCAACGGGTGTTGCAGTTGAATCTTCTTTAATTGCTTCTTGCTGAGGCTGCGATGCACAGGCCAGTAGTAATAGTGGCATGGCGCTGATAACAACTTTAGAAAGTTTGAACAATTGATTCTCTCTTATATAAAATGAGCTATTTTGCAAGTGCACAAAATATTATCATGAAGTTACTGCTTAGCACAGTGCACAGCATAAAAGCATGCAAGCAATCGACTCCTCATTACTTATCCGATAACGCTTCAAACCAATCTAACACTTTGCCTAACCCTTTTCGGCAACGAATTTCAATGTCGGGTTGTTGGCCTTTAATAAATGGGACGGCAACGGCGCCGTTACAATGTGGCTGACTACCCACACCACTTTTTTTATCTACCCAACTGATGTTGATATTATTAGGCGGTATGTTTTGTGTTGCTAATGTTGAGCGTTGTTTGAAAATATCCGCCCACACACGTAAAGCACCACTTGAGCCTGTTAACCC
>Ga0209292_1004496_pt1 | contig 14664 bp, 15 predicted proteins | sample GOMGulsemesocosm_2_FD_184634 | JGI IMG/M metagenome (GOLD analysis project Ga0209292, IMG submission 184634) | Methane-oxidizing microbial communities from mesocosms in the Gulf of Mexico - GOM9C Gulf of Mexico (SPAdes) (version 2) | ecosystem: Environmental > Aquatic > Marine > Cold seeps... | reverse complement strand
CATGTCAGTTAGGGTGTTTATCACTCAGCCTGGCACCCCTTATGCGGAAACCTGTTTGGCTTATTGCCGCCCGGATGAAGTGAATGAAAATGACGAGATAATGGATCTTGATGATTTACGGGTTTATCTGGACAAACAAAGCATTCTTTATATGGAGGATGCCAAGATTGATTTCGCCAAAGATAAAATGGGCGGACAGCTAACGATAAAAGCGCCCAATGCCAAAATGCCTAAGGTAACCAATGACAGTCCCCTCGAAGAGCAAATCACCTACATTCTTTACAATGAAGTAAACCCGGGATTGGCATCTCATGGTGGTGAAGTGAAACTGGTAGAAGTAACCGAAGACGGCTTAGCCATTTTGGAGTTTGGTGGTGGCTGCCAAGGCTGTAGCGCGGTTGATGTCACCCTTAAGGAAGGCATCGAAAAGACTTTGTTGGCGAAACTGCCTCAGCTGGCCGGTGTGCGGGACGTAACAGACCATACAAATTCTGATAATGCCTACATGTAGGAAATAGGGTGCCAGGAATGTGTACATGCCATGGATGGCGGGAAGTAACGAATTATCAGCTTAGGTGCGAGGTTTGCCTTTACTGACTGCAGATACTTACATCCTTGTAAGTATCTTTTGGTTTAACTAAGCGATGATGCTTAACCGCACTCACTAATAAAGTCGGCTAATTGTTCCAGGCTGGCATCCACTTCCAATTCGCTATTACCAAAGACATTAATATGCCCCAGCTTGCGATTGGCTCGCTCTGATTTTCCATACATGTGCAGGTGGGCATTAGCATTGCTCAATACACAGTCTCGATCTCCATTTTTACCAATGATATTAATCATGGCAGATGCGGCTTGTTTGGCTTGAGGGTTACCCAAAGGCATGCCACATATGGCTCGAACATGATTTTCAAACTGACTGCAGTAGCTGCCTTCAATACTCCAATGGCCTGAGTTGTGAACTCTAGGGGCCATCTCGTTAGCCACTAGACCGTCTTCACAGTCAAAGAGCTCAAGGGTCAGCACACCCACATGATCAAGGTGATTCAGTAGCAGCGTGATGAATTCTTTTGCTTGCTGTTCTTTTTCAGAGCATAGATTTTTAACTGGCACCCTGGAAACTCGTAGTATACCGTCGTGATGGTCATTTTCTGCAATAGGGTAAACCTGAATATTGCCTTTAACATCTCTAGCTGCAATAACAGATAATTCGCGACTAAAATTAACAAATGACTCAGCAATTAGCTCATTACCAGCTAAGGCAGCCCAGGCGACATCAACGTCATCCTTGGTTTTTATGACGGCTTGTCCCTTGCCGTCATAACCCATAGTGGTTGTTTTCACCACTATGGGTAGGCCAAGTTTGTTACAGGCATGAACCAATTCATCTTTACTGGTTACCCGCAAAAACTTGGCGGTATCTATGCCTAGGTCATTAAACTCAGTTTTTTCTGTAAGCCTGTGCTGACTCTTACCCAAAGAGAGCTCTCCGGGATAGACCGGTTTCTGCAAATTTATCTGCCGTATTAGCTCAAGGTCGGTGTTTTCGCTTTCGTAAGTCACTACATCTACCGAAGCTATAAATTGCTCCAGGGCATTGCCCGAACTTGGCTGAATGTTAGTGCCAAGATTGCTGCAGGGAGATTGTTGGGCTTCGTCATAAAATACAAAGTCAACATCCAGGGGGATGCCAGCCAATGCCATCATTCGGCCAAGTTGACCTGCGCCAATTACACCTACGCGTTTTGAAGTCATTTATGCATCTCTTGGATCGGGTATGGACAGAACTTTTTCAGTTTGCTGGCGGCGAAACTCTATCAGTTTAGCATGTACGTCAGCGTCATTTAGAGCGATGATTTGAGCTGCCAGTATGCCTGCATTGGCCGCACCAGCTGGACCGATGGCCAGAGTGCCTACTGCAATGCCCGCCGGCATTTGGGCGATAGACAGTAATGAGTCTATGCCATTAAGGGTCTTGCTTTTAACGGGTACGCCCAGCACGGGAATATGGGTCTTGGCAGATACCATTCCAGGGAGGTGGGCAGCGCCACCGGCACCGGCAATGATGACCTGAATGCCGCGATCACCGGCAGTTTCAGCGTATTCGAATAATAAATCCGGAGTTCGGTGGGCAGAGACCACCTTTACCTCATAACTAACGCCTAATTTGGTTAGCATTTCTTCAGCTTTTTCCATGGTGGGCCAATCAGAGGTGGAACCCATGATAATGCCAACTTGTGGACGACTCATCGTTAACTACTCAATATTGAAGGGGGCGGATTCTAACATAAAAAATGACCGGGGTTGCACTGCAACCCCGGTTTTGAATTAACGCTTAGGCAGGATGTCTTTTAGCTTGGCATGCATCTTAAATATGGCTTCTTCGGTTTGTGCCCAAGAAATACAGCCATCTGTAACAGATTGCCCGTAAACCAAGTCATCCAGATTTTTAGGGATGCTTTGATTGCCAAACTCCAGGTGGGATTCCACCATCAGGCCCACAATAGACTTATTGCCTTCAATGATTTGGTTGGTGGCATTATCCATAACCAAAGGCTGTAAAGCAGGGTTTTTGTTGGAGTTGGCGTGACTACAGTCAATCATAATGTTGTTAGGGATGCCGGCTTTCTCAATTTCCTGCTCACACAGGGCTATGCTAACCGAGTCGTAATTTGGCTTGCCACCGCCGCCACGCAAGACAATGTGGCCATTGGGGTTGCCCTGGGTTTCAACCACAGAGACCTGCCCATCTCCATTAATACCTAGAAAGCGGTGAGGGTTGGCGACCGACTGCAGGGCATTGATAGCCACCGTTAGATTACCATCGGTGCCATTTTTAAAGCCAACAGCAGAGGACAGGCCACTGGCCATTTCTCTGTGTGTCTGGCTTTCTGTAGTGCGGGCGCCAATGGCTGACCAGCTGATCAAATCTTGCAGGTATTGCGGGGAGATTGGATCAAGCGCTTCGGTACTTAATGGCAATCCCAACTCAGCAAGGTCAATAAGAAGTTTGCGAGAAATGGTTAAACCATCTTCTATTTTGAAGGTGTCATTTAGGTAAGGGTCGTTAATAAGTCCTTTCCAGCCTACCGTAGTGCGAGGTTTTTCAAAATAAACGCGCATCACTAGCAATAAGGTATCGCCCACCTTCTCACTTAATACTTTCAATCGCTCGGCGTATTCTTTGGCAGCTTTAACGTCATGAATAGAACAAGGGCCTATGACCACAAATAAACGGTGATCCTTGCGTTCCAATATGTCACGAATGGCATTGCGACCACTTTCTATGGAGGTTATGGCGCTGTCACTGGCAGGAAGCTGGGCCTTCAGTTTTTCGGGCGTGATCAGAGGGGTGGAGCTCTTAATGTTTAAATCTTCAAGGCGGGTGTTGGTCATGGTGCTTAAAATCCGAAACGGAAAAGTTAATTTTATATTTAAAGTGAATAATAAAGCAGTTACAGGGACAGCTGAAGGGCTTTGTTGCTGCAATCGATGACATTTATCAAGTTTTAAAGGCAAGGCCTGCAAGAAATGCAAGCCTTGGCGATTATTTGCTCAATCTGTCGTTTATTTCTTTGTATTTTAAGACATCGGGTTCCGGAAACATGATTTCAGAGCCGCTCTTGACGCTTTTTAATAAATGTTCTCTTGCCCATCTTTTTACAGTGATTTCACTCACATTTAGTATCGCGCAAGTTTCCGTAATATTTAACAATTTGTCGTCCATACTCGCCTCCTAATAAGCATGAATTTAGTATAGACAGTTATTTCTCCTGCTATGCTTAATTTATATTTGGCAGAAAGCAGTCGCCGTGATTAAGCATATTTTATTCGCCACCGATTTAGGGTTGTACGGGCCATATCTCATGAAGCAACTGGCATCTGTGGTGCAAAGCACAGGGGCGACAGTTGATATTCTGCATGCCATTGAACCCATGGGCTTGTTTGCTGAATCTATAATCGATACCTATATGCCCGACAAAGAACGTGAATACCTGCGCAACAAGGGCCTTAACGAGGTCATTGAGCGAATTCGCTTACAGGTGATCGATACTCTTAATTCGGAATATGCCGATTCATTGAAATTAATTAATCTACGTGAGGTACTGGTAAAAGTAGGGGTGCCTGCCGAGGTGATCATTGAGCAGGCTAAGGTAACCGGTAGTGACTTGATTGTACTGGGCAGTCATGGCCAGCAAGCTTACTGCGGCGGTGTGTTAGGCTCTGTCGTGAGTAAGGTACTACAGTCCGCGCCTGTCGCCGTGCACATGATCCCCATGCTGACTCTTAATGATTTGGCGCGCAGCTAATCTTAGAAGAATACGTATTTAGCGCCTAACCCCATCAACAGACTGGCCAGAACTGCCCTTAATACGCTTTCCGGTAGTTTAGTACCAAGCTTGCTGCCTAAATGAATAGCCGGGATAGAGCCTATTAGCAATGCTCCCAGCAATGAGAAGTCCACATTACCCAATGACAGGTGAATTAGGCCGCCAATCATGGTTAATGGTACTGCGTGTGCCAGATCGGTACCTATAATATTGATGGATTTCAGGTGAGGGTAGAGCACTAATAATATGGCAGTGCCAATGGCACCGGCCCCCACCGATGACAAGGTGACAAAGACCCCCAGCAGAACACCCATGGCCACCGTTAGTGCGGCTTTATTTTTTTGTAACCAGCTGGTTTGCTTAAGGTCAACTTGGCGCTGAGAGAACATTTGCAGCTTCTTTCTGAAAATAAGCATGCTGGCGGTAAGTATGAGCATAACCCCGAGGCTTGTGGTGATAACCCCAGTGTATTGCTTGAAATCGCTGAAATATGAGTATAAAACAAGCCCGGTAATAAGGGCTGCTGGGATGCTGCCAAGAGCCAAGAGCCAGGTAATTTCCCAGCGAATACTTTTATGCTTGTGATGGGACACAACTCCACTAGCCTTGGTAATAGAGGCGTAAAGCAGATCGGTTCCCACCGCCACATGGGGTGGAATGCCAAACATGAGCAGCAGGGGCGTCATGAGGGATCCGCCACCAATGCCAGTTAGGCCAATTACTAGGCCAACAAGTGCCCCTGAAACGATATATAACAGAAAATCCATGGATATAGTCTAAGCTTATAAAATGTGATCTAAGAGATTGATGGTAAATCTAACGATTTCCTTCTATTCTTGAAAAGAATATTTACTTCTATTTTTATAACCTTTTGTTGGGTGTGAAAGTAAAGTTGGCCTGGAGGGCTTATGAAGTTACAGCAATTGCGCTACATCTGGGAGGTGGCGCATCACGACCTAAACGTGTCTGCTACAGCGCAGGTGCTTTATACTTCGCAACCTGGCATCAGCAAGCAAATACGCTTGCTGGAAGATGAATTAGGCGTCGAAATATTTGCCCGTAGTGGCAAGCATTTAACCCGTGTCACTCCGGCCGGAGAGGCTATTTTAAAGGTCTCGGGTGAAATTCTGCGCAAGGTAGAAAGTATCAAGCAGGTGGCCCAGGAGTTCAGCAATGAGAATAAAGGCAGTTTATCCATTGCTACCACTCATACCCAGGCCAGGTACGCACTTCCGGGTATTATTCAGGATTTCATCAAGCAATATCCTGATGTTTCACTGCACATGCACCAGGGCACACCCTTGCAAATTGCAGAGATGGCTGCAGATGGTACCGTGGATTTTGCCATCGCCACAGAGGCCATGGATCACTTTAATGATTTAATTATGATGCCTTGCTACCGCTGGAATCGCAGCATTCTGGTCCCCAAGACTCATCCCCTGGCGCAGCGCGCTCGGCCCACCCTCGAAGAGGTAGCGACCTTTCCTTTGGTGACCTATGTGTTTGGCTTTACCGGCCGCTCTAAACTCGACGAGGCGTTCAAAAACAAAGGACTAACCCCCAAGGTGGTATTTACCGCTGCAGATGCCGACGTCATTAAAACGTATGTGCGACTGGGCTTAGGAGTTGGGATCGTGGCAACCATGTCCATCGACCCTGAGAAAGACAGTGACTTGGTGGCCATTAATGCAGACCATCTATTTAAAGATAGCATCACCAAAATTGGCTTTAGGAAGGGCACCTTCCTGCGAGGATTCATGTATGACTTTGTGGCTCGTTTTGCCGCACATCTAGATAAAGGTGTTTTGGATAAGGCGTCGCAGTGCCACAGCAAGGCCGAGCTAGAAGAAATGTTTTCTAGCTTAGAGTTGCCCAGCCGCTAGGCCGGGCAGTTTTATTATTATGACTTACTAATAATGTTCGATGCATGAAGGCCGCACTCTTTGCCGCCTTCATTTTCCCACCACCAACGCCCCTCACGCTCATGTTGATTTGGTAATACCGCCCGAGTGCAGGGCTCACACCCTATGCTAATAAAGCCTTTTTGGTGCAATGGATTAAAAGGCACATCAAACATCTTGATGTAATTCCATACATCTTCCGAAGACCAGTTAGCCAGTGGGTTAAATTTGTACAGCTGCTCGTCAATACCTGTGAAACCAGAGTCCAGTTCAAACACATCGATAGATTGACGGGTGCCTGGGCTCTGGTCTTTTCTTTGTCCTGTGATCCAGGCTTGAGCGGTGGTTAGCCTGCGCCTAAGAGGTTTAATCTTGCGTACACCACAGCATTGCTGGTGGCCGTCTTCATAAAAACTAAATAAGCCTTTTTCCTTTACAAAGGGCTCAAGATCTTCTGTTTTAGGGCTGATGAGCTCTATGTCGATATTGTAGTGTTTTCGCACAGTTTCTATGAATGCATACGTTTCCGGATGTAGGCGACCGGTATCCAAGCTGAATACCTGAATATTCTTGCCGGCCTTCAATGCCAAATCTATAAGCACTACATCCTCGGCACCACTGAATGAGATGGCGATGTTGTCAAACTTTTCCAGAGCGTACTTAATGATTTGCTTGGGTTGCTTGCTGGCCAAATCATCATTTATGGTCGAAATTTCTTCTGTTGAGATAATCATTTTATATCCTTTCTCCATCTTTGCCTGACCATACCAGATCTTGCATATGCGAAAAAATAATTATTACGCATAATTTAATAGCCATAGCTTATAATAAAAATCGCTTAACACATTGAAGCAAGCCAGTATAAACGATAAAGTAGCCCACTTTTTTACCCTGTCTAGGAGTATTACCTTGGAGCTAGCCTGTCTTGATTTGGAAGGTGTGTTAATCCCTGAAATTTGGATTGAATTCGCCAATAAAACTGGTATTGAAGAATTAAAAGCCACCACTCGCGATATCCCTGATTATGACGTGCTTATGAAGCAGCGTCTTAAAATACTGAAAGACAATGGTTTAAAGCTGGATGATATCCAGGAAGTTATAGCAACCTTGAAGCCCTTGGATGGTGCTGTTGAATTTGTTGATTGGCTGCGTGAGCGTTTTCAGGTAGTGATTCTGTCGGATACTTTTTACGATTTTGCTCAACCATTGATGCGTCAGCTGGGATTCCCGACGTTACTGTGTCACAAACTTGAAGTTAATGACGAAGGTTTTATTACCGATTACAAGCTAAGACAAGTGGATCCTAAGCGTCAGTCTATTAAGGCGTTCCATAGCTTAAAGTATCGATGCATCGCAGCAGGTGATTCCTACAATGACACGACTATGCTAGGCGAAGCAGAGGCGGGAATATTATTTAAGTCTCCTGAAAACGTCATCGCCGAATTCCCTCAATATCCTGCCGTACACGAATATGAAGATTTAAAGCGTGAATTCATTAAAGCCAGTGTTCGCAACCTAAGCCTTTAGGCTATCCATAAGCCTGGATATCTTATCCAGGCTTTCTTGATACTCCATTTCCCATTTTGAATCGGCAATAATCCCTCCACCAGACCAGGTCAGAATTTCATTATTCTGAAACAAAAAGCTTCTAATTAAGATATTTGAGCTGAAGTTTCCATTCACTGAATAGTAGAAAGAGCTTCCGCAATAGAAACTTCTTGGGAAAGCTTCCAGTTCGGCAATGATTTCCATGGCGCGTTTTTTAGGAGCTCCTGTTATTGAACCACCGGGAAACGCCTCTAAAAACAATTTTAAAGGGCTGGTATCAGGGTTGATCTGGGCGGTAATGGTGCTTACCAAATGATGCACGGTAGAGAAGGACTCAATATCAAAGAGCTTTGGCACTCGAACCTGAGAGGCGTTAATGCTTAAGTCATTTCGCAGTAAATCAACAATCATTAAATTTTCAGCTCGGTCTTTAACGCTTTCTTTTAAGTGTGTCTTATAACGATCATCCAGCTCGGCGGAAGGGCTTCTTGGCTGAGTGCCTTTTATAGGTTTAGTCGTAATTTGGCCGTCACAGCACTCTATAAACATTTCAGGCGAAAGGCTGGCGAAGTTCAGTCCGTCACATTCAAAGTAGCTTGCATAAGGCACCTGAGCGGTCTCTTTTAATCTTTGGTAGGCCTCAATAGCGCTGCCTTGATAGGCGCCTTTGAAGCACTGGGCCAGGTTAATTTGGTAGCAATCTCCGCTATCTATATAGTCATGAATGGTCTGGATTTTTTGCCTGTATTGCTGTTTACCCCATAAGGGCGAAAATGGCTGTGTTAACTCAAATTTGTCCTTGTTGGGTTGCTGACTTTCTTCAAACAGCTGAAGCAGTTTGCTCTTGGAGACGATTGACACCTCATGCCAGTAAACTAAATAGGTTTTAGCCTCGCGATGATCAATAACAAATGCCCAGGTATACACCCCGGCAGCGAGCTTTGGTTGGTCGTTAAATGAAGGGGCTTTTACTCCCTTCATATCTGATTTACCCAAGTCATAGCTTACATGCCCAAGTAATCCACCTATAAAGGGAAGCTCATGACTCTGCCTTGGCAGTGCTTCAAAAAAATCTTCCAGCTTTTTTAAAAGCGTATTGGTGTTTCCTTGCTCGGTAATCTTTAGCTGCTGAATGGGGCCAGCGCTAATAATGCTCCAGCGTCCATTTTCATGATCGCCGTCGGCGCTTTCAAGGGCTACTAGATTACCTTGTGAGCTCAATAGGCTAAGAAGTTTTGAGGTATTCGTCAGGTAGGGGAGAAGGGTGGTTTCGAGTTTCATGATTCACCAAGAGTCTGATTGCGCATTTTATCCATCTCGGAGGAAATTAGGTAGGCTTTATGAGTAATTAACTGCCTTGGTGGCTTAATGATCAGCTTACTAGCACTCTTGTTCGGGATTATTTTTTGATGAACCAAAAAGTCACCCCTTTAGTCCATATTTCCAAATTGGCAAGTGAATAGTACTTGGCGCGATACGCCATTAAATGTAACAATGCGTAACAATAGTTTGACATAAAATAACAATAACAACACAAAGAGTGGCTTGGCGATTACATGATCGTTTTATTACTGGCATCCATTATTGGCTACACCATGCTGACTGAGTTCGTTGAAATCGACGCTCAGCCTAAAGGTATTGTCTATTTTGAAACAGGTTTTGGTGAAAACACCATCACTCAGCACCAAACCATCGAGCCCTTAAGCGAATTTAAATATAACAATGTTATTCGACAAGCATACGACTATAGCTGCGGATCAGCCGCACTGACCACATTGCTTGATTTCTACCTGGGCCGAAACTTCCAGGAGCGCCAGGTAATGGAAGGCTTGCTTCAGTTTGGTGATAGCGAAAAAATTGTGGCTCGACGAGGCTTCTCTCTACTGGATATGAAACGCTTAGTAACGGCTCTGGGTCATCCATCCGGCGGTTTTAGAGCAGAAAGGGAAGATCTGGTTAAGCTCGATCACCCGGCCATCGCACCCATTGAATATGCTGGATTCAAACACTTTATCGTAGTGCGAGCCGTGAAAGATGGGCATGTATACGTGGCAGATCCGGCGCTGGGAAATATTAGTTTTACCCTAACGCGTTTCATGGAGATATGGGATCGAAACGTATTGTTTATTGTGTTCCCCAACGGCCATAAACCGGTGGGTGGATTAGAGGTTCGAGACGAAGATTTGCGTGTTATAGATGAACGCACCTTCACTCAGATGGCATTTAGAGACTTTAAGGATGTCTTTCCCATCGATCACATGAAGGAGTCGGGTGAATTTTATAATGCCGTGGCTCGCAGTAAGAATAATGCCTTTTGGGACGGAGAGAAGTACATAACCTCTGATTATGACCCCAATGAAGCCAATGCAGTTTACGCCCCCACTGTAGTAGTGGAAAAAGAATTAAGATTCAGAAGAAAATAATTATAAAAAAGGTTTGCTACATGCGTCTGTGGTACTTATATGGAATATTTTTATACACGTTTAGCCTTATTGCTGAGGCAGATGTGTCCGATGCTCGTGATGCGCTCTCTAAAGGCGATGATGATGCTACTCAAGAAAAAAGCCTTGAGGAGGTGTTTGAGGCCAGCGAGAACAGCTATTCATTGATGAAAGAAGGGCAGACATCAATGAATTACAGTATGAGTTACAGCTACACTGCTGACCAAAGAATAAATATTAAGATATCCGGTACCACCCTTACTACCTTGGATGTAAATCCCAGTGCCACCCACAATCTAACTAATAATTTCTCCTTTGATTTTGGCTACCTAAATAATTTAACCCTGGGGCTAAGTGTTCCCTTGGTCAGCAAATACGATACGGTAGATTCACTAAGCGGTGCCGGTATTGGTGACGTCTCTATCAACGCCAGATGGCAACCCTACGCCTATGTCCCTGGCGAGCTAAGCAGAACAGTAACGGGGTCCTTTAAAACCAAGACTGGAGACAGTCCGTTTCGAACTATTTCAGGTAAGCGACTGGCCACTGGTAGTGGCTATTACTCTTTATCTGGTGGCATGTCCGTGAACAAGGTAGTAGACCCTGTCATGCTGTTTGGTTCATCGAGTTTTAGCTATGCCATCCCAGAAAAGGATGTAAACCAAGTACGAAGCGGACAACTGTTAGAAGAGGTTCGCCCAGGGGTATCCATCGCCATGTCGGGTGGTTTTGCCTATTCCCTGTCCTATGATGTGTCATTAAGTATGTCGTTTCAGGGCTCTTACTCAGATAAAAGTAAATATATCTTCCGCAACGGTGGGGTGGCCGAAACCGACTCTACAATGTCTGGCGTAATGAACTTCAGCCTGGGCATTCGTGTTTCGCCTAAAACCATTACCAATGTTGGTGTGGGTTTTGGCATGACGGAAGATTCACCAGATATTATGCTCTCTCTTTCCATGCCCATCAGCTTAAACGGCCTTAAGGCCAAGTTTGAACCAGCTTCTTCGTAGTAGGTGACCTTGATATGAAGAAACTAGTATTTTTCTTTGTCTATATAATTTTTAGCTCTGGCTCTCATGCTCAGATGGGCCAATCCCTACTGCTTGACCCTAAAGCTCTCTCCCTAGGCAATGCGGTGACAGCCGATCCTCCAGGCCTTGCATCAATCCACTACAACCCAGCGGGCCTTACCAGGCTGAAAGGGCGGCAGCTAAGTGTCACAATTATGAACGTGATACTTAGCATGGAATCTGAATACGCCATTCCAGAGGATTATGCAAAGGATAGCAATGGAAATGACATCGATCCTGGGCTGCTGGACTTTAGAGATGACCCGGTAATAGGAAAGAAGAGTGAAGCCATAGCGGGCGCCTATATTCCCGGATACGGCATATTCCCTATGCACCTGCCTATATTGTCTTTACCCTCTGGCGGAATATCCATTAACCCTCCTGGGTCAAAATTTACCTTCGCTACTTTTACCTATATGCCCATGGTGGCAGGATTTATTAAAGAAGAAGACGATGATCCGGGCCGCTATCAGGGAAAACATGTGGCCATGCAACGCCTAACGTATCTCTCGCCATCCTTTGGTTATAAAGTGAATGACGAGCTATCTATTGGTGCCGGCTTTCTACTTTCTCACCAGGGTTTTGCAATATCGCAGGATGTGCGAGCGGTAAACATCCTTATCGCCGCAACGGAATTACTTCAGGAAGCATTTGGCTGTGAAGAGGGTGGAACAGGGGATGATCCCTTGGTGCCATTTATTGCCCTATGTGGCGGCAGAATTGGCCCCTATCAAGATATTGGTAATTTAAGCATGCACCTTGAAACCAGCATGTCTCCCAGCTATAACCTAGGTGTATTATGGGAGCCAAACGACTGGTTTGCATGGGGCATGAGTTATCAGAGTGAAGGCAAGGATACCTTAACTGGCGAGTTTGAGTTTGATTACACCAACGAATTTGCAGGCTTCTTTCAGCGATTTAGAAGTTCTATTTTTGGCGCTATTATAGGGGCCATGTTCCAGTTGCCTACCGGAGTAAGTAAGGAAACTGGCTATGTGAGTACCGAATTTACCTACCCGCAGCACTTTCAAACCGGTGTGAAATTCCGCTTTTTTGACAAACTACAAATCAACTTAGATGCTGGCTGGACCGATTACGATGAATGGAAGTCATTTTACTTTAATTTTGATCGCCAGCTCGATTTCCTGAATGCAGCAAAAATTCTGGCCCCCACAGAGATTACTGCCACCACGCTAGAGCAAAATCTAAATTACAAGAGCACCTGGAGTTATGGGCTGGGCATAGAATATCAAGTGAGTTCGCGCCTTAAGGCACGTATTGGTATTGAGCCACGGACCTCCACTATTCCAGACAATAGACGTAACGTCATGGCTCCCTTAGGGGGCGCCACACTGTATGGCATGGGCTTTGGTTATCGCTGGGATTTGGATACAGATGTAGATGTTTCTCTTTCGTTCATGACCAGTGAAGAGGAAATATTGGCTTCAGATCCTAGTGGCTCGTTAAATACCGATTGCTTGACCTGTGTTGCTTCCAACCCTTACCCGGGCTTAAATATAAAGACAAAGCTTTCCATCGCGGCAGCCGGTATAACTTTTAGAACCAAATTTTAAATGAAACCTATTTTTGCTTTTTTAGTACTGGCCACTACGGTGGCCTGCGCTCCCATGAAAAACCAATCATCAGAGCAGTTTTATACCTGGGTGGATGCCAGCGGCCAAATTCGTACCACCCAAAAGCCTTCATCAAACAAGAAAAAGCCCGGCCAAAAACCAACGCCACAAATACCACAAACGCTAAATAGTGAATCTTCAGTGATTGCTGGCAATAGCTCGGAGGCAGATTCATTCGATACTTCTGGTTATCGCTCATCAACAGAAGTCGATAAGCACCTATCTGATACAAAAATGTTCAGCTGGCAAGAGAACGGCAGAATCATAAATCAGGAAACCCAGGTACCTGTAAAACAGTCTAAAGGAGCCTCAAAAATAGCTTTGGAGCAACCTAAATTAACAATCGAATCGGATGACTATAGTGCCTTGATTGATCAGTTGCTTTTTAACTGGGAGGATTTTAACGGGGTTGAAGTAGACCTGTTTAGAGCCTACGTGTTCAATGACGAGTTAAACACAGATAGCATACTAATAGAGTTGGGGCGTGATAAAGAGGTTCGAGCCATCATATTCAAAAGCTATGTTAAACGTTCCAAAATGGCACTGCCCAATGTGTTATTTTTATCGGAGCGCTTCGACTCCTTAAGTTTCCCCACTGTGCCTTTTAGTCACTTTATTAATGAGTCCTGGTCAAGTTTTGCCCACATGCAGGGGGTATTGGCAATACCAAAAAACGCTCGTTACATGGTGATACTGCCAAACCCGGAACCAGGTGTAATTGAGCTAGGCGGCAAACAAATCCAGCTGAGTGATCGAGGGAATATTATGTTTAAAGTATATCTGGTGCCTAGCACTCAATAGCGCAGAGGCCTAACGTTAAACCAATCTTTTTAATTCCGCATCCAGCATGATCCTGGTTGAAATTTCCTCAATCGATAAATCCGTTGTACTTAGAAAAGATATATTTTCTTGCCTGTACAAAAATTCTACTTCTTCTGTCTCATAATAACATTGGTTTAATGAAGCATAGCGGCTGTTGGATTTTCTTTCGTTACGAATGGCAGATAATCTTTCCGGGTCAATGGTTAAGCCAAACAGCTTGTTTTTAAACGGCTTAAGAACCTCCGGCAGATTCATGGATCCAAGGTCTTCTTCAGTCAGGGGGTAGTTTGCCGCTTTTATACCAAATTGAAGAGCCATGTATAAACAGGTAGGGGTTTTTCCTGATCTTGAAACCCCCACTAAAATAATATCAGCCTGATCAAAATGTTTTACTTTACTGCCGTCATCATTATCCAGCGCATAATTTACGGCGTCTATCCTGGCCTTGTAAATTTCATTGTCGCCCCCGGCATGAGATTTCCCCACGGTATAGGACGAGTGAATTTTTAATTCTTTTTCAAGGGGGGATAAAAAAGTGGAGAATATATCCACTTTAAAGGCATCCGCCTTCGAGATAATCCCCCTTATATTTTGATTTACAATGGTGTCGAAGACGATGGGTTTTGTTCCCGTGGCCTCAACGACATTGTTTAATTTACGCACAACCTCTCGAGCCTTATCATCGGTATCAATGTAGGGCAGGGTGACTTGTTCAAAATCTATACTTTCAAACTGAGACAAAAGGCTATGACCTAACGTTTCTGCGGTAATGCCTGTGCCATCTGAGATAAAAAATGCCTGGCGCTTCATATGGAGCTAACAACCTTGTGAATACAAACTAGAATTAGAGTACTATACAACGGACGTACGCACTAGGCAGAAGCTGGAGACCTCCTTGAATAATCACGTAATGT
>Ga0209292_1004491_pt1 | contig 14680 bp, 10 predicted proteins | sample GOMGulsemesocosm_2_FD_184634 | JGI IMG/M metagenome (GOLD analysis project Ga0209292, IMG submission 184634) | Methane-oxidizing microbial communities from mesocosms in the Gulf of Mexico - GOM9C Gulf of Mexico (SPAdes) (version 2) | ecosystem: Environmental > Aquatic > Marine > Cold seeps... | reverse complement strand
TAGATCATCACTTGCGAAATAATGTCGAATTGCGAACCAATAAAAAACATTAATACGCCAGCAAACGAGCTTAATACAAAAAAGGCATACCAATACCAGCGCACATACCAACTAGCGCTGTGAAAGCTAATAATAAAGGTAATTAGATATAAGCTAAGTGGCAATATCCATAAAAAAGGTACTGGCGGTATGTTTTGCGTCATGGCATTGGTGATAGAGACTAGCAATATTACACCAGTTGCAGACAACGCTAACCATAGCAACCAATCAAAACGCATTGACTGATTTTTAACAGCAGAAAGTTCTTGGTTTTTTAATCGTTCAATATTGTTATTAAAGGTGGTAACAAAGGTTGGATGACGAAATAGCTGATAACAAAATACCACTAATGCAGATATAAGTGCAGCGTAACCAACAGACCAAAATAACAGCTGATTAGACAACACTAAGTTCGCTTCAAAAATTAGTGGGTAGCCTATTAACGCTAATAATGAACCAATGTTTGATAGTGAATATAAGGTATACGGTTTAAAAGTTTCGTCATTTTGATAACGAATACTCAACCATTTTTGCACTAAAGGCCCGGTTGACGATAGCAAGAAATAAGGTAACCCAATAGAGGTTACCAATAACAGTAAAATACCCGTTAATGGTGTAGATTGATCTACTGCAACCGTTTGACTCAAGCCAATGGGAATGGCGATTAAACTCATTATCAATATTACTGAATGAGTGATTAGCTGTGTACGTGCATTACGTACTTGAGACAGGATGTGTGCGTATAAATAACCTAGCAGTAAAAACGCTTGAAAGAACAACATACAAGCAGTCCAAATTGCGGCCCCACCACCAAAAAGAGGAAGTATTAATTTAGCGATAAGCGGTTGAACTTGAAATAATAGAAATGCACTTAAGAAAATAATAACGAGATATAACATCGACTGTTCTACTTTTTACTTCATACAAAAGAAGCTATTCGGGTTAATACTTAGCTCAGTTCATTAAACCTTTAAAACTCCACATAAAAACGCTAAAAACGGTAGAGAAAATTTCCTATAAATTAGGTGCTATTTTTACTACCGCTTTGTTGTTAAAGCTTATTCACCATAAATATCTTTAGGTTTTAGCTTTAACGTTTTGCGCTCACCTTCAGGCTTTTTTACGTCCTTTTTATTCGGGTTGACGTAAATTTTACTCGCTTTTGGTTTTGCTGTGCCGTACGACTTCTTTCGGTTTTCTGGTAAATTATCACTTTCAGTCGGTTCAGCTTTTTTCGGTTTAAATTTTTCAGGGCGATTAACATAATGCTTATGATCAATGCCTTTTAAAAAGTTACGTAGGAACTGATCTTTACATACACGAAAATGTTTATGATCGGGCTTTCTAAAAAACGCACTTAGCTCACCTTTACTAATATTAAAGCCAGAAACTTTTAAAAGCTCAATAATATCTTCAGCTTTTAAATTAAGGGCTATTTTTAATTTGGTCAGAATAAGGTTGTTGTTCAAACGTTTTTCAGGTTGTGCCTGAGGACCGTCTTTTTTGCCTCTTTTATCGTTTATTAATCCATTAAGAAATACCGCTAACGTTGTGTCTGTACAGTTAATGTAAGCAGGATCGTCTTCTTTTTTTAACCAATCACTCACTTGCTCTCGAGTAACGGTACTGTCCGCTAGAGCAAAGATTGAGATCATCTTTTGATCGTTAAAATTAAAAGTGTATCGAAGGCGACGTAAAATATCGTTATTTGTCAAAGGTATATCCTAAAAAATAAAACTAAAAATTTCGATGTAGGCATTACAACGAAATCAAAAAGGTAATTGAATAAATATAATGCAACATTTTACCAGAATTAAACCGAGATCACCCAATTTAAAGCAGTTAGTTACCTTAATTTACATTATTTTTTACTTATCTCGTGCTACTATATCGCCGATTTCTGGGCAATTTAGACGAGTATAAAACGAGACGTTATGAGTAAAACTGCAAATCTGTTCACCCCTGTTCTAGCAAAAAGAAAAGGAAAAACTGCCGATAAAAAAACATGGACTAACTTGAATGGAAGTAGTGCTAGTTTAGCTATTTATCATGGAGCATCAAATGCAGATGCCCCCGTTTTACTGTTAACTCACGATACATCGTCTGCTTTAAAGATTGAACGTGAACTGCATAGTTTAAATACAGATAACCGATTATCAATTTGTTTATTTCCTGATTGGGAAACTTTACCTTACGATACGTTCTCACCCCATCAAGATATTATTTCTCAACGGCTCGCTACGCTATATCAATTATCGCGTATGCAAAAGGGCATTGTAATTGTGCCTGTTTGTACGTTACTGCAACGTATAGCGCCTAAAAAGTATCTGGAGATGAATAGCCTAGTTATCACAAAAGGTGACAACAAAGACTTACATAAATTAAGACAAGATCTTGAAGCTAGTGGTTACCGAAATGTAGAACAAGTAATGGAACATGGTGAGTTTTCTGCTCGCGGCGCTATTATTGACTTGTACCCAATGGGGAGTAAATCGCCATTCAGATTAGACTTTTTTGATGACGAAATTGAAGAGATTCGATTGTTTGATCCGGAAACACAGCGTTCAAGTGATATGGTGTCTGGCATTAACTTACTCCCTGCTCACGAATTTCCAACAGACAAAGAAGGTATTAACCGCTTTAGAAATCAATACCGAGAAACGTTCCCAGGAAACATTCCAAAAGATTCTATTTATCATCACGTAAGCGATGGCATTTTACCGGCAGGTATTGAGTATTACTTACCGTTATTTTTTGAAGAAACCAATACCTTATGTGATTATTTGTCTGAAGAAACACTCGTTATTGTATCCGGTGATATCGACAAAGCCGTATCGCAATTTGGTGTAGATGCCCAATATCGTTTTGAAGATAGAAAATTCGATACCTCAAGACCATTACTTGAGCCGAATCAATTATTTTTAAATACTGAAGAATTATATACTGCGATCAAACCTTACGATCGCATAACCATTAAGTCATCAACAGATGTTAATGAAGCATCAACAAAATCTAGTTTGATTCAATTTGATGTAAGCCCACTGCCCGACTTAACCATAGATCATAAGCTGAAGCAGCCATTCGAACTGATCAATAATTTTATTGCCGATAAAGAAACACCAAACAAAATTCTGTTTATTGCTGAAAGTGAAGGCCGACGAGAAAGTGTTTTAGAGCTGCTAAAACGAGATAATATAAAACCCACTACCTTTACTGATTTAGACAGCTTTATTAATAGCGAAGAGTTAGTTGGTATAAGTGTAAATGCTCTTACTCAAGGCTTTATTTTTCAAAGTAAAGGTGTGGCGAAAAAGAACGCTATCGCCTTAATTACTGAATCAGAATTATTAGGCGACCGTGTTCAACAAACCCGCCGCCGTAATAAACAAAAAGACATTCAAGCTGACGCATTATTTAAAAACTTAGCGGAGCTTTCAATCGGGCAACCGGTAGTGCATATAGACCATGGTATTGGCAGATACATGGGGCTAGAAACATTAGAAACTGGCGGTATAACCACTGAATTTCTCATGCTGACTTACGCTAACGAATCTAAACTTTATGTGCCCGTAGCGTCATTACATCTTATTAGCCGTTATTCTGGTGCCGATGCAGAAACAGCTCCTCTTCATAAACTAGGAACAGACAGCTGGAGTAAAGCGAAAAAGAAAGCCGCTGAAAAAGTTAAAGATGTTGCTGCTGAACTTTTAGATGTTTACGCCAAACGCGCAAATAACCAGGGTCACACATATAAAAGAGATAAAGAAGATTACCGCGCGTTTGCAGACAGTTTTGGTTTTGAAGAAACACTAGATCAAGAGCAAGCAATTAACGCCGTGATCAGCGATATGTTGTCGTCTAAAGTTATGGACCGTTTAGTATGTGGCGACGTAGGTTTTGGTAAAACTGAAGTCGCTATGCGTGCTGCATTTGTTGCAGTTAACGACAACAAACAAACAGCGATTTTAGTACCAACTACCCTACTTGCTCAACAACATTACGATAACTTTAGAGATAGGTTTGCTAATTGGCCAGTATCTATCGAAGTACTCTCACGTTTTAAAACCACGAAAGAACAAAATGCCGTTATCGCAAGAGTTGAATCGGGTGAGATAGATATTCTCATTGGTACTCATAAGCTTTTACAAAACAGCATTAAATATAAAGACTTAGGGTTACTCATTGTTGATGAAGAGCACCGTTTTGGTGTTAAGCAAAAAGAGAAAATTAAAAAATTACGTAGTAACGTAGACATACTCACACTAACCGCAACACCTATTCCAAGAACGTTAAATATGGCAATGGGCGGTATGCGAGATCTTTCAATTATTGCGACACCTCCTGCTAAACGCTTAGCGGTTAAAACCTTTATAAGACAAAGAGAAGATACCCTTATTCGTGAATCTATACTGCGTGAAACACTACGTGGTGGCCAAGTATATTTTCTGCATAATAATGTAGATACTATTGAAAAAACAGCAGCCGACATTCAAAAAATAGTACCCGAAGCTCGGGTTATTACTGCTCATGGGCAAATGCGAGAACGTGAATTAGAACGTGTTATGAGTGATTTTTATCATCAACGTTTTAATGTATTGGTTTGTACTACCATTATTGAAACCGGTATTGATGTACCGACAGCAAACACCATTATTATGGATAGGGCTGATCGTTTAGGTTTAGCTCAGTTACACCAGTTAAGAGGACGTGTTGGGCGTTCACATCACCAAGCTTATGCTTATTTACTAACCCCACACGAAAAAAGCATGTCTAAAGATGCGAAGAAACGATTAGATGCAATCGCTTCACTTGAGGATTTAGGAGCAGGTTTTACCCTAGCAACACACGATTTAGAAATACGTGGTGCGGGTGAATTATTAGGTGAAGATCAAAGTGGTTCTATGAGCCAAATTGGTTTTAGTTTATATATGGAAATGTTAGATGAAGCTGTAAAAGCACTGAAAAACGGTAAAGAGCTTTCGCTTGACCAAGTGATGCGAAATCAAACAGAAATAGAACTTAGAGTTCCCGCCCTGCTACCTGATGATTATATATTCGATGTAAGTTTGCGTTTAAGTTTATACAAACGTATCGCCAGCTGCGATAACAAAAATGAATTAGATGATATTCAAGTTGAGTTAATCGACCGTTTTGGTTTATTACCACAACCTGCAAAAAACATTGTTCATATTGCTAAATTAAGATTAAAAGCACAAAAAATTGGTATATCTCGCATTGATGCAAGCGCCAACGGCGGTTTTATTGAATTTAGTGATGAGACCAATGTAGACCCAATGTTAATCATTAAACTCATACAGCAGAAAAACACAAAATATAAAATGGATGGCGCAAACAAACTTAAATTTGTTCAAAAAACAGAGGATAGTAAATCTCGTTTTATCATGATTACCAATATACTTAATGAGCTTTCACAAAAAGCATAGACAATATACAAAACTAACATAGCGTGATTTAGCGATAAAGTTATCGCTTTTAATACCTAAATCACCTAAAAATTTGTTATTATTGCCACATAAAGGAAACGACTTGTTTAGGATTTCAATGAATACAGCTAAGAGCATTGCACTCTTATTACTTACTATATTGCCACAGACTAGCTATGCGGCTTATAAAACGTATGAAAATACCTGGTTCGAAATAGAAGTGATTCTATTTAAACAGCTGGGGGATAAATCTCAGCTTCAAGAAGTATTCCCTGAAACAAGTACATTACCACAACATGATAAGGTAATAAGTTTATTAAAACCTTACCTTGCCCCTACATTTGAAGAAGTAAAAACAGCACTTCCGCTTTGTAACCACTTTCCGCAATATGCAAACGAACCTGTCGATAAGCTAGAAAGTGTAGATGGATTGACTGTTGTTGATAATGAATATGGCGAGCTATTAATAGAAACAGAAAAACGTCAAGCAGAAGAGAAGCGTGTAGCTGCAGAAGAGCTTAAAAAAGCAGAGGCACTTAAAGAACAATTACGTCCTACTGACGAAACGCTAAACGCCGAGACTATTTTAACCGGCCAAGTTTTTTCTGAAACTGTTTTTATTAATCAACAACCTGAAGAAGAAGCAAACACGCCAACCAAGCCAGAAAGATATAATGTCAATCAAACAATTATTGACCTAAAAGGCCCAACTTTTTTAACAAGCTATGAAACAGAAGCGCCTACAGAAGACCGTTTTTATTCACCAGAAACCACTTGTGAAGTATCACGACTTAAAGCTCCTGAACTTATAGTTGGTGAAGAGGATCTAACCGGTGAACTGCCATATATTATTAATGATGACTCACTAAAACTGCACGACATTGTTAAACAACTTAAACGTAGCCGTAGTTTTAGACCCCTTCTACATATGGGCTGGAGACAAATCACTCGTTTAAAGTCAGCGGCTATTCCATTAAAAGTTTCTGCCGGAGATAACCTTGTTGCTAACTATTTAACCGAACTGTCGAAATATAATGCTGCGCTAGAAAAACAAACACTTGAGCAACTTATTGAAAACGGTACAAACGGATCCCCTGAAAATAGTGAGTTTTCAGATGTGAGTAATACATATTTGAACAACGCAAACCTGAACAACGCAGAAAATAATGAAGCAATAAACGGTCTACAACCCGTGTTGAACGATAGCCTTCAATTAGAGACTTCTGAAATTAACAGTGAAGAAATCGCTTTAAAACTTGCAGAAATTCTATCCGAAGCTAAAAGCCAAACACACGATTTTGATGCTGTGCTTGCAGAATTAAACGGCGATGATAGCGATTCTCAATACATTTCTTCGCCACTAAACATTGAAGGCGAAAGTAACATTATTGCGCCGCTTTATCCTCCTCAAAACTGGTCTATTGACGGATTCTTAAAGGTTGAGGTTCAACGTTACTTACACATAACGGCTGACTTTAATGTAGTAAATATGTCGATTGCCGAACAAGCGACACAACAACTTTCAAATTCGGAACCAATTCCTTTAAAATCAATTAGATTTCAACAAAATAAACGGGTAAAAAGTAATGAAATACATTACTTCGACCATCCATATATGGGCATGATTATTCAGATAAGAAGACATAACCAATTACCACCTGAAACTGAAGAAATGAATAGTGACGTTATAACAGAACCACTGACTAACGTTAATGCTCCTGAAAGTAAAAAGTTATAAATAATTCAATAAAGTAGAGATGTGACTATGGATAAAGAAATTGAAATTCAAGCAGCAGTATTCAGACGTTTACTTGCCCATTTAGATAATAGAAAAGATGTTCAAAATATTGAATTGATGAACCTTGCAGGCTTTTGCCGTAATTGTTTTTCAAAGTGGACAGTAGCCGAAGCTGAAAAACTTGGTGTTGATGTAGATATTGATACCGCTAGAGAACAAGTATATGGAATGCCTTACGCAGAATGGAAGGAAAAACATCAACTGCCAGCAACTCCTGAACAGCTAGCAAAGTTTAACGAACTTAACCCTAAAAAATAATTTACTGCAGCGTAGGTGTTCCTGTGCTGCGTTTATTTCCAATGTAGGAAATAAACTAAGTCGATTATATGGTAATCGATATCGCTTCTTTATTTTTTCGTCTATCGGTAGAGTCTCTTGATTCTAACCAACGCCCTCTTTTAGCCATTTGCTTTCTTCTATCGTTTGTTGAGCGCCTGTCAGTTTCACTCCACGTAGAAGTTTTGGCAACTAAAGTAGCCACATTATCTTCTTGAACTTCTTCTTCATTTTTAATAGAAGAAAGAGCCGTTTGTTTGTAATATTTATTTTTTTGGTTTCGATCCTTCGCTGCATTTTCTATTTTTGACAATAACACAGCAGGTAAAATATCAGAGATAGCGTCCATAACTATTGGGGTTTCCTTAATTAATAAACATAAAGATAACTTCTGTTCATTATATCGGCAATCTTTTTTAAAAGTTTAACAAATTTATTAAAAAACATTGTTATTCAGCAAACCTCTGCTACACAACCTACTTGGGTTATTTAAAAAAGCTCACCTCGTCTTCAGTTAAGTATCGCCACTCACCTAATGGTAAGTCTCCTAATTCCACACAACCAATACGCTCTCGGTGTAAGCCAACGACTTTATTTCCTACGGCGGCGAACATACGCTTAACTTGATGATATTTTCCTTCGGTAATGGTTAACAACACTTCTTTTTCATCAACAATAACCAGCACACCAGGTTTGGTTAACCCATCTTCGCCTTGCAACTGAACACCTTGCTCAAAATCTCGAATATCACTTTCTTTAGCAGGGTTTCTTAACCAAACGCGATAAGTTTTTTCACAGTCTTTCTTAGGAGATATAATATTGTGAGACCAGCGTCCGTCATCCGTAACAATCACTAAACCTGTAGTATCTGCGTCTAATCTGCCGGCTATATGTAAGTCAAATGCTCGGTCTACTTCTACATAATGAAGAATTGACGGATAAACTTCATCGATATTAGAACAAATAGTATCAAGCGGTTTATGAAGAATGATATAACGAGACGTTCTTGCGGTTAGTACCTGTCCGTCTATATCAATGGTATTATTTTCATGAACCTGTGTTGCTGGATTTTTAATAACCTCGCCATTTACACGAACTTCACCACTTTTAAGCACCTTTTTAGCTTCGCTTCTTGTTAATTCAGTACTTTTACAAATAAATTTATCTATACGCATCTATCTTTCTCTGTGTTACTTTTCATACAGCGGCTACTTCAAAACCGTTTTCTAAACATGTTTATCTACAAATCAGTTATTCTCAGTTATTCGGCAAAATACCAATAACCTAAAGTAAGTTGTTGTTGAATAAATTGAATAAACGCGGGGTTTTCTCGCCAAATATCTAACTGTTCAGGCTGAATAGTTACGTTATCGCACATCAATTTTATAACCGGTACTAATTCATCATCAAATGTTACTTTTTCACCGTTGATGTAGCATATACCCTGCTCAACTGTTTCGGTAAAATAAAACGCACGTAAACCACCTAAACGCATTAAATTAGCATTGGCTAATATATCGGATAACTCTTCATCGGCATAAGGCTCCTCATTAGGCATTAAATCAAGCTCATGCTTAGCCTGAGTTAAATAAGTACCGGTAAACGTTCTAAATAACTCTTCATTTTCTATTACGCTTAATAACTGATTTTTGATCAGTAAATAATCATCAGCATCAATAGCACCACTATTCGTGGTAACTGCGCGATGAGGGTCTTCTATAAGCTCTTTACCTTGTTCGGTATCTATTAAGTGATCAGCAAATGCACTTAATATACTGGTACTCGAGTTTGTTCTAAAACCTACCGAGAAGCTCATTGAGTTATTTAACGAACTGCCTTCATGTGGAAATCCCGGAGGAATATACAGTATGTCACCGGCCGATAACTCTGCATTAATAATAGGCTCAAAGCTTTCAACATGTAAAAGCGCCGAGTGCGCAGCAAATTGTTTATGTTCGCCTTGGTCGCCAACCTTCCAATGTCGGTTACCAGAACCTTGGCATATAAAAGTATCGTATAGGTCAATATGTGGACCTACACTGCCATTTGGTGTTGCAAAGCTCGCCATTAAATCATCTAACCGCCAATGTGGAATAAACCTAAAAGCTTCAATTATCTGCGCAGCATCTTCAGACCAATTGTCTAATGCTTGAATCACCAACGACCAATGATCTTCACCAAGATGTTCGTAAGATTCAAAGGGACCAAATTCAGCATTCCACTTCCCGTCCTTTTTTTGAATAAGTCGAGATTGCACTTGTTCTTCACAAGCTATTCCCGCTAATTCATCAGCAGAGATAGGGTCTTCAAAGTTTAAAAAACCTTGACGAATAAGTACTGGCTTCTTCTGCCAGTAATCTCGCAAAAATTCTTCTTTTGTGAATTCAGTAAAGTTAATTTGAAACATAGGAATACATCATTGGAAAATATGCGCATAGTTTATCATGGTTGGGATAATCAATTACAGATTTAACAAGCTTTAAAAACTCTGATAGACAAAAAAAATTATGCCCCTAAAATGAAGCTACAGATAACTTATAAGGTAAAATAATGGATTTATTTCAAGGATTATTACTCGTTACCACCATCCATATATTAGCAGCCGCATCGCCAGGTCCAGACTTTGTTTTGGTGTCACAACAAACACTATCACAAGGTAAAAAAACAGGGCTTTTATGTAGTTTAGGCATAGCCTTAGGTTTATCTGTACATATTGTTTATTCGGCTCTTGGTTTAGCCGCGGTAATTGCTCACTCAAGCTTTTGGTTATGGGTGATAAAAATATTAGGAGGGTGCTATCTAATTTATATTGGCTATAAAGGTATTATGGCTAAGAGAGCGGCCTCACCCAAAGATGTCGATGTAAACACACAAGAGCTTTCTGAGCAGAAAGAGCTTCAACCGACCTCGCCTTTGAAAACCATAGGCAAAGGGTTTTTATGTAATGCACTTAATCCCAAAGCCCCTATTTACTTTGTTTCATTATTTACTTTAGTTTTATCGCCAGATTTACCGACCTCTCACCTGTTTATTTATGGCGTTTGGATGATGGTCATTCAGCTAATTTGGTTTTCTAGCGTGGTATTTTTACTGTCTCGACCTGCTATTAATTTAAAGTTTCAACAAATGGGCCACTGGGTTGACCGTGTTATGGGCGCAGCGATGATCGCGTTGGGATTAAAAGTATTAGTGACGAAGGTAAATTGATAATGGCGAGTTTTATATCACTACTGCGCGGTATAAATGTTTCGGGTCAAAAGAAAATTAACATGAAAGAGCTTAAAAGCTTATACGAAAGTATAGGATTTTTGAATGTATCCAGCTACATCCAAAGTGGAAATTTAGTCTTTACCAGCGAAGAACAAAACAAGCTAGAACTTCAAACGAAAATTCAACAGGCAATCGCAAATCACTATGGCTTTGAAGTACCTGTACTCGTGTTATCAAGTGAAAACATAAGCAGTGCACTTAAAGGTTTACCGTTTACTTCCCTGACTCCGGAATTAAATGGTAGCCAAACACTTTTTAGTTTTTTATCTAATCGTGTTGAAGAAGAGAGTCTCGAGTTATTTTTACCCTATTTATCACCTTCAGAAAATCTACATATAAACAAAAACATAGTTTATTTACACTGCCCTGACGGATATGGAAAAACGAAAGTTACCAATAACTTGGTTGAAAAGAAATTGAACGTTACTGCTACTACACGCAATTGGAAAACAGTTTTAAAAATTGAGAGTATGTTTAAAGATATCATTTAAATGACTGTGGCGGCGTCTACACATTGAGAGCAAGTTAATTTTTTACCACAACACACTATCGATTTCGTTTAATAAATATTGTGTAAAATCATGTATATTGGTGAAGTTGTTTTTAATCGCATATTCCACGGCGATAGCTTTTTCAGACAATGCAGAAAAACCAAACATTTGACCTGCTCCTGCTATTCTATGAGCCAGTACCGCTAGCTTTTCATAATCTTCATTATTCAAATGCAAAATGAGATCTTGCTGTTCTAGCACAAGGTTAGATCTAAATAGCTTCACTAAGTCTGAAGTATCCACATTAACGGCTTCTTTTTTAGTCTCTTCAGATACGCCCGAATCACTACAATATTTAACAATGGTATTAACAAAAACATTACGTTCAATCGGCTTTTTCAAGTGCCCATCAAAACCTAATGCTAAATACTCATCTACTTCGTGCGACATAGCATTTGCCGTTAAAGCGATAACGGGTAATTTACAGCCTTTTTGTTTTAATACGTTGAAGGCTTCAATACCATCCATTTCAGGCATTTGGATATCCATTAAAATCAATTTCGGTGTATTATTTACATAGAGTTCAACGGCTTCTTTACCATTAGATGCGGTTAATACATCTAACCCGAGAGATGATAATATTCGTGCTATTAATCTTAAATTATCATTATGATCATCAGCTAATATGACCTGACCGGTACATTTATCTTTAAGCTCAGGCAATGGATTATCTATGACTTCTTTCATTTCATAGTGTTCATTAACACCAAAGGCATAAGTACAAGGCAGTGACAAAGTAAAGACACTCCCTTTGTTTAGTTCACTTTGTACCGATATTTTCCCGTCCATTAAGGAAGCTAATTGCTTAGACAAACTTAAACCAAGACCTGAACCACCAAAGCGACGGCTAATACTACTGTCACCTTGGGTAAAGCTATTAAATATTTCATTAAGTTGCGTATCGCTCATACCAATCCCGGTATCAGACACCTTAAAATACAACTGCTGTTCGATAATTGAAATAGTAAGTGTTACTTCACCTTTATTGGTAAATTTTATCGCATTAGAACAAAGGTTAATGATAATTTGTTTTAACCTTAATGCGTCGATGTTGAGGATAAAAGGTACGGGTAGTCGATGATTAATGGTGAATTTTAATCCTTTAGTTTTTGCTTGATCGTCAAAAATATTAACCAATTCAATAAACAGGTCGTGTAAATCTTGGTGGTGTGGATCTAGTTCAAGTTTATTGGCTTCAATTTTACTTAAATCTAAAATACTATTGATTAAGTCGAGTACATGTAGGCTATTTGAATGAATAATACCTACTTCATCTTGAATGGCCGTTTCAGCAATGTCTCCTGATAATATCGCTTCAGACTGTCCTATAACTGCAGTCAAAGGAGTCCTAATTTCGTGACTCATATTTGCTAGAAACTGACTTTTAACTTCATTAGCTAACTCTAATTCCTCTGTCAAAGATTCTAGCTCGTGAGTACGTATTTTGATTTTGTTGGCGAGCACTGTTTGAGAGCTCCGAGCTTTTATTCGACTATAAATATAAATCGCGGTTATAAGAAAAAATAAACCTGCAATGATCACTAAATTTCTTTGTTGATTATCTCGCTCACTTTTAAGCTCTTGTAGTACGTTTATATTTTCTAAATTTTTCACTTTCTCTTTAAGTTGCTCCGACTCAAAGCGATTCAAGTGTTGATTAATTTGTTCATTCGAGCGTTTATAATGCTCAGTTTTATATTCCCTCTGATAATTCAATGCCTTTTTGGTATCTTTTTTGTAAGCATGAATCAGCATTAATAACGCTAAGTTCTCATTAATTTGCTGCTGGTATTTGAGTTCAATGGCTTTTGCTTGAGACTTTTCAAGTAAAACCAGTGCTTCATCAACCCGATCAATTTGAAACAAGGCAGATGCATAACTATGCCAAGCGCCAACCATCGCATTAGTATTATCTGTTAACTTTGCTAATTCCAGAGCAGCCTTAGAGTAATTAATAGCTTCTTTAGGCTTATTGATAACGGCATAGACTTCAGCTAAATTGTGTAATTGAGAAGCAACAAAATACGTTTTATTAGTGTATTGATAATATTCCAGTGCATCCGTTAAATATTCAATCGCTTTATCATATTGACCTGCCTTTTTATAAGATACACCTAAAGCCGAATGAGTAGTTGCTATGCCTCCTTTATCTTCAAGCAACATTTTTTGCGCTAATACTTCATGTAGCATGTTTATCGCAATGTCATATCGCTCAATCCTCATATAAACTTCCGCAATATTACCGCGAATATCTACTTGATCACGTAGAGTACCTGACTTTATATAAAGTAGTTCGGCCTTTTTGTAATAATGAAGAGCGTCAACGGTGTCGCCTTTCATTGAGTAAGATAACGCTATGTTATTTAGAAGGTTGGCATGCTTAACTGGGGTTTTATCTTGATCAAAAAAAATAGCAGCTTTTTGGTAGGCCGTAATAGCGTCTTGGGTATTACCTTGATAATACTGAGATACGCCAATAAATTTGTAAGCTATCGCTTCCTGTTCCTTTAAATTATGAAGAGAAGCAAAACTTTGTAAACGTTGATACGCAATAAGTGACTGTTCAAAATTATTTTGAACCAAATAGAGATTGGCTCGAGTATTCAACACATCAGCTTGCTGACTGATGGTTAAATCAGGAACACGCTCTAAGGCTAGTAGCTCATCAAGTGCAATATTTATATTTTGCAAATTCTTAATAGCAGACAGTTCATCACTTATATCTGTCTGCTGGGCAAGCACGATACAAGGAAAAACAAAAAGAAAAAAATTGTAAATCAAAAATAACTTACATTTTTTGATACGCATTTAAAGCCTTCATTATTTACATATTAGAATATTTGTAATCCCAACATCCTTTTAATTCTGAATACAAAAATTAATAGTGTACGTTATTTCAATGAATTAGAAAAACACCTTATTCATTCTTTTTAATAAGCAATTGTTTGATTTCTGCTAGTTCTTTTTCTAGCTTGTCTATTTGTGCTCTACTTGCAGGTTCAGCACCGCTACCTTCTTCACCGTGAGCTTCTGCTCTAAAGTTTTCATGTTCTTCACTCATCACTTCAAGAATGGTACCTACCATCATGTTTAAAAATATAAATGCCGTTAAAAAGATGAAACTAAGGTAAAAGATCCAACTCATTGGATGCACAGTCATGGTCTCGTACATAACATCAGTCCAATCTTCAAATGTTGCTACTCTAAACAAGGTTAACATTGATATTGAAACGTCTCCCCATAGTGTTTCGTTAATGCTATGAAACATTATGCTACCGACTGCTGCGTACAGATAAAAAATA
>Ga0209292_1004488_pt1 | contig 14684 bp, 12 predicted proteins | sample GOMGulsemesocosm_2_FD_184634 | JGI IMG/M metagenome (GOLD analysis project Ga0209292, IMG submission 184634) | Methane-oxidizing microbial communities from mesocosms in the Gulf of Mexico - GOM9C Gulf of Mexico (SPAdes) (version 2) | ecosystem: Environmental > Aquatic > Marine > Cold seeps... | reverse complement strand
GCCAGTTGTGTGGGCACCATTGGTTATGAGTTGGTGACACGCATGCCGTTGCGCACGCCGCGTGTGTATATCAACGGCTAGTGCTGTGGCGCATATTTTTTTGTTGTGAATATTAAGGGGCTTTCAGCCCCTTTTTTACGCCTGCTGATTTTTAAGGAAAGCTTAAGAAGGGATAAGCTTCTTTTCCACATGTCTTTCTGCAAGTAATATGAATTAAATTCATTTGGCAGATTTCCTGCTGGCGGAGAAGTTTTTGGATATCAAACGGCTGGGGCGTACGGACCTCAATTTATTGGTGGCCCTACAGGTATTGCTCGAAGAGCGCAGTGTTTCTAAGGCCGCCGAGCGCCTGTATGTCACCCAGTCGGCGATGAGTAAAACCCTTAGGCGTTTGCGAGAGCTGTTTGATGACCCGCTGTTTACCCGCAGTTCGGCGGGTATGTTGCCGACCCCGCGGGCGTTAGAGTTAGAGCAGTTACTGGCCCAGAGCTTATTTGATCTGGATGCTCTGGTGAGGCCTCGTACCTTTAACCCTGCTGACTGTGATGACGTGTTTAATATCGTCATACCCGAGTACATCAGCTACTGGCTAATGCCAGCGCTGATGGAGCGCTTGTCGCGTGTGGCGCCTAAGATACGTTTGATAACCTCAAGCCAAGTAGAGCAGCAGCTCGACCTGCTGGCCTGTGGTGAGCTGGACTTCGCAGTGCACCTGAAATATCAGCATTACCCCGCCGAGTTTCGTACGCAAGTACTGGGCAATGCTCCACCGGTACTGCTCGCTCGAAAAGGGCACCCGCTGGAAGGCAAAAGCGTAACCTGGGAGCAGCTGTTGAATTACCCCCAGGTGCTGCTCAGTACGCCGGATGTAGAGGAAACCGGCATCATGGTACAGCTCGAGAGTGATTTTGTTCGTCACGAAATGGGCATTCAAATTGCGCTGCAAACGCCACACTTATTGACGGCCCTAAGGGTTATACAATGTACCGATTATGTGCTGCCTGGCTCACCCCTGTTGATAGAGGATGACGAGTTTAGTAAACAGCTTTCGGTACTCTCGTTACCGGGCGATGAAGAGTTAATGCTTGAGTATTTGTTGGTGCATCATGAGCGTACAGTGCACTCGCCAGCACACCGTTTTTTGTTTGACCTACTGCTGGAAATTATCGACGAAGACAGGATTGAAAGAAATTTGGGGCCTTTAACCAAATTCTAAAAGATTAATGAGTTGTGATGAAGATGACGCGTGCAATTTAAAAATACCGGTTTGGAAAAATAATATGACAAAAGTAGTCATCGAGCGTGCCCATGGATTATCCAAAGTTGAGTGCCAGCGTTTAAGTGAAGAAGTGGCCGATGTATTGGTGCAATCCTACGGAGGCTCAAAGAAAGTAACCGAAGGTGAGGTGCTCTACAAACACGCCAGTGGTAGCAAAGGCGTGCTGAGTTACACCGACGATCATTTCAAAGTCGAGGTTAAATTGTCGCTGTTGATGCGACCGATGGCCAAGTTGATTAAATCCGAAGTGGAGCGTCAGTTCGATAAACGCTTGTGACGGCAGTTGACGCCGCTCGCGGTATTAATTACCCGCAGCAGCCTATACGCCGTGCTCTACTAAAGAAACACTAAAGTGAGATGCTGAATGTTGCTGCCTTTGCGTTCAACGATAATGATAATAACTCGGCCGCTAAGAATGCTTAGTCGAGCAAGGGGGGGTCTGTGAAAAAGCGTTACCTGTTTTTATTTGGGCTTGTGCCTGTATTGCTTACAGCGTCTCTTGGTTTGGGTATCACGCCGCGCTACATAGCCTCCGCCCCAGCCGTCAGTGTCGGCATAGGGGCTAAGTTACTGTGCTCTGCTAAGTATGTAAGTGGTTACTCTGAGGCTCAGGCATTCGACGATGTTGTGAGCTACTCACCCGTACTCAAAGCGCTGGATGTGTCATTTGACGATGAGCATAAGGTCGTAACTGCGAGCGTGTTTGGTTTGAAAAATATGTCGGCTTCATACCGAAAGGGCTTGGGTTGTGCGTTGGATTTTGACGGCCTCAACGACCGAGAGGGGGTATTAATTCCCGAGCTACTCCCAGTGGATGCCGCTTGGCCTGCGGGCATACACGCGCCGGCAATTAATGATGAGCTGCAAGCGCGTCTGGAAAATATGGTGGTCAGTGATAATGCGCAGGGCTTCAATACTCGCGCGTTGTTGGTTGTAAAAGATGGGCAGCTGGTGGCCGAAGCTTACGGGCAAGGTGTAACGTCAAAATCGCAAGTGCTCGGTTGGTCAATGGGAAAAAGCCTGACAGCGATGCTGCTGGGCGTGCTGGAGAGTGAAGGTCGTCTGCCAGAAGCCGAGCAGCCGCTGTTTGCATCTTGGGCCAGTGACGAGCGAGCGGCGTTGCGTTTAGAAGACTTACTGACCATGAGCAGCGGGCTGAACTTTAGTGAGGTATATCAGCCCGGAGGCGACGCAACGGCTATGTTATTCGTTGAACCGAACGCGGCGGCTTACGCTGAACAATCCCTTTTGTTGAACAAACCGGGTGAGCACTTCAGTTACTCATCGGGCACCACCAACCTGTTGGCGAGCCTTTATCAGCGTCAAACCGGTAGTGACCTCAGCGATAACTTGGCGCACCTGTACGGCAAATTTTATCGCCCTTTGGGTATGGAAAACCCACTGTTTGAAGTGGACTCAAGTGGGGGGTTTGTCGGCAGCTCTTATTTCTATGCGAGCGCTCGAGACTGGGCAAGAATCGGTCAGCTGATGTTGAGCAAAGGCGAAATTAACGGCCAGCGTTTGTTGGCTGAGCAATGGGTGAACCGTGCGGTACAACCCAACCGTTCCTTGAACGATCAAGCCTATGGCTACCAGTTTTGGCTTAACACCGGCGCTGCGGGCAGTTCGCCGCGTTGGGCCGACTTACCGGCCGATGCGTATGCGGCCTTGGGCAACCGCAAGCAGGTGATGATGATGATGCCATCGCAGAACGTACTGATTTTACGTTTGGGTTGGAGCGAGGCCGGCTATCCGACCAACGACAACTTTGCGCAATTGCTGCAGGCGGTTGAGGTTGTGGATAATAACCCTTCACCTGAGTTATCCACAGAGTGAACCTATTGGGAAAGCTGTGAATAAAAGGGCCTGCGGGCCCTTTTTTCGTTTTAGATGATAACGTTAAGCCGCTTTATCAGGCGGGCTAGGTTACTGCGGTCGAGGCCAAGGCGTTTGGCCGCTTGGGCTTGATTGCCGCGGCTGTCGCGCAATGCCTGCTCGACCAACTGTCGCTGAAAGGCGTCAGTGGCCGCTTTCATGTTTATGCCGCTGATGTCATTGGCGGCGGGCATCAAAGCCTCTGGCAGCTGGCTTGCTTCGCCCGAGGTCTGCCCTTGTGCTGGGGTGTGAACGTCGAGGTGCTGAACATCAATCGATATCAGGGTTTGCCCTCTCGCAGCCGTACCGGCGTTATTGGCTGTGTCCCGTTTGGCTTTCAGCAATGCGCGGCTGATGGTGTGCTCAAGCTCACGGATATTACCTGGCCAAGGGTAGTTCAGCAGGCTGTGTTGGGCTGCGGGGGTTAGCCTTGCGCTTGCGCTTCCCAAGCGGCGGCGCTCGCGCTCCAGAAAGTGTCCACACAGTTGCAGGGTGTCCGTGCCTCGCTCGCGCAAAGGCGGCACATTGATGGGGTAGACACTGAGTCGGTGATACAAGTCCGCTCGGAAGCGGCCTGCCGATACTTCTTCTTTCAGGTCTCGGTTGGTCGCGGCCACTATTCTCACATCGACTTGCAGGTGTTGGTCACTGCCCACCCGCTGAATCTCGCCGCTCTGGATTGCGCGCAGCAACTTGGCTTGGCTGGCCAGCGGGATTTCACCCACTTCATCAAGGAACAAGGTGCCGCCATCGGCCAGTTCGAACTTTCCTGAGCGTGCGTTTACGGCGCCGGAGAAGGCGCCTTTAACGTGCCCGAACAGCTCGCTCTCCACCAGGTTCTCCGGCAGCGCCGCGCAGTTGACGTATATCAGGGGTTGCTCAGCACGTGTTGATTGGCTGTGGATGGCGCGAGCCACCAGCTCTTTACCGACACCGGTTTCCCCGCACACCAGTACCGTCAGGTCGGACTCGCTTACAATGCTGATTTCGGTTTTTAGGGCTTCCAATGTTTGGCTTTGGCCGACCATCTGCTGCTGGCTGTCGGCCAGCACGGCTTGGGTAATCTGGTGCTCCTGTTGAACCCGCTGCTCTAATTGTTCGATCAGCTGTGCGGCCTTCACCGTAGCTTCGGCTAGGTGGATGAAGGCTTTGAGTTCGCTCGGGCTGATCTGGTCGAAGGTACCGGGGTTGAGTGCATCCAACGTGATAACTCCCCACGCCTGCTGGTCAATATAGAGTGCAATACCCATGCAGTCATGTACGTGCAGCTGGTGGTGGCTGCCCTCTACAAGGCCATCATAGGGGTCGGGCAGTTCACAGTCGGCGGCAAAGCGCACTGGCTCACGGCTGAGCATAATGTTGGCCAGGCGCGGGTGCTCCGCAATGTCGAAGTGCCGCCCCAGTGTTTCCGTGCTCAAGCCGTCGACCGCCAGTGGGCGCAACTGCTGATCGTGCAGGCGCAGCAGAGCGGTGGCGTCACAGGGAAAGGCGCGCTTGAGCGCGCTGAGTAAGCGGTGGTAGCGCTGTTGGCTGCTCAGGGGCAGGGACAGGTCGGCGACTATCTCAATCAAGCTTTGTATGAATGTGGTCATTGGGACCTCTGTGTTGTCGTAATGACAGCATAGTGATTGTGGTTTAAATGACAACAGTTAATTAATAATTCTATAAAAAACAATGAGTTATGAGTTGGCATGTTTCTTGGAATAACTTAAATGAGCCTAGTGGCGGAGCGAGCCATCGGCTGACGTCACGGCAAGTTTATTCGGTGGGGAGATCAGCTATGAGCAAGCTATTGGGTTATGCGTTGGGTGCAATTTTACTTTATGGCGCGATGATTAATGCCCATGAATTGAAGGGCCGTTCGCCTGCCTGCGTCAACTTTTCACCGAACCGCAAAGACGGATAAATGAGTTTGGTAGCGCTGGACGCTGCCAATGGATTACTGAGCTAAATATTGAGGAATCAAGATGCTGTCACAAGAAGTGAAAGACATAGTTAATGCCACCCTTCCAGCCGTAAAGGCGCACGCGGTAGACATCACCGGTGTTTTTTACCCGCTGATGTTCGAGCGCTACCCGCAGGTGAAAGCTTACTTTAATCAGGCGCACCAAGCACAGGGAACACAGCGCCAGGCGCTGGCCAACGCGGTGGTTGCTTACGCCAGTAACCTGGATCGCCTGGAGGTCTTGGGGGATGCGGTTTCCCTGATCGTACAAAAACACACCTCATTGGAAATATTGCCAGAGCATTACCCCATTGTTGGGGAGTGTTTGTTAGCCGCCATCAAGGAGGTTCTAGGTGATGCTGCGACTGACGAAATTATTGATGCCTGGGGACAAACCTACCAGCAATTGGCGGATATTCTGATTGGCGCTGAAGAGACAATTTATAAGGCCAATGAAGAGAAGAGCGGCGGCTGGCGTGGTGGTCGCGAGTTCGTGCTCGCGCGCAAAGAGGTGGAGAGCGACGTGATTACGTCTTTTTACTTCGAGCCAAAAGACGGCGGCGCTGTGGCAGACTTTAACGCGGGTCAATACACCTGCATTGTGTTGAATATTGATGGTCAGGTAGTACGTCGAAACTACTCTTTATCCAATGTGCCTGGCCAGCCCTACTACCGCTTGAGTGTAAAACGTGAGGCTGGCGGTGTGGTGTCGAACTACCTACACGACAAGCTACAGCTGGGGCACAGTATCGAATTGGCTGCGCCCGTGGGTGATTTCGTATTGGCAGATCACAACCGCCCGCTGGTGTTGCTCACCGCTGGTGTTGGCATTACTCCAGCAATCAGCATGCTTGAGCCGGCGTTGAGGTCAGGGCGTTCCGTGCAGTTCATACATGCGGCCATTAATAGTGCCAGCCATGCCTTCAAAGCTTATGTGGATGATTTGGCTGAGCGTTTTGAAAACCTGTCTGTGAGCTACTGCTACAGTGCGCCGCTGCCGGGTGATCGATGTGATGTTGAGGGCTTTGTCGACACCGAGGTGTTGCAGGGCTTGATCCCTAACCCTGCGCTGGTGGACTTTTATTTCCTCGGTCCTAAGCCTTTCATGCAGCTGAGCCTAAACGCAGCGAGCGCATTGGGTGTGCCAGCAGATCGTGTGCGCTATGAGTTCTTTGGACCGCTGCAGGAGCTCGAACCGGTCGAAGCTGCTGATGCCTAGTTGTTGACTATTGAGTCGCTGCCGACTGAGCTGTTCTCTGCTCAGTCGGCGCTTGGCTTGAAATAGCTGGAACCGTAAAAATGCCGCAATCACTGCGGCTTTTTTACATTTACGACCAGGCGACGCTTAGCTCTCGCTGCGGTAACCCTTGAGGAAAAAACGCACCGTGCTTTTTAAATAGTCGTCCTGCTCTTGACTGCTGAGCTTGGACTTCAGTCCCAGGTGGGCGCGAAAGGCTTCATCGCTGTTGATCATAAACAGGAACTGGTTGGCTGCGGCATCGGTATTAGGTATATCGAGTTCGCCGCTGGCAGCTCTCTGGGCAAGGAAATCGCTCAGCAGGCGGTGTAGGTTCTCAAACCCAGCGCTGTAGAAAAGCTCGGAGACATCGGGGTGAGACTCTGCACCTGAGAAGCATAGGCGAATGATGCGGGTAGCTTCGTCGCTGATTAAGAGCTCGTGAAAATGTCGTGCCAGTTCCAGCAGCATGTGCGCGGTGGGCTCTTGCTGTTGAAAGAATTCGCTGGAGAGGGAATTCAGTATGCACTTTGCCTCAATCGAGGCGACAAACACGCCCTCTTTACTGCCAAAGTGGCTGTAGACCGTCTGCTTGGACACGCCGGCACGCTCAGCAATCTTGTCCATACTGGTGCTGTCGAAGCCTTGCTCGGTGAAGAGGTCGGCGGCGGCGGCCATTATTTGGCTGCGCTTTTCTTCGCTGCGAGTACGGGTGCGGCCGCTGTCCTTTTGCGGCAGGTCGGAGGCCTCTAGAGGGCTTAAATCAATATCGTTCATAGGGTTCTGGCTGCTGGTTGAATATCGCGACTTTATCACGCATCGCGGTTGTTTTAAAATGGACTGGACCGTCTAGTTTATCAAGTATAAACTAAACTGGACGGTCTAGTTTAGTTTTTTGAGTCTCTGACGAAAAAGTCAGAGGCAGTGGTAAATGAGTGGGAACTAGTGATGGATAAGCCAATGGCCTTGGTGGGTGCAAGTGTGAAAAACATGGCGCTGCAATTACAGCGTTTGCCGGCAAGCTCGAAGAGGTATCTTTGGGGGGGGGGCGTGTTGTTGTGCCTATTGCTGGGCGGTGTGCTAATGGCCGCTGACCGTGAACCAGAGGTTGTGCCGCCATACCTGCACCGAGTGGACGCTTTTCGGGTGAGCGGCAGTGATCACTTTGAGGAAGTGCGCCTTTTTAGTGGCCGGATCAATGCGCGCCAACATGCGGACATGGGTTTTGAGCAGGGTGGCAAGCTGGCGGAAGTGTTGGTCGATGAAGGCGAGAAGGTTGAGCGGGGGGACGTATTGGCCATTCTCGACAGCGAGCTGCTGCACATAGAAGAGCGCGAGCAGTTGGCGCAGCTGCGTGAAGCCAAGGCGAAATTGAAGCTAACGGAAAATAGTCTTGTTCGCCAAACATCGCTCAAGCGCAGTGGTTTTACCTCTGAGCAGCGCATGGATGAATTGAACACCGAAAAAGAGGCGCTTTTGGCGATGATTGCTCGGCTGGATGCGGCAGTGGCTTCGGTGGCCAGTCGTGTGCGTAAAGCCAGCTTGCTCGCACCTTTTGATGGTGTCGTCACGCGTCGCTTTGCCGATCAGGGGGGGGCCGTCAATCCTGCGCAGGCAGTGCTCCGCCTGCAGCAGTCTGGCGCCATGGAAGCGCACATAGGCGTGCCGTTACAGCAGAGCGCAGGTTTAGTGCCCGGCAACCTACAGAGTATCAGTGTGGCCGGGCAGCGCTATTCGGCGACGGTATTGGCGGTGGGGGCAGACCTCCATCCGCTGACGAGAACGGTGATGGTACGCCTCGGTTTAGACTCAGCCGCGCCATTGGTCAACGGCGATTTGGCGACCATGACATTGGTCAGCAATGTGAAACAAGCGGGTTATTGGGTCCCAGCCAGCGCCATGAGCGGCGGTGTACGCGGCCTGTGGAATCTACTGGTGCTGAATCGGGAGGCTGAAGATCAATACCGTATAACGACGCGCGCGGTTGAGGTGCACTATGCCCTGGGTGAGAAGGTGTTCGTCAGTGGCGATCTGCGTGAAGGCGAGTCGATCGTCGCCACGGGCATACAACGAGTGGTTGCTGGGCAGCAGGTGCGTCAGCAGGTGTTGCCCGAGGTGCTTGAGCGGGTGGTTGCGAGCCAGTCTGAGCAGGGTGCGACACTATGATTCGCGCTTTTGTTGAAAACCCGCGCTTGTTGCTGCTGACGATCGCGGTGTTGTTGGTGGCGGGTTTGGGGGCACTTTCTTCGCTGCCTCGCAGTGAGGACCCGCGCCTTACGCCGCGAGTTGCCATGGTGTTCACACCTTTTCCTGGCGCGAGCGCGGAGCGGGTTGAGGCGCTGGTCACTGAAAAACTAGAGCTCAAGCTGCGGCAATTGTCCGAAGTCGACGATATTACCTCCTCGTCGCAAACCGGCACGTCGGTCATCATCATCGACCTGCACGATGAACTCAGTGAAAAAGAGGTTGAACTGACATGGTCCCGCGCTCGGGACCTAATCGAGGAGGCTCGGAGTGAGTTTCCGATGGGGGCTGGTCGCCCCGTGTTGGATGAAGACCGCTTTATGGGCGGTTTCACCATGATGGTGGCGTTGACATGGCAGGGCGCCGGTGAGGCCGACCTGAATATACTGGGGCGCTATGCCGATGAACTAGAGAGTCGCATGCGCGCCGCGAGCGGCACAGAGTTGGTCAGCCTTTACGGTCGGCCAGCTGAAGAGGTGTTGGTTTCTGTGAACTCACACCGCTTGGCGGGTCTGGGTTTGACGGCGGCAGGTGTGGCGCAAGCGCTGCAACAAGCTGATGCCAAGGTGGCGGCCGGTGAGCTGACCGGTGAATCGATGCGTGTAGCCCTTGAGGTGCGCGGCGAGCTGAGCAGCGTGCAGCGGGTGCAGGCGGTGCCTCTGCGGGTACACGCTGATGGTTCGGTTATTCGTGTGGGTGATGTCGCCGATGTTGTAAAGGCAGAGCGATGGCCCGCCGCTGATCTCGCTATTGTGGCCGGAGAGCGAGGTGTGTTGGTGGCGGTGCGCATGCTTTCAGGGCTTCGCGTGGATCACTGGACACGAGATGTTGAGGCGCTGTTGGCTGGTTTCGACAGCACTTTACCTGCCAGCGTAAAGGCCGAGGTTATCTTCAGTCAGAACGGTTACACCCAGACACGTTTGGGGGAGCTAGTGAAAAATATCCTCTTGGGTTTTGTGTTGATTCTGGGGGTGTTGTTGGTGTCTTTGGGGTGGCGTTCGGCACTGGTCGTCGCCGCGGCGTTGCCGTTAACGGTGTTGTTTACCTTAATCTGTATGCAGTATTTCGGTTTGCCAATTCATCAGATGTCTGTCACTGGCTTGGTGGTGGCGCTGGGCATTATGGTTGATAACGCCATTGTTATGACTGACAGCATCAGCGTCGAAAAGCAAAAGGGTTTAAGTGCTTTCCAGGCGGTTGATAAATCGGTGCGACACCTGTGGTTGCCGCTATTGGGCTCCACCTTAACCACTATTTTGGCATTTACTCCCGTGGCTCTTATGCCGGGGCCCGGAGGGGAGTTTGTGGGCGGCATTGCCCTGTCTGTGATATTTGCTCTCGTGGGTTCTTATTTGATATCGCACACGCTTGTGGCGGGTTTGGCGGGGCGTTTTGTCACGGTAAGCAGCAGTCGTCGATGGTGGGTGAGTGGCATCAGGGCGCCGCGCCTGGCGGCGCAGTTTGAGCGGCTGATGTTGTTGGCTATGGACTGCCCCAAGCGCAGCTTGATGCTGGTGATGTTAGTGCCCTTACTTGGTTTTTGGGGCGCGGGCCGCCTAACGGAGCAGTTCTTTCCACCCTCGGACCGAGACATGTTTCATATCGAGGTGTACATGCCGGAGTCGGCTTCACTCGAAGCCACCTTGGGCGTGACACAGCGTATCAGCAAGACTCTGGAGCAGGAGCGGGGTCTAGAGCGAGTTGACTGGTTTGTCGGCCGCAATGCACCAGCTTTCTATTACAACCTGCTACAGAGCAGGGAGCAGGCCCCCAATTATGCTCAGGCCATGGTAACGGTAGAGGACCTGCATGTGGCCAACCGCTTGATTCCAGCTCTGCAGCTACAGTTGGATGAGTTGTTCCCCGAGGCGCAGATTTTGGTGCGTAAGTTGGAGCAGGGGCCGCCCTTTAATGCGCCGATTGAGTTCCGTATTTTGGGGCCAGACCTGGATCGACTGCAGTTGCTGGGGGCGGATTTGCGACGCCTGATGAGTGAGGTGCCGGATATCGTGCACACCCGCAGCAGTATGGGCGATACCTTGCCGAAGCTATGGTTTGAGGTTAATGAGGACGACAGCAATCGCAGTGGCTTGCCGCTTCGAGCTCTTTCGGCGCAGCTGCAAAGTGCGCTGGACGGGGTTGTCGGTGGTTCGGTGCTGTCAATGACCGATGAACTGCCAGTACGTGTGCGTCTTGATGATAACCAGCGCAGTCAATTGAGCGAGTTGTCATCGTTAAACTTTGTGCCGGCTATAACCGGTGATCTGCCCGATTATGCCGGTGTGCCTCTGACCGCGATTGGTCATTTAGATTATGCCTCGGAGCGCGGCGGCGTCGCGCGCCGCAATGGTGAGCGGGTGAATACGGTCGAGGGCTATCTCCGCGACGGTGTTTTGCCCGACCTGCTGGTAGCGCGAATTCAGGAAAAAATGCAGACCGAAGGGTTTGAGTTGCCGCCGGGTTATCGGATGGAGGCGGGTGGCGAGAGTGCCGAGCGCAACAGCGCCGTGAATAAATTGCTGATGTATGTGGGTGTCATTGTCACTCTGCTGGTGGTGGTGGTGGTGTTGTCGTTTAACTCCTTCAGATTGAGCGGCATTATTTTCAGCGTCGCTATTCAGTCGGCGGGTTTGGGCCTGCTGTGTGTGTACATATTTGATTACCCCTTCGGTTTTACCGTTATCATCGCTTTGCTGGGCCTGATGGGGTTGGCGATTAACGCCACCATTGTAATTCTGGCCGAACTCAAGGCGGACCCCCAAGCGGTTGAGGGCGAACCTGTCGCCGTTGTCCGTGCGGTGCAGGCGTGTACTCGGCACATTAGCTCGACCACGATCACCACGGTCGGCGGGTTCCTGCCATTGATTCTGGCTGGCGGGGGGTTTTGGCCGCCCTTCGCCATCGCCATCGCGGGGGGCACCGTGTTGGCGACCCTGCTGTCGTTTATCTATGTGCCGGTGATGTTTATGTGGATGGCGCGCACGCAGGCATTTGAGTTGTCAGGCGCGGTGGAGTGACTATTTCCTGTCTGTGTATGGGTGGCGCGTTAGCGGCTTGCTGTGACCGTGATCAGCCGTTCTCGGCCCAGTTATAGCTACTTGCTGACTAACGTTATAGCTAGCCTGCAACCCCTTTCTGGGGTAGCTGTGTTACTATGCGCGCGAATTTCTATACTCATTTTTTGCCGAGATAGTTGCTATGCACTGCCCATTCTGTAGCGCAGAAGATACGAAGGTTATTGACTCACGCCTGGTGGCTGGTGGCGATCAAATTCGCCGTCGCCGTGAGTGCACGTCTTGTCGTGAGCGATTTACCACGTTTGAAGTGGCGGAACTGCTCATGCCGCGCATTGTTAAACAGGATGGCTCGCGTGAGCCCTTCAATGAAGAGAAGCTGCGCGCGGGGTTTGCTAGGGCGCTGGAGAAGCGCCCTGTCAGTGTTGAAGCCATCGAGTCATCCATTAGTCAGATCAAGCATCAGCTGCAGGCCAGTGGCGAGCGAGAAGTGCCCGCCCTGGACTTGGGGGAGCGGGTTATGAGTCAGCTGCGCTCGTTGGATGAGGTGGCTTATGTGCGCTTTGCCTCTGTGTACCGCCGCTTTCAGGACTTGGATGAGTTCCGCGAAGAAATTGATCGTTTAAAAAGTGACCCCCACTGAGCCATCGGTTAGTCCCATGTCCAATGATACTCGTCATATGGCGCGCGCGATTGAGTTGGCGCAGCGCGGCCTATACAGCACCATGCCCAACCCCCGGGTAGGCTGTGTGCTGGTGCGCGATGGTGTGGTCATTGGTGAGGGCTGGCATGTCCGTGCGGGCGAGGGGCATGCGGAAGTCAATGCGCTGGCCGATGCCGCCGCCAAAGGTGCAACCGTCAGCGGAGCAACCGCTTACGTGACCTTGGAGCCCTGTAGCCACACGGGGCGTACAGGCCCCTGTTGTGAGGCCTTAACCGATGCCGGTGTGACGCGTTTGGTCTACGGCATGCAGGACCCTAACCCGCAAGTTGCCGGTAGCGGCTTGGCGCGTATGGAGGCCGATGGTGTCGAGATTGTCGGGCCACTGCTTGAGGCGCAAGCGCGTGCGCTGAATCCCGGTTTTATCCGCCGCATGGAAACAGGCTTGCCATTGGTGCGCTGTAAATTGGCGATGAGTGTCGACGGCCGCACGGCCATGGCCAGCGGTGAGAGTCAGTGGATTACTGGCCCTGCGGCGCGGGGTGATGTGCAGCGTTTGCGGGCCCGCAGCTGTGCGGTTGTGACGGGAATAGGCTCGATTCTGCTTGATGACTCATCACTCACTGTGCGTGAAGCTGAGTTGGGCTTGGCTGAGGCTGCCTCGCTGGCGCTTGAGAAACAGCCATTGCGGGTTGTGCTCGACTCTCAGCAACGCTTGGCGGTGGATGCGAAGGTTCTGCAGAATGTGACTTCAGCGCTGGTGGTTTCTGCGCTGGCGCCGAGCGCAGAGCTGGCATCACTGGGCGTGTCGCAATGGCAGCTGCCGGACGAAAAAGGCAGGATTGATCTAAAGTTGCTGTTGCGGCGTTTGGCCGAGCAGCAGTGCAATGAGGTACTGGTTGAAGCCGGTGCAACCTTGGCGGGCGCCTTTGTGGCCGCGGGTTTGGTGGATGAGTTGATCATCTACATGGCGCCCACTCTGATGGGCAGTCAGGCGCGGGGTTTGCTGGATTTGCCGATTGAGACGATGGCCGACAAGCGGCCACTCAAAATTACGGATGTTCGTGCGGTTGGCGACGACTGGCGCATTACGGCTCAGGCGTTATAGCTGAGCAGCACAATGGCCATTGTGGCTGCAGACACGCAGTACTTAGAACGATAAAGCGGATGAAATTATGTTTACCGGAATAATTGAAGCGGTTGGCGAAATCGTGGCCCTGGAGCCTAAAAGTGGCGATCTGCGGGTGCGTATCAAGACCCATGGCCTTGACTTGGCTGATGTGATACTCGGCGACTCGATTGCGACTAACGGTGTGTGCCTAACCGTGGTTGAGCTGCCGGGCGATGGTTACTGGGCCGATGTCTCGGTTGAGACCCTTGATTACACCTCCCTGCGTCAGTGGCGTGTGGGTCAGAGCGTGAATTTGGAGAAGGCGCTGACGCCGACCACGCGTTTGGGCGGGCATATTGTCAGTGGCCATGTTGATGGCGTTGCCGAAGTCGTCAGCCGCACGCCGGATGCCCGCTCGGAGCGGTTCCGCATGCGAGCGCCGAAGGCGCTGGCTAAGTACATCGCCCATAAAGGTTCGATCACGATTGACGGTACGAGCCTCACGGTTAATGCGGTGGATGGCGACGAGTTTGAGCTGAACATCGTTCCGCACACCATTGCGGAAACTGTGATCGGCAGTTATCAAGCCGGCACACAGGTAAATATCGAGGTGGATGTTATCGCTCGATATTTGGAGCGACTACTCTTAGGGGAGAAGGCGGCGGATTCGGCGTCGGGCCAAAGTATCGATATGGCGTTTTTAGCCGAGCACGGGTTTAACCGCTAGACGACGGTGAATGGAAACTTGGTACCAAGGCGCCAGTTAAGAACTCAATTGTGGATGCAGGGATTGTTATGAAACTCAATACAGTGGAAGAGCTTCTGGACGACATTCGTCAGGGCAAGATGGTCATCCTGATGGATGATGAAGACCGCGAGAATGAAGGGGATCTGGTGATCGCCGCCGAGCAGGTGCGCCCAGAAGACATCAACTTTATGGCGACCCACGCCCGCGGCTTGATCTGTCTGACCTTGTCTGAAGCTCGCTGTAAACAGTTGGACCTGCCGCTCATGGTCGACGATAACCGCGCTGAGTACTCGACCAATTTTACGGTTTCTATTGAGGCTGCCGAAGGCGTGACAACAGGTATTTCCGCCGCCGATCGCGCTCGCACTGTGCGCGCTGCGGTTGCCCGCGATGCCAAACCTGCCGACATTGTTCAGCCTGGGCATATATTTCCGTTAATGGCGCAGCCTGGTGGCGTCTTGAGCCGCGCAGGCCACACAGAGGCGGGTTGTGATTTGGCTCGCCTCGCTGGTTTTGATTCGTCTTCGGTGATTGTTGAAATCATGAACGATGACGGTACTATGGCGCGCC
>Ga0209292_1004487_pt1 | contig 14685 bp, 11 predicted proteins | sample GOMGulsemesocosm_2_FD_184634 | JGI IMG/M metagenome (GOLD analysis project Ga0209292, IMG submission 184634) | Methane-oxidizing microbial communities from mesocosms in the Gulf of Mexico - GOM9C Gulf of Mexico (SPAdes) (version 2) | ecosystem: Environmental > Aquatic > Marine > Cold seeps... | reverse complement strand
GTACCTGAAGTAACAATACCAATTTTATTGCCTTGAGCATCTACAATATCATAATCATGACGTGGAATTCCTCTTTCATCCAATTCAAAGGCAACTAATTTACGTTCGACACCTTTTTCCTTTTGTTTTTTAAGGTTTTCTGAATTCACAAAATCTTTAGAGAATTTTGTAATCCATCCTAATCCTGCTTCTAATGGTGATGTTGTATCACTAATATCATTCCCATATAAACAGTATCCCATTTCTAAACGTAAGGTATCTCTAGCGGCTAAACCAATTGGTTTAATACCAAAATCAGCTCCAGCTTTAAATACGTTAGTCCAAATAGTTTCAGCAACATCATTTTTAAAATAAATTTCAAAACCACCAGATCCCGTATATCCTGTAGCAGAAACAATTACATCGTTTACACCTGCAAATTCACCAATTTGAAAGGTATAATATTTCATGTTTGTTAAATCTATATCAGTTAGGCTTTGCATTGCTTCAGCTGCTTTAGGGCCTTGGATGGCAAGCAATGAATACTCATCACTATTATTTTCCATAGTAACTCCTAAGTCATTGTGTTTAGAAATCCAATTCCAATCTTTTTCAATATTAGAAGCGTTTACCACTAGCATGTATTCTTGTTCAGAAACTCTGTAAATAATTAAATCATCTACAACACCTCCATCATAATTAGGAAGACAAGAATACTGTGCTTGACCATCAACTAATTTAGCAGCATCATTTGAGCATACTCTTTGAATTAATGCTAATGCGTTTTCTCCTTTCAAATGAAATTCTCCCATGTGAGATACATCAAAAACACCAACGTCTTTACGTACGGTTTCGTGTTCTGCAGTTACTCCTTCGTATTGAACAGGCATGTTATAACCTGCAAATGGCACCATTTTAGCACCTAATGCTTCGTGTATGTGTGATAAAGCTGTGTTTCTCATCTGTTTGTTTTTAAGATATGCTAAAGTATTTAAAAAGCATGTATTGAGCAATTAAATCTATTATTAATAATAGCTGCTTTTTAACTTATCTTAATAGCATATTAATTATTCTTTTATAAAAATAATAGCTTTAGATTACTGTTTTTTCTTACTTTTAGTTTTAAGTTAAAATTATATATGAAAATCAATAAACTCTTATTGGTAATTTTTTTAATAAATCAGTATTTTGGGTTTTCTCAAGAACTTAATCCTGATCCTGAACTTTTTACAAAAGGAGAAATAGAGTGGATTAAAAAACACCCAGTAATTAATTTTGGGTATGAGCCCAATTGGCCTCCTTATGAAATATACGACAATGGTGTATATACTGGTATTTCTGGTGACTATATTGAAATGATTGAAATTCATACCGATATTGATATGGTACCCATACCTAATATTTCCTGGCAAGAAACATTAAATGGATTAAAAGATGGAGAAATTAAAGTTGCTTCTCTAGTCGGAATTACAGAAGAAAGAGAAAAGTACTTACATTTTACGAAACCTCATATAACTGATCCAATAGTTATTGTGACTCAATTAGGTTATAAATTTATAAGTGGGGTAAGTGATTTAGAAGGGAAAAAGTTAACCTTGCCAGAGGGGTATTATGCAATAGATTTAATAAAAAATGATTTTCCAGAATTTGATATTAAAACAACTAAAAGTGTTAAAGACTGCTTATATCAAGTAAGTACAGGACAAGCAGATGCTTTTATAGGTAGTCTTTCAGTGACATCTTATTATATCAACAACAATGGATTTTCTAATTTAAAAATTGCAGCACCTACTCATTATGGATATACCGAGTTGGGATTAGCGGTAACTAAAGATTGGAGTGTTTTTAGAAATATAGTTCAGAAAATATTTAACCACCTTAGTAAAGAGGAACATATAGAAATTAGGAATAAATGGGTAACTGTTGCAGTAGAAAAAGGAGTAAGTCGTAGTACCATAAAAAAGTACGTGCTGTATGCTTTGGGTGCACTTGCAATAATGATATTTGTTTTTTTATTATGGAATAAGACTTTAAGAAACGAAATTAAAGCTAGGGAAAAAATTGAATTAGACTTAAAAAAAGAGAATCAAGAGAAAGAATTATTACTAAAAGAAGTTCATCATCGAGTTAAGAATAACCTGCAGATAGTGCATAGTATGCTTAATATGCAGTCTAGAAAAGTTGATAATGAAATAGCTTTAAAAGTTATAGCTGAAGGGAAGTCTAGAGTAATGGCAATGGCTATCATTCATAAAATATTATATGAATCAGAAGATTTAAGTACAATTGATGTTAAAAAATATGTTAATTCACTATCAGATAATATTAAACGAATATATAAATCAGATCATACAGAAATTGCGTTAAATATTGATGTTCAGGAGGTTTATTTAGATATAGATAAATCTATTCCAGTTGGTTTAATTCTAAATGAATTACTTTCGAATACTTATAAGCATGCATTTGTCAATAGAAAAAAAGGTAATATTAAAATTGAAATTATTCAACTAGATGGTGTGTGTCAATTTAATTACTCAGATGATGGAGAAGGGGTGACGAATTATAATATGGAATCATACAAAACACTTGGAATGCATTTAATCCATAGACTTGCTAATCAATTGCAAACGGAAGCAGAAATACAAAAAACTACTGGGTTTAATTTAAGTTTTGTTTTTAATTGTTAATAGAACAATTAAAAACAAACGCAATCAAAAAAGCCGAGAAAGTTCTCGGCTTTTTTAATCACGCCCACCAGGAGTAATATATTTAAACTTATTTTATAGAAAGACTAGGTATTAACATATTCACCACATGACATTTTATCGTCTGTGCTACTCGATTCTGTTTCGTGTAATAAAATACCATGTTCTAAATAGGCTTTTAAATTAGCAAGCCAGAATGTCCAACCATTACTACAACCGCAATGCACTCTAAATTTATTGGCATCATCAGTAGGAATATTCGATTGAATCAATTCTAAATGAACCTGGTTATCTTTTTCAGTTAAGTTAACTTTTACTTGTGTATCACCGGCAAATGAAAAAATAACAGCATCTTTCCCGTTGGCTTTTAAAACGTTCCCTTTTTCTTCACCGTCATAATTATGCCATTTCCAGATATAGGTATCGTTAGTGTTGAATAGTTTATCTTGTTTTATTATAGCTCCGTTAGGGTCAGTATAAATAGCTTCTTTTAAAAACCATATGCATAGTAACTCAGGTGTACTCCAATGCTTATATACATTTTCTAAGTTAGTATTGATCTTTATTTTCTTTGTAAATGTTGTCCAATCAATCGCCTCCATAATAGTACTATTTTAATATTGGTATTAGTTCCTTAAAGGTACAACATTATCAGCTGTTAATAAATAGGCTTTTAGCTCATTATATGAACTGATTTCATGATTTTGTATAGTCTTGTTAAGTATTTCAGAAATATGTTCTGGTACTATTATTTTTTCTTTAGTGATAGGCTCTATTACATCTAAAAACTTAATTGGATGAGCCGTTTCTAAGCTTATACCAATAGTATTTGGGTGTTTCTCTTTATATTTATCTAAACCTAATTGTCCCACGGCTCCATGTGGATCTGCAGTATAATTGCATTTATTTTTCAATTCTTTAACTTTTTCTCTTGTAGAATCATCAGTAAATGAATAGGCTGATAAAGTAGCTCTTAAAGCATTAAAGTTATTAGAAAACAGTTCTTGAATTCGAATAAAGTTACTTGGATCACCAACATCCATCGCATTCGAAATTGTTTGCTGTGATGCTTTTGGGGTATATTCAGTAGTTTTTAAATAATGAGGTACGGTATTATTCACATTTGTACTAGCAATAAAATGAGAAATAGGTAAACCCAATTTTTTAGCAAGTAACCCAGCGCAAATATTTCCGAAATTACCACTAGGAACTGAAATAACGATAGCCTTGTTTTTATTCTTTAACTGTTTATAAGCAAAGAAGAAATGCCACATTTGAGGTAGCCATCTAGCTATGTTTATGGAATTTGCTGAGGTTAGTTGAACGGATTTTAAATCCTCATCAATAAAAGCTGACTTTACCATAGCTTGACAATCGTCAAAAGTTCCATCTACGGCAAAGGCTGTAATGTTTTCTCCTAATGTAGTTAATTGCAACTCCTGAATATGGCTTACTTTTCCTTTCGGATATAGTATAACGACATCAACATTTACAGTTTTGTAAAAACCATTGGCCACTGCACTTCCTGTATCACCAGAAGTTGCGACTAACACAGTAGTTTTTTTGCTATTTTCTTTTGAAAAATATCCCAAACAACGCGACATAAATCGAGCGCCTACATCTTTAAAAGCAAGAGTAGGGCCATGAAATAGTTCTAATACATAGTTGTTATCGCTTAGTTTAACTAATGGAAAATCAAATGAAAGTGTTTCATTTATAATGGTTTTTAATTCTAGCTCAGGAATTTCATTTCCTATAAATTGTTTAATTGTTTGATACGCTATTTCTTCATTAGAAAAGTATTCAATTTTATCAAAGAAATCTTTGTTTAGTGCTTGTATGTTTTCTGGGAAATATAAGCCTTTATCTGGAGCAATTCCTTTTATTACAGCTTCACTAAAGGAAGCTTTATTTTGCTTGTTATTTAAACTATAGTAATTCATTGTTTTTCTAGTTAATTATTTTGATTCCCTGCTGGTTAACTTTTGAAATGTGTATGTCAAAATCGATATCTAATTTTTCATACACTTTCTGCATTACTTTGGCTGTATTTTTGGCCATTTCTTTTCCTTTTGATAAAGCAAAGATTGAAGGCCCTGAACCGGATATTCCAATCCCTAAGGCTCCAGAATTGAGAACTTCATTTTTTAATTCATGATATAATGGAATTAAATCAGCACGTTGTGGTTCTGCAATTACATCAATTAAACTTTTACCAATTAACTCATAGTTGTCAGTGTATAAACCTGAAACAAAAGCTCCTACATTTCCCCAATGAGTAACGCCATCTTTGATAGCTATTTGGGGTTTAAGGATTTTTCTTGAATCTGCCGTTTTTAACTCTATTTGAGGATGAATTACTGTAGCGTATAATTCGGTAGGACACGGAAGTTTTATGACGTCCAAGGGGTGATAACTACGTACCAAAGTAAATCCTCCAAATAGTGCTGGAGCAACATTGTCAGCATGTGCATTACCACTTGCCAAACGCTCCCCTTCCATAGCAAATTGAGTTAATTCTAGTGGTGAAAACGGTCTTTTTAACAGCTCGTTAATTCCCCAAACAGCACCTGCAGCACTGGCAGCAGAGCTTCCGATACCACTACCAGGCTTAATGTTCTTGTAAATTTCTATTTCAAACCCATAACTCAGGTCTACTTTTTCATATAAAGCTAAAGCGGCCACTCCAGCAACATTGTTTTCGGTTTCTAACGGTAAATCTTGTCCGATAATTTTAGTGATAAATATTCCTTTTCTTTCACATTTTCTAATCACCATTTCATCACCAACACTATCTAAAGCAACACCTAACACATCAAATCCGCAGGCGAGGTTAGCAATTGTTGCTGGGGCAAATATTTTTATTTCAGTTTGTGTATTCATAATATTATTTTTGCGCAATAAGACGATATCTGTCGCTTTAGTTTTATTATTTTCTACTTGTTGTTTCTTTCTAGTTGTTTCAAGTATAGTATAACCGTTTTCAAGCAACACTTTTTTTAAGTACTCTTCTGTATAGTAATAGGTGAAAATTCTTTCATTTCCTCCAGAACTTGACCCTATAAATTTTGAGCTTTCATAAGTGCCTTCCATTGTACTGATGTAAAGTATACCGTTTGCATTTAAAAGTTTATGAGTGGCTATTATAAAAGAGTTTACTTCTTCTTTTGATAAATAGGGTAGGCAAAACCCACAGATAGGGCCATCAAAACTTAAATTTATATCACCTATATCCTTACAATTCAAAAGTTGAAAATTTGCAGTAGGATTATTCTCCATTGCCAATTGTAACATTTCCTCAGCGATATCTATTCCTGACACATCTAAATCCTGTCGTTTCTGTAATAAGTATTTTGAAATATTTCCTGGCCCACAACCGATGTCTAAAACAGTAGCTTTATGAATGGGTAATAACTTTAAAAAACGATCATAAGTATCATGAAATGCATTATAATCCATGAATTTATTTTCATAGACTTTAGCAAACTTGCTAAATACGGACGCTATATTGTTTGTTGTTTTCATTTCTAATATTTGTTTAACTAGCAGATCCAATTTGAATAATGTCAGCAAATAATCCAGAAGCCGTAACATCAGCTCCAGCTCCAGCACCTTTAACGATAAGCGGTTGTTCTTTATATCGGTTTGTATAAAAGGAGACAATATTATCTTTTCCTTCTAAATTATAAAAAGGATGATTTTTGGAGATAAATTGTAATCCTACACTGGCTTCACCATTTTTAAAAGTAGCTACATATTTTAATCGGGTATCTTGTTTATGAGCTTCTGCTAATAATGCTTTAAAATGCGCTTCTTCTTTTTCAATTATGGTATAAAAATTTGCTACACTACTAGCTTCCATGCTTCCGTTTGGTAGCATAGGGTTATTTTTTATAGCTGAAATTTCCATAGGAATACCAGCTTCTCTTACTAAAATTAATATTTTGCGTGCTACATCTATACCACTTAGATCTATTCTTGGGTCAGGTTCCGTATAGCCTTCGTCCTGTGCTTGCTTAACAATAGTACTAAACAGTTCGCCGTTTGTGTAGTTGTTAAAAATGTAATTCAAACTACCCGATAAAACGGCTTGTATTTCAGTAATTTGATCACCTGATGAAATTAAATTCTGCACTGTTTTGATAATCGGTAATCCAGCGCCAACATTAGTTTCATATAAAAAGGAAGCTTTATATTTTTTAGCTAAATATTTCAATTCATTGTATTTACTATAATTGTCTGAACATGCAATTTTATTACAGGCTACTACTGAAATGCTTTGTTTTAGTAATTTTACATAAGCATCGGCTACTGTAGCATTCGCAGTAACATCAACAAAAACACTATTCTGTTTATTGATATCGATAATTCTGGAATAATAATCAACTTGATTGCTTTTTTGAGTAGCTAAATTTGCTTCCCATTCATTTAAATTGATTCCATTCTCATCTATATAATATTTCTTTGAATTTGCTACACCAATAATCCTGACATTCAAGTGTAATACTTCTTTAAGATATTGTTGCTGCTGCTGTATTTGACTAATCAATTTTCCACCTACATTACCCACACCTGCAATAAAAATATTCAGTTCTTTAATATGTTCTTCAAAAAATGCAGCATGAATACAATTCAATGCTTTTTTAACATCAATTGAATTAATTACAAAAGAAATATTTCGCTCAGACGCCCCTTGTGCTATAGCTCTAATATTAATATTATTACGACCTAAAGCACTAAATAGAGTTCCACTCACTCCTTGATGACTTTTCATTTGATCGCCTACTACGGCTATAATGGCTAAATTATTTTCAATAAGTACTGGATGAATTAATTGCTCAGATATTTCATTTTTAAACTCATTATTGATCAAGTTTGCTGCCTTGTCACAGTTTTTTTTAGATACAGAAATACAAATAGAATGTTCTGAAGAGGCTTGAGTAATCATAACCACATTGATATGGTTGTTTCCTAATACTTCAAATAAACGCTTTGAAATTCCGTGTATGCCTATCATACCGAGACCTTCTAGAGTAAGTAGTGCAATATCTTCAATATGACTAATTCCTTTTATAGTTTGTCTTTTACCATTTGCTTCATTACTAATTAAAGTTCCCTCAGCAGTAGCGTCAAAAGTATTTTTAATTTTTATGGGTATGTTTTGCTCTAAAACTGGTTTTATAGTAGGAGGGTAGATCACTTTCGCTCCAAAATGTGACAATTCCATGGCTTCCTCATATGATATACTAGCAATGGGCTTTGCTTGTTTTACTAGTTTAGGATTTGCAGCATATAACCCGCTAACATCAGTCCATATTTCTAAAACTTCAGCTTGCAAAGCTGCAGCATATATTGCAGCAGAATAATCCGATCCTCCACGACCTAATGTAGTTGTTTCATTGTGTTTATTTGCACTAACAAAACCGCCTAAAACAGTTACTTGAGCTTTGTTGTTTGCTTTAAAAAGTGTAATGTTTTTATTTGTTTGATTAAAATCTACTTTAGCCTTTGTAAACTGACTGTCAGTTTTAATTAATGTTCTACTGTCCTTGTATTGTACTGATGTAATTTCTTGTTCTAAGACTTTTTCTAGTAATTGAGCAGACAAAAGTTCTCCAAAGCTGATGATTTTATCATTTGTTTTAGGAGATAAATCTTCTAGCCAATACACGGCATCTAATAATTGTTCTAGGCTATTGCAGATGCTTTTAATGAATGCAATTACTGAAGTTTGCTTTGCTATAGGCAATAATTCTTTACAGATATTAATATGATGTTTCTCAATATTGCTGAGCTCATTTTTATAGCTGTTATCTTTTGCTAAAGCCAGTTGTGTAAGTGTAACAAGTCTATCAGTAGTTTTTCCTGAAGCAGAAACGACTACCCATATTTTTTGTTGAGCAGCTTCGTTTTTAATGATAGCTGTTATTAATTTAATTGATGTAGCTGATGCTAGAGATGATCCTCCGAATTTTAAAACCTTCATGGTTTATACGTTTAAATTGATACTAATATGTAGGATATATACTTGTTTTTCCTGCTCTGAGAAAAAAGTATATGGGTACGGAAATATGTGTATAGCTAACCCTTAAAGGGTTGTAGTAGTGGTAGTCGTAATTGTAAACACAGCAGTAGCCACTACAGTTGTAGTGTTAAATGCCAATAATGCTATTTGTTTACTTGTGTTCAATTACTATAATTTGTATAAACTTATAACAAATGTAGTAATTATTCTTTTACACAATGAAAATAATGCTGTTATTTACATAATATTATATCAAATTAGGATATAATCAGACAAAATAGCCTTTTAACAGATCTAACTTTTTTATTTTAAGATGAAAATATTATCAGCAAAACAATTATACCAAGCACATGAAGCCACGATAAATAATCAAAAAATTTCTGAATTAGAATTGTTGGAAAGGGCAGGAGGGAAAGTATTCAATTGGATGCATATGCGCATGCAAGGATCACAGGTTAAAATTCATGTTTTTAACGGAATAGGTAATAATGGAGGTGTAGGATTGGTGTTGGCAAGGTATTTACTTGAACATGGGTATAACGTTGCTAATTATGTAGTGAATTATAGTAAAAAGCGTACAGATGGATTCTTAAAGAATTACGAAAAGGTTAAGTCTTTAAAACAATGGCCTATATTGTTAACGGATGAATCAGAATTTCCTACTGATATTTCTCCTGATGATATTATTGTAGATGCAATTTTTGGTATCGGATTAAATAGAGATCCTGGAACTTTAGCGAATCAGTTATTTGCTCATTTAAACAAATCAAAAGCATTTAAATTAGCGATAGATATCCCTTCTGGCTTATATTCTAATAAAGCTCCAGATAATATTGAACATGTATTGTCTGTAAATTACACACTATCATTTCAAAGTCCTAAAATTGCATTTTTTTTGCCAGAAACAGCTGTATTTACAGAGCAATGGGAAGTATTAGATATAGGATTAGATCAAGAATATATGCAAAATGTTGAAGCGGTACAGTTAATTAGTAAGAATGAGGTATTGCCAATGTATCAAATGCGTGAGAAATTTGCTAATAAATTCACTTATGGTCACAGTTTAATTATAGGAGGTAGTTACGGTAAAATTGGTTCAGTACATTTGGCTTGTAAAGCGGCTTTAGTTTCTGGATGTGGATTAGTAACTGCATATATACCAGAATGTGGTTATAATGTGTTACAAAGTTCGTTTCCTGAAGCGATGGTTCAAACTGCTAATGCAAAAAAGACACTTACAGAAATTACTCCTGAAGGTCATTTTACTGTAGTAGGAGTTGGTATGGGAATGGGGACTAGCCCAGCAACGGTTACTGCACTAACCACTTTTTTTAAATCGAACAAATTACCATTGGTTATTGATGCTGATGCATTAAATATTATATCAGAAAATAAAAAATTATTAAAGACCTTACCAGAATTAGCGATATTAACTCCGCATAAAAAAGAATTAGAACGTTTGATAGGAAAGTGGGATAATGATTTTGAAATGCTCAAAAAGGTAAAAGTTTTTTCTGAAGAAAACAATTGTATTGTTGTTGTGAAAGACGCTATTACAATTACGGTATATAAGGATGAGGTGTTTGTGAATACATCAGGTAATCCTGCGTTGGCAACTGCTGGTGCTGGAGATGTGTTAACGGGGATAATTACGGGATTAGTTGCTCAAGGGTATAAACCATTGCAAGCAGCTAAATTTGGGGTGTATTTACACGGTAAAACAGCAGATGTAGCTGTAGAGAAAACAGGGTATCAATCCTTTATTGCTAGTGATGCGGTTAATAATATATCTAAAGCATATTTAGAGATGTTTAAGCAACCTGAACCAATTACAGAAGAGGAACAGAAAATATGATGACAGTAGTAATTATGTAATGAAACATAAATCTAAAAAGCCCTTAACATATATAATTGTTAAGGGCTTTTTGATTATTAAGGGGGGGATAATTATTTTTTTGAAAGGTATTTTTTATCTACATAAAACGTCCCAAAAGGAATTACAGAAGCAACAAACACAATTAATAATGTTTTTGGTTTCCAGTTTAATTCAAACTTGGTCATAATTGCAAATAGGATATAGGCAACAAATAATAAACCATGTGCCATTCCAACAATTCTAACATATTCTGGGTTTCCCCAAACATATTTTAAAGGCATTGCTACAAATAATAGTGCCAAAAGGGATAATCCTTCTAATAAACTGATTCCTCTAAAAAGTTTGATCATAATTTTATAGTTTTAACTTACCATTTGAAAAATTGCAATTGCATATACTGCAAAACGTACAAAACGTAATAAACCGTATAGAATTACTCCTTTAAATGGGTATTTAATCATTCCTGCAGCCATACATGTAATAGCAAAAGGAATAGGTAATAATGCGCCAACAATGATTAAAAAACCACCCCATTTACTGGTGTTTTTTAAACTTTTTGCCATTTTAACTTCTAAGTAATTTTTTACTGACTCAATTTGTAAGGCTGCTTTTCCTAAAAAGAAAGAAGTGATACCTCCTAAGTATGATAATGTAGCTAAAATTGTCAAGTTTATTACTGGGTTGCTTGTCTTTTTAGACCAAGCTATAAAAATTTCTGGGGGAATAAGCCCTAAAAAAGATTCAGATGCAAAAAAGGTTACTAATATTCCTATAATTGAAAATGTTTCAGTTATGCCTTGTAATGCATCATTAATATTATAAACATATTTATTGAATAATATTAATGCTGTAACAACTACTAATACTGGTACAATTGCTTTCTTTAAACTATTCCCTATAAATGCGTAAAACCCTGTGTATGAGTAATACTGGTGTAGTAGCTTAGCTTTTGACTTTTTCTGAACTCTTGAGGCTGACTTCATAATTATTACGGTGCTTGGTTATAGTTTTGGGTTAGCGAATATAGAAATTGATTTGATATTTACCAAAAAACAGGAAGTACATGTAGTGAAAACATGTTAATTTGAGGTGTAATAATCATAAAATGAAATCAATAAGAATATTATCCACATAACTCCTTTGATTTTTATTGAAATGACATATATTTGATTAAAATTTAATAGAAAGATATAACTAAAGGTATATATGAAACTTTTAAACGGTAAAACGGTAATCATTACTGGAGCAAGTAGAGGTATAGGAAATGAAATTGCAAGAACATTTGCTAAAAACGGAGCAAATGTTGCGTTTACATACAGTTCATCAGAAGCCCCAGCTTTAGAACTTGAGCAGGAGTTAAATGATTTAGGTGTAAAAGCTAAGGCATATAAATCTAATGCTGCAAATTTTCAAGAGTCACAAGATTTAATAGCAGTCATCACTAAGGAATTCGATAGCATTGATGTATTAATTAACAATGCAGGAATTACTAAGGATAACTTATTAATGAGAATTTCTGAAGATGATTTTGATAAAGTAATAGAAGTAAACTTGAAGTCTGTTTTTAACATGACTAAGGCTGTACAACGTACAATGCTTAAACAACGTAAAGGCTCTATAATTAACATGAGTTCAGTTGTTGGTGTTAAAGGAAATGCTGGTCAAACAAATTATGCCGCTTCAAAAGCAGGTATTATTGGATTTACGAAATCAGTGGCTTTAGAATTAGGATCAAGAAACATTCGTTGTAATGCAATAGCTCCTGGATTTATTGAAACTGAAATGACTGGAAAATTAGATGCTGATACAGTTCAAGGTTGGAGAGATGCTATTCCGTTAAAAAGAGGAGGTACTCCAGAAGATGTGGCAAATGTTTGCGTGTTTTTAGCAAGTGATATGAGTGAATATGTTACGGGACAAGTATTAAACGTTGACGGAGGAATGTTGACCTAATCCCACTAGCGGGTTTTGTTTATTAGTAGAATTGTCTCGAACGAAATAATTATTGTTAATTCATGCCGTATACTTAAATGTATAGACTTGTAGATTAGATGTCAGAAACCAATATTATATATATAATACTGATTGCAATTGTCGCTTTGGGAATTGCAGTTTTTCAATATTTTTATAAAGCAAAAAGATCCGATAATAAACGGTTTCTTTTTGCTTTTTTGCGTTTTTGTAGTTTGTTTTTGTTAGGTGTATTATTGCTTAATCCAACATTTAAACAAACTACAATAACCAATATTAAACCAAATTTAGTTGTTGCAATTGATAATTCTAATTCTATTAGTCTTTTAAAACAAGATCAGAAAGTAAAGGTGTTTTTGAAAGAATTAAAAGAAACACAACTATCTGAGAAGTTTCAAATAGAGTATTATTCTTTTGGAGACAAAGTGCAACAACTATCAGATTCAATTCAGTTTAATGGGAAACAGACTAATATATCAACTGTTTTTGCTTCTTTAAAGGAAATCTACTCAAGTACCCAAGCCCCAACAGTACTATTGACTGATGGTAACCAAACTTATGGGCAAGATTATATAACATCGTCGTTAACTTATAAACAACCTATTTATCCAGTTGTTTTAGGCGATTCAGTTTTGAAAACAGATTTAAAAATAGCTCATATTCAACATAATAAATATGCTTTTTTAAAAAATGAATTCCCAGTAGAAATTACGGTAAATTATTTAGGGAAAGCCGATGTTAGTAAAAAACTCACTGTGTATTCAGGAAATACAAAGGTATATGTAAAAGCACTTGACCTTTCAAAAGTGAACAATACTCAAGTGGTGTCTTTTACGCTTCCAGCAAATTATGTAGGGAAGCATAAATATAGGGCTGCTATTGAAACAATTATTGAGGAAGAAAATATCCTTAATAACACTCGAAATTTTTCCCTAGATGTTATTGATGAACGAACAAATGTATTGTTGATTTCAGATATAGTACATCCTGATTTAGGAGCTTTTAAAAAGGCTATTGAAACTAATCAGCAGCGTAAAGTAACGATTGTGAAGTCTGGTGATGTAATAGATTATAATAAGTATCAATTACTGATATTGTATCAACCAACCACAAAATTTAAAAATGCATATAAACAAATAAAGATATTTCAAAAAAACTATCTCACCATTACAGGATTACAAACTGATTGGAGCTTTTTAAATAGTGTTAGCAATAACTATACAAATAAGGTTATAAATCAATCTGAAGAGTATTTAGGACGCTATAATCCTAATTTTAATTTGTTTCAAAATGAAGTATTAAATATAGCATCATTCCCGCCATTATTAGGGTTTTACGGCGATGTCCAGTTGAAAAGTAAAGGAGAAATTTTTTTGTGTCAAACCATAAAAACTGTTGCCACTGAAGTACCGTTGTTAGCCTTTTTTGAAACAAATAACAGGAGGGAAGGAGTGTTGTTTGGTGAAGGAATATGGAAATGGCGTGCTCAAAGCTATATGAATACGCAAGGTTTTGAAATCTTTGATGCTTTTATTGGTAAAACGATACAATATTTAGCTTCTAATGTTAAAAAAGAACGTTTGGTTATCGATGCTCCTGAGGAGTTTTTTCTAGGAGAAGTTAAAATTAATGCACAATACTTTGATAAAAATTATGTGTTTGATGCTAATGAAATAATCAAATGTAAATTATTACATGAAGAATCAAATAAAGAATATAATTTTGAATTTCTGTATAAAAACAATGGTTATGAATTGGGATTATCTCACTTGCCATATGGTGATTATCAGTATACTATAGAGACAAAAAATAAAAGATTGGTTAAAAAAGGAGCTTTTGAAATTTTAGATTTTAATATTGAAGCACAATTTATCAATCCTGATGTAACAAAACTACATCAATTGGCTACTAATAGTAGTACAGAATTAAAATACATATCAAATTACAAACAATTATTTTCAGAGTTAAAAAATAATGAAAAATATAAAACTACTCAACGAGTAACAGTTAATCAATTGCCAATAATTAATTGGAAATACTTACTAGGCATTTTATTACTATTGCTTACTTTTGAATGGTTTTTAAGAAAATATAACGGACTAATATAAATTTAAAATAAATAAAAAAAT
>Ga0209292_1004478_pt1 | contig 14707 bp, 12 predicted proteins | sample GOMGulsemesocosm_2_FD_184634 | JGI IMG/M metagenome (GOLD analysis project Ga0209292, IMG submission 184634) | Methane-oxidizing microbial communities from mesocosms in the Gulf of Mexico - GOM9C Gulf of Mexico (SPAdes) (version 2) | ecosystem: Environmental > Aquatic > Marine > Cold seeps... | reverse complement strand
GTGTGCGGCCCGCGCAGGGTTCGGGTAGGTTGCTTGAGGCACACGGTGACGTGTTGTCCAGATGAATGACTGTCCACGACAAAACCCGGCTTATCGGCCAGCTCTCAACTTCTTTATTTTATGTTTTCAGTTGGCTGGAAATGTATTTCTGCTTCTTCAGGTTTCTTGCCTCCTGCTATTTTCATTATGCTTTAAGATTTATAGATGGCTGGGGTGGTGTGTTCAGATCCAATCTGGCAAGGTGGTTGCGGTGTAATTTAGGTTCATCATGGGCCGTGTAAGGAGTTAAGTGTGAAGACGGACAAGTATCTGATTGTCGATGATGATGAGGTAATCAGAGATTCACTTGTGGCCTATTTTGAGAAATACGGTATCGATTGCGATTCGGCGGCGAATGCGGCTGAAGCACGTGAACTATTGTCTTCTCAACGTTATGACCTAGCGACCGTGGATGTGGTTATGCCGGGCGAAAGTGGTATTGAGCTAACTAAGTGGATCAAGTCAGAATTCAGCCATATACCTGTGATTCTTTTGACTGCACTGGATGATGCTATTGATACGGTTGCTGGCTTGGAAGTAGGCGCCGATGACTATGTTAGTAAACCCTTTGATTTTAGAGTGCTGTTGGCGCGAGCAAAAGCTGTGTTGCGACGATATGAGGGGGATGCAGGTTTAGAGTCAGTGGTTGAAAAACCGGTCCTTCAAATAAAAAATCGGCTTCTTCAAATTGGTGACGCTGACTACCGGTTAAACGCTTCGGAATTTGTTTTTGTTGAGACACTTCTTGCTGCTGATGGTGAGCCGGTTAGCAGGCAAGTGCTTTTTGGTCAGGTTTTTGAGCGAGACTGGAATCCCGAGGATCGTGCTATTGATAATATGGTTGCGCGGTTGCGACAAAAAATTGAATCGGCGCCTGAAACACCAACATATATTATTACCGTGCGCCATAAGGGTTACATGATGCCGCAGGGTATTTTTGAGGTTGTTAATTAGTTCGGTTGTTATAAGCGGGAAGTAACGCTGTATTTTTTAGGCGGTATTACTTTCTTTGGCGCGGCTTTTGTTTCTCTTCTTTGCGTTGTGGTAGTTTGTCCGTGTCATACGCGTGTACTTTGTCCTGCCGATAGGCCTGTTTCAAATTTTGCGTTACGGATGTTAGTTGCGACGAGCATAAAATAATTCTTATTATGACTAAAAATTCTATCTTCCTAGAATTTACATTAACTTCGACAATTACCTTTTTGTTTTCTTGATCCTTCCTCTTCAGTTGTTCACTACTGGCTCTATCTGAATCACGTAAGTCCTTGTGTTTTAAGGGCAAACCCCCTGTTTGCAAGCTCCTCGAATGGTTGACACTACCTCCGCGTGTTTCTATAGTGTCAAATAGTGGGGAAAAGTGGGGAAAAGTGGTGTTTTTCCTCCGGTTATTAATTTTTAGGGCAGTGGAGAAACTCAGTGTTTCGTGGGGTTACCAACATTAATCTGGACGCCAAGGGCCGTATGGCCATGCCGACGCGTTATCGTGAGCGTTTGGCAGAGCACTGTGGCGGCCAGATGGTGGTAACTATCGATACAGAAGAACACTGCCTGCTGATTTATCCTATTGACGAATGGGAAGTTATTCAACGCAAAATTGAGGCATTACCCAGCTTTAATCCTGCGGCTCGTCGTATTCAGCGTTTGCTGATTGGTCATGCCACCGATGTTGATATCGATGGCAGCGGCCGTTTGTTGCTGACTCAGCCATTGCGTGACTATGCGCAACTGGACAAAAAAACCGTATTACTGGGACAGGGCAAAAAATTTGAATTATGGAGTGAGGAATTGTGGATGCAACGTCGTGACGCCTATATCGAAGATAAGGGCAGAAACGAAGAGTTGCCCGATGAACTTTTATCATTGTCGTTGTAACGCATGAGTGACTATAACGTACACGATTCGGTCCTTCTGAATGAGGCCGTAGACGCGCTGATTATTGATCCTGATGGCTGCTATGTGGATGGCACCTTCGGGCGTGGTGGACACAGTCGTGTCATTCTAAGCCGCCTTAGCCCGAAAGGGCGGCTGCTGGTTATTGATAAAGACCCCGAGGCGATTGCCTATGCTCATGAGCATTTCGCTGATGATGAGCGGGTGATTATTGGGCACGCGTCCTTTGCAGAATTAAAAGATCTGGCGGCGGCTAATAATCTCGAAAATGGTATTACCGGTGTGTTGCTGGATTTGGGTGTGTCTTCCCCGCAGCTGGATGACCCCGAGCGTGGTTTTAGTTTTACTCAGGATGGTCCGTTGGACATGCGCATGGATACCAGTCACGGTCAAAGTGCGGCCGAATGGATTGCTGAGGCCAGCGAAGAAGAAATTTCTACCGTGCTTAAGGAGTATGGTGAGGAGCGATTCGCTCGTCGTATGGCCAAAGCGGTCGTCGCCGAACGAGTACAACGGCCTTTTACTACCACAGCACATCTAGCTGAAGTGATCAAGCAGGCCAACCCAGCGTGGGAAAAGGGTAAAAACCCATCTACCCGAGCTTTTCAGGGGATTCGGATTTTTATCAATCGTGAGTTGGATGACCTGGCAATTGTGCTGGAGCAGGCGGTTGATCTATTGGCGGATAAAGGTCGCTTGGTGGTGATTAGTTTCCATTCTCTGGAAGACCGCATTGTGAAGCGATTTATCCTCAAGCAAGAAAAAGGTGAGTCACTGCCACGCTATTTGCCGATCACTGCTGACCAGGTGGATATGCGTTTGAAACGCATCGGCAAAGCGGTGAAGGCCTCCGAGCAGGAGTTGAAAGATAACGTGCGCGCTCGTAGCGCAATTATGCGTATCGCTGAGCGTACTGGGACGAAGGTAGGCTGAAATGAGACTGCTAACGCTGTTCAGCAAAGAGTTTATGGGCACGGTTTCATTGTTGTGTCTGTTGCTGATGTCAGCCGTCGCGGTGGTCTATGTCAGTCACCTGAATCGCCATGCCTTTAGTCAGTTTCAGGCAGCGCTGCAGGAACGCGATCGACTGGATATTGAATGGGGCCAGCTGTTGCTGGAGCAAAGTGCGCAGGCACAACACGCCCGAGTGGAACAAATCGCCAGAAAACGTCTGGCAATGAAGGCTCCGGATGCGAGTGAAATTGTATTGGTTAAGTGGTAACACGGGGAATGAGAGAGTAGCGGTGAAAAAGCGGCAGGCAGCAACTCAGAAAGTAACCTCGGCATGGCGTTATCGTTGTGCGGTGGGCTTGCTGATGTCTGCGTTTTTGGTCATTGGTTGGCGAGTTGTTGATTTGCAGGTGTTTAACCATGATTTCCTTAACGGAGAGGGCGACGCTCGTATTTTGCGTGTTGAGCAGGTTAACGCTTACCGAGGCATGATTCTGGATCGTCATTCTGAACCGCTGGCAGTTAGCACCCCGGTTGTGTCAATTTGGGCTAACCCTCAGCAAATTACAGATGTGCACGCTGCGGCTTCTTTATTGGCAAAACCACTGGGTTTATCGTCCAAAATCCTTAAGCAGCGGCTGACGATTAAAGGTAATCGGGAGTTTGTTTACCTAAAGCGCCAGCTGACCCCAGCCCGTGCCGAGCAAATCATGGATCTGGAGTTGGCGGGTATTCATACCCAGCGCGAATTTCGTCGTTATTATCCAGCCGCTGAAGTGGCGGCACACTTAGTTGGCTTTACTGATATTGATGACAACGGTCAGGAAGGACTGGAGTTGGCCTACGACGAATGGCTGCACGGTGAGGCCGGTAAAAAGCGCGTATTGAAGGATCGCCGTGGCCGTATTATTAAAGATCTGCAGTTGATAAAAAGTGAGAAGCCAGGTCAGAACCTGAACTTGAGCATTGACCTGCGTTTACAGTACTTGGCTTACCGTGAACTGAAAGCGGCAGTTAAAGAACACAAAGCAAAATCCGGACATATGGTGCTGCTGGATGCACAGACGGGTGAGGTGTTGGCGATGGTGAATCAGCCATCCTACAACCCCAATAATCGCAGCACCATGAACCATACCAATCTGCGCAACCGAGCCATTACCGATGTGTTTGAGCCGGGTTCAACAATGAAGCCTCTGACGGTAGCTGCTGCGTTGGAGTCAGGCAAATTCACAACCTCGTCCATGATTAAAACTGCGCCCGGCTATTTGCGTGTGGGTCGCAACGTGATTCGCGATCACAGCAACTACGGCACCATTAATTTGGCCACCTTGATTTCCAAATCCAGCAACGTCGGTGCCAGTAAGTTGGCGTTGGAAATGGACGTGGAAAGTGTGGTGGGAATGTTTCGTGACGTGGGGCTGGGGCAGGACACAGGCAGTGGCTTCCCCGGCGAACGTATTGGCTTGTTGCCCTATTACAGCCGCTGGCCTGATATTGCACGAGCGACGTTGTCATACGGCTACGGTCTTTCTGTGACTACCCTGCAATTGGCGCAGGCTTATACCGTTTTTGCTAACGGTGGCGAAGTTAAACCGGTGTCGTTATTGCGTCAGGAAAAGGTTGTTCCAGGTAAACCGGTAATGAGCGAAAAAACCGCTAATGCACTGCTGGGTATGATGGAAAACGTTATTAAAAAAGGTGGGACAGGCACCCGTGCCAGCATTCCTTTTTACCGTGTGGCGGGCAAAACCGGCACCGTGCACAAACTTAGCAAAGGCGGTTATCAGGACGATAAATACTTGGCCGTGTTTGCCGGATTGGCGCCTGCCAGTAATCCGCGTGTGGTTGCGGTGGTGGTGATTGATGAGCCCGGTGGCAACGAATATTACGGTGGCGAAGTAGCAGCGCCGGTATTTTCTCGTGTAGTGGCTGGCGCATTACGGTTGATGAATGTTTCTCCAGATGATGTGACTGCAGGTAAAAACGTGGTGATGGCCGCCAAACAAACGCAGAGGCATAAGTCATGAGCCAGTCTGCACCGCGCTTTGAAATGACACTGGAACAACTGCTTGCCGGTTACGGGCAGGCAGCGTCAGCGGCTGATGTTCGCATTCAAGATATCAAACTGGATAGTCGTCAGGTTAATCCTGGCGATTTGTTTGTTGCCTTGAAAGGGGCTGAGCTGGATGGTATCGCTTTTATCGGTAGCGCTGTTAAACGTGGCGCGGTGGCGGTAGCGGTTGATTCTAGCCAGACCGAGGCTGCACATGATTGTGATGTGCCGGTGATTGGTATCAATAACATTGAAAAGCGGCTTGGTGAATTGGCTGATCGCTTTTTTCAGCAGCCGTCCCGCCAGTTATGCGTAGTAGGCATTACCGGGACAAACGGTAAAACATCCTGCTGTCACTACATCGCGCAGAGTTTACAGGCGGCCGATGTTAGCTGCGGCGTAATTGGTACATTGGGCTGGGGTGATATAGGTGCGTTGAAGGATACAGGCAATACCACGCCGGATGTGATCTCGGTACACCGCATGCTAGCGCACTTTGTTGCTGAAGGTTGCCAAGTGGTGGCGATGGAAGTGTCTTCGCACGGATTGGATCAATCGCGTGTTAGTGGCGTTCAATTTGATACTGCGGTCTTCACAAATCTAACACGTGATCATTTAGATTATCACCAAACGATGCGCCAATACGGAGAAAGCAAGCGCAAGCTGTTTGAAGTACAAGGTCTGAAGCATGCGGTACTCAATGTGGATGATAATTTTGGTGATCAAATTTATCACGAATTAACAGACAATAATCAAAGCGCAATGCAAATGCTCGGTTATGGATTCGATTCTGATTCTGGCCAAGTTACTGACGTGCATGCTTCAAATATTCAGTTTAGTGGCAATGGCATTCGAGCTCGTATTAGTTCGCCCTGGGGCGAAGGTATTTTGAGCAGTCCATTATTGGGTCGCTTCAATTTAAGTAATTTATTAGCCGTTTTTTCGGTGTTATGCCTGCAGGGCGTCAGCATGGATAAAGCGTTAGCCGTGATTGCTGTACTGGAAACCGCGCCGGGCCGCATGCAGCGTTATGGTGGTCCAAACCTGCCTTTGGTGGTGGTTGATTATGCGCATACCCCCGACGCGTTGATGGTGGCGCTGGCAACACTAAGGGAGCTTTGCTCAGGTCGCATTCTCTGTGTGTTTGGCTGTGGCGGTGAGCGGGATCGAGGTAAACGGGCGCAGATGGCGAAAATTGCCGAACGACTTAGTGATCAGGTGATTATTACAAATGACAACCCTCGCCGTGAGTCAGAGCAGGCCATTATCGAAGATATTATGGAAGGCATTAGCCACCCCTTGCAAACGAGAGTTTGCCCTGATCGGGCACAGGCAATCCAGTTAGCCGTGGATATGGCAGAAGCTGATGATGTGATACTGGTTGCCGGAAAAGGGCACGAAAATTATCAGGAAACGGGCGCTATGCGTACGGCCTTTTGTGATGGTGAACAGGTGAAACAGGCGCTTGCCTTGAAAGCAAGGGAAATGAAAGTTGACCAGCCGAGTCATGATGGACCGGAGGACGAGGCATGATTTCTAATTTGACTCTCGTTGGGGTTAGTGAACGTTTGAAGGGCTTGTTGGTAAACGGTGATGCGGAGTTTTCCTCAATCACGATTGATAGTCGCAAGCTTCAGACGGGTGATTTATTTGTCGCTATAAAAGGGCCAAATTTTGATGGCCATGCTTTTGTTGAAAAAGCAAGGTCAGCCGGCGCTGTGGCCGCTATTGTTGAACAACAGGTTAATAGCCCTTTACCTCAACTGATTGTTGAAGATAGCCGCGATGCGCTGGGCCTGCTGGGAGCTATCAACCGTGAAAACTTTACCGGCCCAATGCTGGCGATGACAGGTAGTGCGGGCAAAACCACCGTTAAAGAAATGTCGGCGGCGATTTTAAGTCAGCTTGGCAATACCGTGGCAACACACGGTAATTTTAATAATGAACTGGGTGTGCCGTTGACGCTGTTGCGTCTCTCAGATCAGCATCAATATGCGGTACTTGAGCTGGGCGCTAGCTCTATTGGGGAGATCGCTTATACGGCGGCACTGGTACAGCCCGATGTAGCCATTATTACCAATGCTGCCGAGGCGCATATCGAAGGCTTTGGTTGTCTGAATAATGTTGTACAGGCTAAAGGTGAAATTCTTGACGCTCTGCCAGCAAGGGGCGTCGCGGTGATTAATGGAGATGACCTGAATGCTTATAAATGGAAAGCACGAGCGGGGGATCGCCGTCAGTTGATGTTTAGTCTTAATGAAAATATCGGTGCTGATTATTATGCGCGAAACTGTCAGTTACAGAAAAACGGCGGTTATGCCTTTGAACTGGTCAGCCCTCAAGGTGTGATTGGTGTCACCTTGCATCACATGGGACAACACAATATTGCTAATGCGTTAGCAGCAGCGGCAGCGACCAGTGAACTGGGTGCTAGCTTGGCTAATATCAAGGCTGGTCTGGAAGCCGTAGCTCCAGTAGCAGGACGTCTGACCTGCGTTACCCTGAAAAATGGAGCAAGGATGATTGATGACAGCTACAACGCTAACCCTGAATCGCTACGTGCTGCCATTGATGTGCTAAGTAAGTGCCACGGCCATAAAACGCTGGTGCTGGGAGATATGGCTGAACTTGGTGATTCAGCGCTACACGATCATCAGGAAGCGGCACGTTATGCGCTCAGTCAAGGTATCGATAACCTGATGACGGTGGGTAGCCTGAGTGCCCACGCGGCACGTGAGTTCGGTCCGCAGGGCCATGCCTTTGAGGATCACAACAGTTTGATTGAAACGCTCCGTAACAGGATGAATGGAAATACCACGGTGCTTGTTAAGGGCTCGCGCAGTGCACACATGGAACGCATTGTGCGGGCCTTTACGGGTGGAGAACACGAATGTTAGTAAGTCTTGCTGAATACTTATCGCAGTACATCAGCTTTTTTGCAGTATTTCAGTATCTGACGTTGCGTGGCATTTTGGGCGTCATTACTGCGCTGGCAATCTCCCTGCTGATGGGGCCGGTGATGATTCGTCGCCTTAGCTTTCACCAAATTGGTCAAGCGGTACGTGAAGATGGGCCAGCGAGCCACTTAAGTAAGCGCGGTACGCCAACTATGGGTGGTGCGTTGATTCTGGTAGCGATAATGATCAGCACCCTGTTGTGGGGCGATTTATCTAATCGTTACGTGTGGGTGGTGATTGGCGTCACCTTTATTTTTGGTGCCATCGGTTGGGTTGATGACTACCGCAAAGTGGTTGAGAAAAATTCGCGAGGCCTGCCGGGACGCTGGAAATATTTATGGCAGTCAGTGGGTGGTATCGCTGCGGCTAGTTTTCTTTATTACACCGCTACATCACCCGCAGAAACCGAACTCATTGTGCCGTTCTTTAAAGATGTGGCATGGCAAATGGGCATCTTTTATATCGTCTTTTCTTACTTTGTGATTGTAGGTACGAGCAACGCGGTCAACTTGACCGACGGTTTGGATGGCTTGGCGATTCTTCCGACCGTGATGGTCGGTGCGGCGCTGGGCATTTTTGCCTATTTAAGCGGCCATACCCAGTTTTCTGAATATTTGAACATTCCTTACCTGCCGGGTGCCGGTGAGCTGGTTGTTTTCTGCGGAGCCATTGTGGGTGCTGGGTTGGGCTTTTTATGGTTTAACACCTATCCCGCACAGGTCTTTATGGGTGATGTTGGCGCGTTAGCCTTGGGCGCGGCGTTGGGTGTTGTGGCAGTCATAGTGCGTCAGGAATTTGTGCTGTTCATTATGGGAGGTGTGTTTGTGATGGAGACGGTATCAGTGATTTTGCAAGTCGCCTCTTTCAAGCTGACAGGCAAACGTATTTTCAGAATGGCTCCGATTCATCACCACTTTGAATTGAAGGGCTGGCCTGAACCTCGGGTCATTGTACGCTTCTGGATCATCACCGTGATTCTGGTGTTGATTGGTTTATCAACGCTGAAACTGCGTTAACAGAGAAGGTAGATAGAAAGTGACTAAACGAATAGCAAACATCGTGGTAGGACTGGGTAAAACCGGTTTTTCCTGTGTGCGCTATTTGGTCGCGCAGGGTGCGGACTTTATGGTGGTTGATTCCCGTCAGGAACCACCGTATCTGGCGCAGCTTCAAAAGCAATTTCCGGATATTACTGTGCGGTTAGGAGAACTGAATGCGGCACTATTAAGTGACGCGGAACGTTTGATTATGAGCCCCGGATTGGCATTGAACCAGCCCGCCATTCAGCAGGCGATTGCCAGCGGTACGCACATCGGTAGTGATATTGATTTGTTCTGTGAAGCGGTCAGCGCACCGATTGTGGCAATTACAGGCTCTAACGCGAAAAGTACGGTGACAACATTAGTTGGTTTGATGGCTGAACAAGCCGGAAAAGCTGTAGGTGTAGGCGGTAACTTGGGTACCCCCGTGCTGGAGCTGCTAAGCGATAATGATAAAGAGTTGTACGTGCTGGAATTGTCCAGTTTTCAGTTGGAGTTGACTGAAAAACTCAATGCCGAAGTGGCCACTATTTTGAATGTCAGTCCTGATCACATGGATCGTTACGCGAGTTTTGATGCTTATCAGGATGCCAAGCGACGTGTGTTCAATGGTTGTTCACAGGTCGTGGTAAATGCCGATGAAGATTTGTTACCTACGCCATCAGGCAGTGCGAAATTGTGGCACTACAGCACTGAAGATAGCGCACAAAGTATCAATGAATTTGGTCTTTCTCAGCATGACGGTGAAAGCTGGTTAATGCAGGGTGATCAATCATTGATGCCGGTCAGTGAAGTGAAAATTAAAGGTCTACACAACACCAGTAATGCACTGGCGGCGCTGGCGCTGGGCGCAGCGGTGGATTTACCAATGGCGGTCATGCTTGAGACGTTACGTGAGTTTCCTGGTTTGGCGCATCGTTGTCAGTGGATCGCTAATAAAAATGGTGTGGATTATTACAACGACTCTAAGGGCACTAACGTGGGCGCTACGGTTGCGGCGCTTAATGGTCTAGGGCCAGATAGGAATGGCATTATTTTGATTGCCGGTGGTGATGGCAAAGGTGCTGACTTTGATGATTTACAGCAGCCTGTGTGGCTGTATTGCTCTCATTTGATCTTGCTGGGTAAAGATGCGCAGCGTTTAGAGGATTTGCTGGCCGAGGAAGTGCCGGTATCTCGGGTAGCATCAATGGCTGAGGCTGTTGAGGTTGCAGCGTATGTTACCGCGCAAAAGGAACATCGCGGTGACCTTGTCTTGTTGTCACCAGCCTGTGCCAGTCTAGATATGTTTGCAAATTTTGAAGCACGGGGCGAAGCCTTTGTGCAGGCGGTTGAGGCTCTTTAGATGGAAATTCTAGCTAAAGCCAAAATGAGGTTCGCAGGCATCAATATGCCTATGCTACCTGTTGATGTGGCACGGCGTTTGGATTTGCAGCTTATTTTACTGGCAGCGGCGCTATTGGTGATTGGTGTGATTATTGTTACCTCTGCCTCTATGGAAGTAGCCAGTGCAAAACATGGTAATCCTTTTTATCACTTGATTCGTCACACAGTGTTTTTGAGTTTGGCGTTAGGTTTCGCTGCGTTTAGTTTTCTGATGCCCATGCAGATGTGGGATCGACTGGGTTGGTTGCTGTTGGCTGCGGCCTTTGTATTACTGGTCATGGTGATCATGCCGGGTATTGGTCGCGAAGTGAATGGCAGCATGCGCTGGATTCGTTTAGGTCCAATCAATATTCAGACCTCGGAATTAGCGAAATTATTTATGGTGGTGTACTTAGCTGGTTATTTGGCGCGCCGTTTACGTGAAGTACGTACTCACTGGCAGGGCTTTGCGAAACCCATGGCGGTACTAGTTTTGATGGTGTTATTGCTGTTGTCGGAGCCTGATTTTGGTGCTGCCGTGGTGCTGATGAGTGCTGCATTGGGCATGATGTTTTTAGGGGGAGTGAGGCTCACGCAATTCCTGGTATTGATTTGCGTGAGCCTTGCATCTGTGGCTTTTCTTGCGATGTCCCAACCCTATCGTATGCAGCGCTTGATTACCTTTATGGACCCCTGGGCGAAGGAAAACGTATTTGACAGTGGCTATCAGTTGACGCAAGCGCTTATCGCTTTTGGTCGTGGTGAGTGGTTGGGTGTTGGCATTGGTAACAGCGTACAGAAGTTGTTTTATCTGCCCGAAGCACATACAGATTTTGTCTATGCGATTTTGGCCGAGGAAACCGGGCTGTTGGGTTCGGCACTGGTTATTGGGCTGTTCTTCCTGTTGGCTTGGCGCATCATGCACATTGGCCGTCAAGCGGAGAAGCTGGAGCAGTTTTTTTCAGCCTATGTGACCTACGGCATTGCTATCTTATTTAGCGCGCAGGCATTGATTAACATCGGCGTGAATACGGGTCTGCTGCCCACTAAGGGTTTGACTCTACCGTTGCTGAGCTATGGAGGTAGTAGCTTGATTGTCTGCTGTATCTCGCTGGCGATGGTGCTGCGTGTCGATTATGAGAATAAATGCCTGATTGCTGATGGTGATAAAAAAAGCCGTCCTGCAAAAGTCCCTGCTAGAGCGGGGCTGAGCGAATGAGCACCTCTTTGCAAGGTAAAACAGTATTAGTGATGGCCGGTGGCACTGGTGGTCACGTGTTTCCTGCGCTGGCGACGGCTGAAGTTTTAAGAGAGCACGGGCTGAAGATTGAATGGTTGGGTACCGAGCGAGGTATTGAATCTGAGTTGGTGCCCAAAGCAGGTATTCCGCTGACGTGTATTCGTGTCGCGGGTTTGCGTGGCAAGGGCAAACTGAGTTTGTTGCTAGCACCTTTTAAACTGGTGATTGCGCTGTGGCAGGCATTAGCCGCGGTAAGAAAAATTGATCCGGTGTGCGTATTGGGCATGGGTGGTTTTGCCTCCGGCCCGGGTGGACTGGCAGCATGGTTATTGCGTAGACCGCTGGTTATTCATGAACAGAACGCTGTGGCGGGCATGACTAATAAATATTTAGCAAAGTTTGCGACTCGGGTGCTGACGGCATTTCCGGGCGCTTTAGGTGAGAAAGGCGAACAGGTGGGTAACCCGCTGCGTGGCGCCATTGTTGATTCGCCTGCGCCAGAACAGCGCATGAAGGATCGGGAAGGGAAATTACGCCTCTTGGTATTGGGCGGCAGTTTAGGCGCGCAGGCCTTGAACGAAACAGTGCCAGCTGCATTGGCTAGCATGGCAGAGCATGATCGTCCAGAAGTATGGCATCAGGCCGGTAAACGTAATTTAGCAGCGGCTGAGCAGGCTTATCAAACGCAACAGATTGAAGGGCGTGTCGTCGCTTTTATTGATGATATGGCTGCGGCCTATCAATGGGCGGATATGGTGTTGTGTCGCGCCGGTGCTTTGACCGTATCGGAAGTGGCCTGTGCCGGTGTGGCGGCGATTTTTGTGCCTTACCCCCATGCTGTAGATGACCACCAGACGGCTAATGCACGTTTTTTAGAGAACAATGACGCGGCCATTATCGTGCCGCAGTCACAATTATCCGCTCAGCGTTTGGCTGAGTTGTTAACCACAGAATTTAGTGATCGTGCGCGTCTTTTACAGCGTGCACAAAATGCTCGTGCAGTGGCGCAGAACGATGCCGCGCAACGGGTAGCGTCACGTTGTTTGGAGCTTTGTCATGGCTGATATTAAACACACCGCTGGTGTGGTGATTCCCGAAATGCGTCGTATCCGCCAAATCCATTTTATTGGTATTGGTGGCGCAGGCATGAGCGGTATTGCTGAAGTACTGCTGAACCAGGGCTACAACATCAGTGGCTCGGATATGCGTCAAAGCCGCGTCACAGATCGTCTGGTAGCGATGGGTATGCAGGTCTTTATTGGTCACCGCGAAGAGAACGTCAAGGAAGCCGATGTGGTGGTGACCTCCACAGCGATCAACGAAGAAAACCCCGAGATTATTTTTGCTCGAGCACACCGTATTCCTCTAGTGCCGCGTGCCGAGATGTTGGGTGAATTGATGCGCTATCGCCACAGCATTGCGGTGGCGGGCACCCACGGTAAAACCACAACGACAAGCTTGTTGGCGTCCTTGCTGGCTGAAGGTGATCTGGATCCAACCTTTGTGATTGGTGGCTTGTTGAACAGCGCCGGAACCAACGCCAAACTGGGCGCCAGTCGTATTCTGGTGGCTGAAGCCGATGAAAGTGATGCATCATTCCTGCACTTGCAGCCCATGACCGCCATTGTCACCAATATTGATGCCGATCACATGTCCACCTACGGCGGTGATTTTTCCAAGCTGACTGACACCTTTATCAGCTTCCTGCATAACTTGCCGTTTTATGGGCTGGTGGTGGCCTGCATCGATGACGATAACGTGAAGTCGATTCTGCCCGAAGTCAGTCGTCCGGTGATTACCTATGGTGTAGCGGAGGAGGCAGATTATCGCGCCGTTGATATTCAGCAAATTGGTTTGCACATGACCTTCACCGCTAAACGTCCGGCGGGACACGAGGATCTTGAGGTGACGCTGAATATGCCAGGTCATCACAACGTGTTAAATGCCATGGCTGCGATTGCTGTAGCCACCGATGAAGGTGTTAGTGACGAAGCCATTCGCACGGCGCTGAAAAAATTTGAAGGGGTGGGACGACGGTTCCAGGTTTGTGGCGAGTTTGATACACCCAATGGCAATGTCTTGATGGTGGATGATTATGGTCACCACCCTCGCGAAGTAAAAGCGACGCTGGATACGGTGCGTGCCTCCTGGCCTGATCGCCGTCTGGTAATGCTGTATCAACCACACCGTTACAGCCGGACCCGTGATCTGTTTGAAGATTTTATTCAGGTGTTATCCGAAGTGGATGGCCTGCTGCTGATGGAAGTTTATCCGGCCGACGAAGAGCCAATTCCGGGAGCCGATGGCCGCAGCCTGTGTCGCAGCATTCGTCAACGCGGTTTGGTTGATCCGGTATTTATCGACCACGGTGAAGACGTGATGAGCGTATTGGCGAGAGAACTGAAAGATGGCGATGTGTTGCTGACGCAGGGCGCAGGCAACATTGGTGCACTGTCAGCCCAGCTGGCGGACAAAAAATTGAAGTTGAAGGGCGAGGATTAAAAGGTGAGTCAGGCCGTGAGTGATCAATTTGCAACAGTGAATCCAGCCTATTTTGGCCGGGTAGCCGTGCTGATGGGCGGCCGCGCGGCGGAGCGAGATATTTCCTTTATCAGCGGTAAGGCGGTGCTTAAAGCACTGCGGGCTGCGGGTGTCGATGCCTTTGCTATTGACGCCTTTGGTCCAAACGGTGAGGAGTCTTTAATTGAGCAACTTAACGCGCAGCCAGTCGACCATATTTTTAATATGGTGCATGGCGGTGAAGGTGAGAACGGCAGTATTCCCTGTCTGCTGGCAGCGATGGGTTTACCCGTCACGGGCTCTGCCATGGCAGCCTCGGCGCTGGCTATGAATAAATCGCAGTGCAAATTTTTATGGCAAGGCATGAGTTTGCCCACTGCCACATTCAGCGTGTTAACGGCTGACAGTCACTGGCAGCAAGTGTGTGACGAGTTGGGCTTGCCGCTGATGGTTAAACCGGGCAGTGAAGGCTCGAGCATTGGCATGAGCAAGGTGGATCGCGCTGAAGACTTACAGGCCGCCTACGAAGAGGCGGTGCAGTACGACCAAACGGTTATTGCCGAGAGTTGGATCAGTGGCGGCGAATACACGGTGGGCATTATCAAGGGCCAAGCACTGCCGGGCATCAGGCTGGAAACCGCACGAGAGTTTT
>Ga0209292_1004477_pt1 | contig 14708 bp, 9 predicted proteins | sample GOMGulsemesocosm_2_FD_184634 | JGI IMG/M metagenome (GOLD analysis project Ga0209292, IMG submission 184634) | Methane-oxidizing microbial communities from mesocosms in the Gulf of Mexico - GOM9C Gulf of Mexico (SPAdes) (version 2) | ecosystem: Environmental > Aquatic > Marine > Cold seeps... | reverse complement strand
TGCTCATTTCGCAATTTGGTGAAAAAAAACGTACGCCACTGACGATAGAACAAGTGCCTCAACAACTTATTGATGCACTTTTAGCTACAGAGGATGACCGTTTTTATATGCACTTTGGTGTTGACCCCATAGGTATGGGGCGTGCGGTACTTGCTAAATTAATGGGCCAAGACAAAGGTGGCGCTAGTACGATTACAATGCAAGTGGCACGTAATTTTTTCCTTACCCGTGAAATAACGTACACCCGTAAAATTCGAGAGATATTTTTATCATTTCATATTGAAAGCTTACTCACCAAAGATGAAATTTTAATGTTATATATCAATAAAATTCCACTAGGTCATAGATCATTCGGATTTGGTGCTGCTGCCCAAGTGTATTATGGCAAAGAGGTAAATGAACTTACCCTTGCTCAAATTGCCGTACTAGCGGGTTTACCTAAAGCCCCTTCTACATTGAATCCTATTCGTTCACCTCAACGTGCTAAAGCGCGTCGTTCCGTTGTATTATATCGTATGAAAGTCAGTGGTTATATTACTGAACAAGAGTATCAAACAGCAAAAAGTGCAGCTATTACCGGTAAAAGACATGGTGCTGAAATAGAATTGAATGCCCCTTATGTAGCCGAAATGGCACATAATGAAATACTTAAACGTTATGGAAAAGAAAAGGCTTATACCGAAGGGTACAGAGTGTTTACCACTGTGACCGCAAAACTCCAAACTGCAGCCGAACAAGCACTGGTTAATAATTTATTGAATTATGACCAACGTCACGGTTATCGCGGCCCAATATCGTCACTACTTCCTAGCGCACAATACCCGTCAAGTGAAAGCTCTGCACAAACATCAGTAACTATCACCCAAGATGAAATAGCCAATGCGCTTTCAGTAGCTAACTATTACCAAATGTTAGTACCGGCAGTAGTGATTAAAGTCGAAGAAAAGTCTGTCACTATTCAACTTCGTAATGAAGAGAGTGCCACTATCAAGTGGCAAGGGCTAGCCTGGGCTCGTCCTTACATCAATGATAAAAAACAAGGTCTTCCGCCAAAAACAGCAGCAGATATCCTTAAATATGGGGATGTTATTTTAGTCAGTAAAATGGCCGATGATAACTACCGTCTTGGCCAACTTCCTACAGCTAGCGCTGCTATTGTTTCTTTATCTCCAGATGATGGTGCTATTAAAGCAGCAGTTGGCGGCTTTAGTTTCAAACAAAGCCAGTTTAATCGCGTTACTCAAGCCAAACGTCAAGTCGGCTCGAATATTAAACCCTTTATTTATTCTGCAGCGCTCGAACATGGATTTACTCTTGCTTCACTTGTAAATGATGCGCCGATAAACCAATGGGATAGAAGTTCAGGTATTGTGTGGCGACCTAGAAATTCTCCTGAAACTTATGTTGGTCCCATCAGAGTACGACTAGCTTTAGCACAATCTAAAAATGTAATTGCAGTGCGCTTACTCCAAAGTATTGGCGTAAATAACACTATAAAGCACTTAACAAAGTTTGGTTTTGATAAAAAAGATTTACCTCGTAGTGAAACGCTTGCACTTGGCTCTGCCTCCTTAACACCGCTAGAAGTTGCCACCGGCTTTGCCACTTTTGCCAATGGTGGGTTTTTAGTAGAACCTTATTTAATTCAGCGAATTGAAAATAGTAATGGCGAAGTTATATATCAAGCACAGCCTGACTTAGCATGTGACCCATGCATGCCAGTAAACAATTCAGAAGAAACTGATGAAACATCTTTAGAAAACTCAGAACAACCTATAGAAGATTTAGACGAGCAACAGGCTATAGTTATTAAACAAGCTAAACGCGTTATTAGTTCACAAAATGCTTTTTTAATCACTCAAGCACTTAACAGCGCTATTTGGGGAGCTGATTGGTCTGCTAAACATGCTTGGCAAGGTACCGGATTTAGGGCAAGAAACCTTAAGCGCCGTGATATTGCAGGCAAAACAGGAACAACAAATGAAGCAAAAGATGCTTGGTTTTCAGGGTTTAGCCGCCGCTTAGTTACCACCTCTTGGATAGGCTTTGATGATCCTGGACATATGCTAGGCCAGACTGCTTACAATAATAATTTGAGCAAAAATCAAACTGTAGGTAAAGAGTTTGGCGCCAAATCTGCACAGCCTGCGTGGATCGATTTCATGCGATTCGCTCTAGCCGATATTGAACCTGAGCCTTTTCAACAGCCTGTAGATATTGTCTCGGTTCGCATTGATAAGATAACAGGAAAATTAGCAACAAAGACGGATAAGACCAGTAAGATTGAATACTTTCGTCTGGGGAATGTACCAACTGAGTATGTTATTGAAGATAATACCGGTGAAATATTATCTGGCGATAATTCTAAAGAAGAAGTTGAAGAAGAGGAGTTATTTTAATTTTTATTAAGCTATTGTCCTTTCTACAAGTATTATTAAAAACAGTTAGTTATTCATACTAACTGTTTTTAAAATCTCGCATTATATATCTTTCATAAAAACTTTTGAATTGCGCTGAAAGTTATACATTTGTTTTTTGCCTTCGGGTAATTTATCTAGCGGCGTTTCGATAAAACCTTGCTCACGAAACCAATGACCACTTACCGTTGTTAATAAAAACAGTGATGTTAAACCGAGCTTTTTCGCCTCAGATTCCACTGCATTTATTATTCTTTCTCCTCGGTTACCTTTACGATAATCAGGATCAATAACAACACAAGCAACTTCACCTGTTTTCGCTTCTGGATATGGATATAAAGCCGCACAAGCAATAATCACTTCTTCTTTTTTAAGAATAGTAAAACAACCAATTTCCATTTCGAGCAGTTCTCGAGAACGCTTAACCAATACACCTTCTTCTTCAAGTGGCTGTATTAACTCTAGGATTCCGGCAACATCATCAATTGTTGCCGTTGCAATCAACTCTTTGTGATCCTTAGCTATAAGCGTGCCTGCACCATCACGGGTAAATAGTTCTTGTAATAAGGCACTATCACTTTGATAGCTAACACAGTGACAACGTTCAACACCATTTTCTCCACTTTGAATAATCGAGCGAAGCAATAACTGACGAACATGACAATCATCTTCATTAAGTAGAGTTTTAACAGTTCGAACACTACAGCTGCGAATCAAATCACCCGACTTATCAATAAGACCTTCATCTTCTGTTAAGGCAATCAACTTATCGGCTTTAAGTGCTATGGCTGTTTGTGTAGCTACGTCTTCTAAAGCGAGATTGAAAACTTCACCTGTTGGTGAGTACCCAATAGGCGATAACAAAACAATTGAACCGTAATCTAACTGCATATTGATGCCGTCAGAATCGATTCTTCTAACACTGCCGGTGTATTTATAATCTACGCCATTACGAACGCCCATAGGTTTGGCAATAACAAAGTTACCTGTACTGACTCTGATTTGAGAGCCATGCATTGGCGAATTGACTAAACCAGTAGAAAGCAACGCTTCAATGTGAAGACGTAAAGAGCCTGTTGCATCTTTAACAGCAACCAATGTTTGTGCATCAGTTACTCGAATATTATTTACAACGCTATCTTCAAGATCACGCTGCTTCATACGGTCTTCAATTTGTGGCCGCGCACCATGCACAACCACTAATTTAACGCCAAGACTGCGCAGTAAAGAAATATCATGAATAATATTGGCAAAATTTGGGTGAGTAACTGCCTCACCGCCGAACATAAGTACCACGGTTTTTCCGCGATGAGCATTAATATAAGGTGCTGCGTTTCTAAACCATTTTACGTAATTTTGATCACTATTATTCATGTTTTCCATTCTTTAATCTGACGTATGCCTGTAATGTAGCGTTTATAGGAGTTACTTACTTTGACCAACAATATATTCCATCGCCACTTCATCTGCGGGATCTTTATGCGGACTAGGCTCACTATCTTCAATAATATTTTCTGCTAGTGAGCTCTTATCAATTAGATTAAAACCAAGTTGCTGAAAATATTGTGGAATATAAGTCAACACGATAATTTTCTCTAATTCCATTTGATGAGCAAACTCTAACAAATACTGTACAAGCGCTTCACCTTGCCCCTGTTTTTGTGCACTTTCGTCAACAACAACAGAACGAATTTCAGCTAAACCTGTTTGGTAGATATAAAGTGAAGCTGTACCAACAACAACACCATCAAGCTCTGCCACAACAAAGTTTTGAATATCATGAATAATATTGTCACGGGTACGTGCTAGTATCTCACCTTTATCAGCCCAGAAATTGGTTAGTTGATGAATACAATCAACATCTGACATTTTGGCTCTACGTACTGACATTGCAGCAGCACGTTGGGCATTTAAGCGCTGTTTTACTTGTTTAAGTGCAACTTGGATTTGCTGTTTACCTGGCGCGCCTGCAACCTGTTCATTCAATATTTCTTCATTGCCTGAAAGTGTTGTTGCCAATGCTTTTTCTACTTGTGAACGCGAGGTACCGCCAAGTGCTTCACGTTTATCAAGTGTCGATTCAATGGTAAGGTTTTGGTAAACATCTTGCTCAATTTTATCACTAAATTCTTGAAGCTGAGTAATAGATAAATCTTCTAGCGGTACGCCTTTATCAATAGCAGCTAAAACCACTTCACCAACAATGTGATGTGCTTCCCTAAAAGGAATATCTTTACTTACTAAATAATCAGCTAACTCGGTTGCATTAGCATAACCTTGCTGCGCTGCAGCTAAGGTACGAGAACGATTAACTTTTAAACCATCTGCAACAAGTACCGCCATTTCCATACATTCTTGCCAAGTATCAAGTGCATCAAAAAGGCCTTCTTTGTCTTCTTGCATATCTTTGTTATACGCAAGTGCCAGAGCTTTCATGGTGGTTAACATACCGGTCAAAGAGCCAAATACACGACCTGCTTTACCACGAATTAATTCACAAGCATCAGGGTTTTTCTTTTGCGGCATCAATGATGAGCCAGAACTAACTAAGTCACTCATTTCGACGAAACCTGCTTCACCTGAGTTGTAGAAGATCAAATCTTCAGCAAAACGTGATAAATGCATCATTGAAATACTGGCAGAAGCAAGTAATTCAATGACGTGGTCCCTGTCAGAAACTGCATCTAAACTATTTAGCGTTGCCGTTCTGAAACCTAAATTATGTGCTAGTTCATTTCTGTCAATTGGATAAGCTGTACCCGCTAAAGCGCCTGAGCCTAATGGAGAAACATCTAAACGATATAACGCATCTTTTAGACGACCAATATCACGGTTGAACATTTCAACATAAGCTAAACACCAGTGACCAAAGGTGATTGGCTGAGCACGTTGTAAATGTGTATAGCCTGGCAATACGGTATCTTTTTCACGTTCAGCTAAATTCATCATAGCTTGCTGTAAATTTACTAAAGCAAATAATAATTCGCCGCCAGTTTCTTTACACCACAGTTTTAAATCTGTAGCGACTTGATCATTACGGCTACGGCCTGTATGGAGCTTTTTACCTAAATCACCGGTTTTTTCAATCAGTGCAATTTCAACCCAACTGTGAATATCTTCGGCATCAGAGCCTAAAATTTGCTGTGGATTTTCTTCCACAGAAACCTTCAATTCATTCAGTGCAGCAGTTAGTTCAACTAACTCATTATCAGTAATAATTCCAACAGAATGAATAGCACCCGCCCATGCAATAGAGCCGACAATGTCTTGCACTGCCATGCGGTAATCTACCGGTAGAGAGTCATTGAATTTTTTAAACTGTAAACTCGGTTGTCCTTTAAAACGTCCGCCCCATAAAGCCATGCCTATTTACTCCAATCTTTTTCTAAAATATTATTTTTAACATCAAGGTGGCTAGTGACGTTATAATTTCCGCCACATCCCACAAGTAATGCCATTTTTACTTCTCTTGATCTTTTAAGCTGCCTTTTTGGCTTAACGCGGTAATTCTGCTTGATAAGCTAAATAAACGGATAAAACCTTCCGCATGTTTTTGGTCGTAAACATCATCAGCGCCAAAGGTAGCAAACTCTTCAGAGTACAAACTGTTTGGTGAACGACGCTGGATAACCTGCGCCATACCTTTGTATAACTTAACAACAACGTCACCCGTTAATTTTTCTGCAAACGATGCAGCTGAAGCTAACTGTGCTTTAGCAAGCGGGGTAAACCAACGACCATCATAAATAACATGTGAGAATTCAAGACCAACAGATTCACGATATTTAAGCGACTCTTTATCGAGAATAAGTGTTTCTAAGCCTTTATAAGCAGCCATTAAAATAGTGCCACCTGGTGTTTCATAACAGCCACGTGATTTCATACCAACTAAACGGTTTTCAACGATATCGATTCTGCCTACACCGTGTGCAGCACCTTTAGCATTTAAGTACATCAATGCATCATAAGCGCCTGCGCCGTTTTCAGCATCAGAGAAATCTTTACCATCTACAGATACTAGCTCGCCTTCAACAAAGCTTAATTGTACCTTTTCAGCTACATCAGGTGCATCCATAGGATCAACTGTCATAGTCCACACTTCTTTAGACGGCTCACACCAAGGGTCTTCTAACTCACCACCTTCATGAGAGATATGCCAAGCGTTAGCATCACGGCTATAAATTTTAGTAAGAGAAGCAGCACAAGGGATATCACGTTCTGCAAGGTAATCAAGTAAGTCTTCACGAGAAACCATATCCCACTCACGCCATGGAGCAATTACTGTAAGTTCAGGTGCAAGTGCAGCAAAACAAGACTCAAAACGTACTTGGTCATTACCTTTACCAGTACAACCATGACATACCGCATCAGCACCTACTTTAAGAGCAACTTCAATATGTGCTTTGGCAATAATAGGACGTGCCATTGACGTACCTAATAAATATTGACCTTCATACACAGAGCCTGTTTTTAAAATCGGGTAAATATATTCTTTTACGTACTCTTCTTTAAGATCAACAACGTAACATTCTGAAGCACCCGAAGCGATTGCTTTTTCTTTTACGCCTTCTAATTCTTCATCGCCTTGACCAACATCAGCGCAAAATGCAACTACTTCACAACCTTCGTAGTTTTCCTTTAACCATGGGATGATAGCCGAAGTATCTAATCCACCAGAGTATGCTAATACTACTTTTTTAATTTTTTTCTTTGCTAAAGCCATCTTATTCTCTCTATAATTTTTAAATGTTACTAGCTAGTATCATTACTAACTTAACTCATATTTTTTTATTACTAATTTTTATAAACGTTTAAATTAGCCAATGTTCGTTACGCTAATTGCTACCAGAGCAATGCTTAATTTGTGAATAGTGCGACTAGCACGGCATTCTGTGCCCACATTCTATTTTCTGCTTGTTGGAATACTTTCGATAATTCACTATCGAATAATTCCGTTGTAATCTCTTCTTCCAAATGCGCGGGTTGACAGTGCAATACCATGCTCGCTTGCGCTTTATGCATTAAGGCATGGTTTACTTGGTAAGGAGCAAACTTAGCTAAAATTTCAGCTTTTTTACTGGAATCTTCATCACCCATAGAAATCCAAGTATCTGTGTAAATGACATCCTGTTCACCAATAGCATCTATATCATTTGTAAGTATTAACTTACTTCCTGATGCCAGTGCAAGTTGCTTTGTTTTTTCAACAATATCAGCTTGTGCTTCATGTCCTGGTGGAGAAATTAAGGTAAAATCTACACCTAAGGTTGCCGCCATAATCATTAATGAATTAGAAACATTATTACCATCACCCACATAGGCTAATTTTACTTGGCTTAAATCAGGGTAGGTTTCTGATAACGTGACAAAATCAGCAAGTGCCTGACACGGGTGATAAACATCACACAAAGCATTAATCACTGGAATGCTTGCATGTTCAGCTAAGCCTTTGATTGAGTCATGGCTAAAAACACGAGCGACAATAACATCAGCAAAACACGATAAGTTTTTTGCGTAATCACTCACTCGTTCGCGTTCACCTAACTTGCCATTTTGTTGGCCTAAATAGAGTGCATGACCACCTAGCTTGTTAATGCCCATATCAAAACTAACATGTGTTCTTAAAGAAGGCTTTTCAAAAATCATTGCCACAGATTTACCCGCTAATACTTGGCTGTAATCGCTAGGATGTTTTTTGATGTTAATAGCTAATTCAATTAGTGATAATAACTGCGCTTTATTAAACTCATCATCAGCTAAAAAGTTGTTTATTGATTGTAATGTATTATTTGTCGACATAAGCTTTTCTCTTAATATTTCGTGTAGGCTAATTTGGCTGAATTTGTGTGCCAATGCCATTTCCATCAAGTAATTGGGTTATTTGCTCAGGCGATTGCCAACTGGCAACCGCGATACTTCGTCGTAGCTGCTGTGCGGCATGTAATGCAGCATTTACTTTAGCGGTCATGCCACCAGCAATAACACCTTGTTCGATGAGGTTTTTCGCCTCTTCACCATTAAGTGATGATAAATACTCACCATCAGCACCTTTAACTCCATTCACATCAGTTAATAGTAACAATTCAGCATTAAGTAGCTGACAAATTGCCACAGCAGCATCATCGGCATTCACGTTAACTAAATCACCATTATCCAAGGCACCAATTGATGAGACTACGGGTAGAAAGTTGGTTTTCAACAAAATATCTAATAATTTACTGCTATTGGTATGTGGTACGCCCACTTGACCCAAATCTTGCTCAGATAAAGTACAACTTATCATATCGCCATCATTTAGCGATAAACCAACCGCAGCTAAATCCATACTATTCGCCGTAGCAACAATAGCTTTATTTACCGTTCCGGCGAGAGCTCCGCTTATCAATGCGATTTGAGCCTTAGGGGTTACCCGTAAACCATGCTTTTTTTCGGTAGTAAAACCTGCTTGTGCCAACATTTCATCAACAACACAACCGCCACCATGCACCAACACCACTTGTTTATTTTTTAACTGTGCAATCACACTAAGCAGTGCACTCAATGCTGATTCTTTTTCAAGAATGGCGCCGCCAATTTTAATGACTAATGGTTTTAATACAGGGCTATTCATTGCAATTCCTTCACTCAAAATTATATTTACTTTCTATATATCGATTAATGCGTATTAATTAATGAATATTCACTAGGCAAACCCAGTGAAATGTTAAAACATTGCAGCGCTTGCGAAGCCGCACCTTTCAGTAAATTATCTATGGCGCAACTGACAACAACAACTTGCTTTTCTTCATCAACCTGCCAGTGTACATCGGCAAATGGTGTATAAGCGACATTACCAATTTCTGGCCAATTACTTACTATTCTCACAAGAGGTTTATCACTATAAGCCTCTTCAAAAACTTGCTGTACTTTTACTGCCGTCACGTCACCTTTAAGCTGTAAAGTTACTGTGGCGAGTAAACCCCTTTTGTATGGCGCAAGATGCGGATTAAAGATCACTTGTGCATTTGCTTCTTGCGATATTTCTGGCTGATGCCTATGCTGCAAGACGTTATAAGCTTTTAGGCTAACCTCATTAAAGTTAGTGGCTAATGATGCACTTCTTCCAGCACCACTGACTCCACTAATACCATTAACCACAACTAATGAGTTTTCTACCACTAAATTGTTACCAGTAAGTGGTTTCAAGCAAAGCAAACTTGCTGTTGGATAACAACCAGGCACTGCAACTAATTTTGCATTAGCAATATCATCTTGCTGCCATTCGGCTAAGCCATATTTTGCTGCAGCTAAAGCATCAACATTGGCATGCTCAAAACCATAATATTTCGGGTAATCACTGGCGTCTTTTAATCTAAAGCCACCAGAAAGATCAAAAACTTTAACATTAGCATCGACAAAAGCTTGCGCCCAATCAGCACTAAATTCGTGAGGAGTGGCAAAAAACACTACATCTAAGTCTGCAGCATATTGATCAAACCATGCTGATGAAAACGCTTCGAGTGGTAAATCACATATACTTTTAAAACGACCATGTAGTTCGCTAAACAGTTTACCTTCCGAGCTACTATTTTCAGACACAACTAAGTGGCATATTTTTGCTTGGCTATGTTCACTTAATAAGCCGACAAGCTCTGCTCCTGCATAACCACTAGCACCGATTATCGCCACTTTTTGCATACTGTTATTCGAATCTGGTATAGCCTTTGTCATTTTTGAAGTAGCCTTATTAAAGCAGGTTATTTACACTATAAAGGTAAAGTAACACCGCATGGGTAGTTATGCAACATATTAGCATAACTATTTAAGTATTTATTCAATAATTTATAGGTCATATATGACACAACTGCCTAATTTCAGCCAAAGCTTAACCCAGTTAATCGCTTGCTCTTCTATTAGCTCCACACAGCCAAGCTGGGATCAAGGAAATAAAGAAGTTATTCAACTTTTAGCGACTTGGTTTGAGCAACTAGGTTTTAGCATTGAAATTCAAGCAGTACCTGATACTAGTAATAAATTTAACCTACTCGCTAAGTTAGGTAGTGGTGAAGGGGGATTATTATTGGCAGGTCACAGTGATACAGTCCCTTTTGATGAAAACAGTTGGCAATCAGACCCACATAAAGTCCTCAATCAAGAGGATAAATTTTTTGGCTTAGGCACGTGTGATATGAAGGGGTTTTTCGCATTTATTTTACAAGTATGTAAAAACTTATCTGTTTCTCAACTCAAGAAACCGTTATACATTCTTGCTACTGCGGATGAAGAAACTACTATGGCTGGCGCACGTTTTTTTGCCAAAAGCCAAGCAATAAAACCTGATGTTGCCATTATCGGTGAGCCAACCAATTTAGTACCTGTGGTTATGCATAAAGGTCATATGTCACATCGTATTAGCGTTAAAGGAAAATCGGGTCATTCAAGCAAGCCAAATCTTGGTGTTAATGCCATAGAGATTATGCATAAAGTTATTGGACAATTAATTGAGTTAAAAGAAAAATTTCAACTTAATTATGAAAACAATGCCTTTGACGTACCGGCGCCGACCTTAAACTTAGGGGCTATTTCAGGTGGTGATAATGCCAATAGAATTTGTGGACATTGCACTTTAGATATTGATTTACGCTCATTACCAGGTATGAGTGATGATGAACTGATTAATTGGTTAAGCGAAGCATTAAAACCTTTAGCTGAACTTTACCCCGGTCGAATTAGCTTTGCCGAGATGCACCCAAGCTCCCCCAGCTTTGAACAAAAGAAGCCCAGTACTCTGATAAGTATTGCTGAAGAGATCAGTGGTCATCATTGTTGTGCGGTTAATTACGCTACAGAAGCACCATATATCCAACAACTCGGTTGTCAAACTATAGTGCTAGGTCCTGGCTCTATTGAGCAAGCCCATCAACCAAATGAATTCTTAGCTCATAGCGAAATTGATAAAACAGAAAAACTACTTACCAAAATGATTCAGCATTACTGTTTATAGTTATAAGTAGTTCAGAGAAAAATAAAAAAGGCCGTCATTGATAATTATGACGGCCTTTTTATTTCTTATGCTTTAAAGGTATTTCAAGTAAATAGAATCTGGGTGTTTAGCTTTGAAACCTCGATACCACAAACAAAAAGGGTATAGGGCAAGTAATATGATACCGCTAATAATATAAGTATTTGTCAGGTCAGTTATATCCCTCATGCCGCCGAATGTCCCCGTGCCAGTTAAGAAGATACGATGTACTAAATAAAACATCATTGAAGTTTGACCAAAGACGAGTAATACACCATTAGGTCGAACACCTATGCGCTGCTCAACTTTAATCATTAACCCTAATATAACAGCCATAAGTCCTAACTCAAGCATGATAAAGCTCGCTGATGGTGGATACTTACTGACATGCAACCATTGTTGCCAACTATTATCTTCTTTTAATAAGAACATATTGCCATAGTCATTAAAATAACGAATGGCAATAAATGCAGCCAATGCGGAGAAACCTAAACGAAATAGCAACTTAGCAGGGCTAACAGTCACTTTACCGTCACCGTAATTGAGAATGTATCGACCAAAAACCCAGCCCAAAATCATCACTGATAACCAAGGAACTAAAGCATATGAAATACTTAAATTAGCCGATGAATACTTACCTACCAGTAGTCCTGCAATTATTGATTGCTCTTGCTCACCAGAATACCAGAATTGCGCAGTAACTAACTCTCCGGCTAACACCCACGCCATCGCGATAATAAGTAACTGTGATGTAGATAAACGCCTAAAGAAGGCCATACACATCATGGCAACACCGATAGCATAGAGCACTTGAAAAGTAAGTTTCCCTCCGAAGAATGAAGTAATTGTTGGGTCTAATAAGGCGATAAAAGCACCTCGAATTAAGATGTCTTTATCTATACCTTTGCTGTCAAAACCTTTAGAAATTTTACGTTCAACACTGATTGCTAATGCAGTACCAGCAAGAAAAACAAAAACCGGGGCACAAATATGGCTTATCCAACGGGTAAAAAATTCAAAAGCGGGCAGTGATGAACCTAAGATGTAATTAGCCGCTGAGTCGTTCGACAAATGATCTCTGTTATAAACCATTGAAACATGGTCAAGCACCATGATGATCATAACAAAACCACGCATCCAATCAATTGCGGCAATACGTTTGCTTTTTACTTGAGCTGTCATTCATTTATTTCCTTATAAAATAAAACATCTAGTAAATTCTTTCATAATGTCCGTTTTATTCCGTTTTATTCCATAGATTTTGATTGGCTTTTATTGAGAAAAATTCATTGGCATGCCAGCAGCGAGGCAATAAATCTAACTCTTTTCGTTCTTGAGAATTTGAACTTAATAGCTCTAATATCTCGTTCAATCTATCTTTACTCAAGGTTGCTAATTTTTTCGCCGTTTGAGTGAAATAAAGGTTACTGGTATTATTTACAGTGGCATTTTGACCATAACCTATAAACGTGAGCTTTCGAGTAGTCAATCGGCAATTAGGGTGCTCCGGTTTTTTTGGATAAAGGTTATTAACAATAGCATATTCATAACAATCACCTTGCTCACCAAATTCTCCTGATGGCATATAAACAATACCAAACCCTTGTGGGAACATCCCGGTGATTGAATATAATGCATCAACGACTCCTTGGGCACAGGCGCCTAGCTCTGCATTTTTGTTTAATACCTGGAAGACCTGAGGTAATAACTTGTAATTGTAACTAGCTTTAGTTGACAAGATTATAGAAGTATAAATTTGAGGAACTTTCAGTACATTACCAATGGTATTTTTCGGATTGACACTTGTTTTTAAGAGCAATTTGATAAAAGTTAATTTATCTTGTTCATCAATCAAAAACTGCTCTCTTTCTGCCTTAGTATTACCAACAAAAGTAGGCATTCCAATGCCATCAACGAGATATTTAATCGTTTCACGATAATTAATTTGTAGTAATTCTTTTCGATGTTTAATGTCTAATGTGCGAAAGGGATCTAACTTGCCATCGCTACCCCAGAGTATATTTTGAGCTTTTGGATGGTAATTTCCAACATCTTGTATTAGTGCCGCCATAATAAGCGGAACTTTGACTTGCGCAACAAACCTTTGATGAGCTTCATTATCATGACTAGCAAAATCAATATACTGTTGTGCAGAAATATTGGTTAAGTGTTTATTGATATAGGGCTCAACCATCTTACCATCAATAATTAATTGGTCGAGTAGTCTTACCGATAGTACCGCTTTATAAATCGACTTACTTTGCTCGTTACTCTTAGCAACCCGCTTACCTTCAGTGGGGCTTAATAATTGTATCGTTCCTAGAAATTGCGCAGACTTACGATTGGTTTCAGTAAAGCTATCCCCTTCCGCTAACTCTAAAATAGTGTGCGCAATTGATAATAAATTAGAATAACGGGCAGTACGCTCCATTAATTCTAGACTAGACTCATCAGTTGATATTTTCTCATCTGAAGGGTGAAACTCTTCATGTTCAAAATATCCGATAGCACGGTCTAACAAGGAGTCTTTCAAAGCACTTCTTCCATAGACTTTGGCTAACAAATGATGAATTTGTCGTGTGTAATATGTTTGGTGAGGAGAGTCTTTAGCCATTGAACCATTGAAGCTGAAAAATATTAAACATTAATGAATAATGCGAGTAATAATGTAATAAATCAACCTTTGATGTCTGTCAAAGTGAATTCATTAATTAGCTGCTCGAATCTAGAGCTAAAAAACAACAAATGATGAGGACCGCAACTACTAATCCTGTATTTGTATTCTAAAATCAATAACAACAAAACCTGTGTCATTAAATGATTAGAGGCTATGTACTCAGGCTTCTCTCAATTTTATCTTTAGATAAAATAGTTTAGGAATAGTTTAGGAATAGTTAGCATGATAAAAATATAAATGTCAGTAAAAAAGCAGTTCTTCAACCAAAAGAAGGCTCGGTCATTTTAAATTTAGCAAAGCTCTTGCGGATATAAAACAAGAGGGTTATTGATAGCCTTTATCAATACTACTATCAGATATTCCAATAACCCCAAATTTAGTTATTAATGCATATACCCAAGTAATTTGAAGATGCTCGTTTCAGGGTGGCTGAGCTAATCATGACCAAGACGTCTACTTTTATTAATGGTTACTCCCTTAAAAAAAGAGACAACGAAGTACATGGTTAGCTCAGACATCCCCGCAGGGCTGGTTTAAAAACGATTTATACAGCGTTATTGATTTCGACAATGGAACAACCATTCTCTTCAATCAAAGCCTTGCCTAAATACGT
>Ga0209292_1004475_pt1 | contig 14715 bp, 15 predicted proteins | sample GOMGulsemesocosm_2_FD_184634 | JGI IMG/M metagenome (GOLD analysis project Ga0209292, IMG submission 184634) | Methane-oxidizing microbial communities from mesocosms in the Gulf of Mexico - GOM9C Gulf of Mexico (SPAdes) (version 2) | ecosystem: Environmental > Aquatic > Marine > Cold seeps... | reverse complement strand
AAAGCAACACTCACTAATTTGTTAGACAACTTAACAGTAACAGATGCAACCCTATCAGTACTGGCTAATGATATTGCTAAGCAGTTAGTTTTGCCTGTTCCGCTAACTGCTAAAAAGTATTTAGATTTGAGTCTAACAGAGTTTGTTATGGGAGCTCCGGTGTGTGCTCAGCTTAACGGTGAACTTAGTTGGGATAACGCGAGTATTAGTGCGTTAGATCAAAAGGTTAAATTAGGGTCTTTAAAAGCAGAATTGAGTTGTGAAAAAGGACAGGCATTAATTAAGTTTGATCCAAAAAATGACCTAGGATTATCATTGTCAGTGAATGTTCAATCACCGGAAAGAGTATCGGGTAACGGTTACTTAAAGCCAGGTAAAAAATTCCCGTCAGCACTAAGAGAGGTTTTACCTTTTTTAGGGAATCCTGATGCTAAAGGTCGTTATAAGCTTTCTTTTTAGTGATGAATTTTCCTGAGTTACTTGAACTCAGGGTAATCGCATGCAGAGCTAGTTACCCTGAACTTAGCTAAATAGATAGGTTAGTCGCTGATTTCTTTAAGGATATCTCGATAGTCCGTAATGTAAGGGTAACCTCTTAAGTGCTCTTTAGCGGTCGAGGGCTGTTGGGAATCAGGGTTAGCCACGGCTAGTAAGTGTTTTATACCAAAACGTTTAGCGCTGTCTAAAATAGTTAAACTGTCATCCACAAATAGTGTTGTTTCGTTATCAAATTTGAGATCTTGCTGGAGTTTCTCCCACAATTGTTGAGACTCTTTAGTGACATTATATTGGTGAGTTGAAATAAGCTGATCGATATGTTGATCTAAAGCCGTTTTTTCTACTTTTAAAGACAAGCTATTTGGATGTGCGTTGGTTACTAAAACAACCTGCCTACCTGATTCTTTTAATGCTTTTAAAAAAGGTAAAGTATCAGGGCGTAGCGAAATTTTATCTTCAATCTCTCGTTTCAACTCAACAATCGGTAAATTGAGTTTTTCTTCCCAATAATCTAAGCAATACCATTCAATTTTCCCTGCAACCAATGTGGTTTGTTCAACAATATACTTTTGTGCTTGCGCTAAAGAAATATTCTTCGCTTCAGCGTATCTAAAAGGGATATGCGTCTGCCAGAAGTAATTGTCAAAATGTAAATCGAGAAGGGTTCCATCCATATCGAGTAATACCGTATGTATTTTCGACCAATTGAGCATAAATTATTCCAAATTACGTGTTGATTTTACAATTATATCTAATCTTAACATGCTATCCTAAAAGAAATTTTTTTGTAGTTGTAAGGTGCATATTCTATGGACAAAAAGCTCCCTACCATCAATGATCGAAAACTCGTCGCTAAAAGTCGATTATTCGCCATTGAGCAGATAGATCTCACTTTTAGTAATGGTGTTCAACGAGAGTATGAACGCATGCAAGGGGGTGGACGTGGTGCAGTAATGATAGTACCAATAATCGATAAAGATACTATACTGTTGATTAGAGAATATTGTGCAGGCACTCATACATACGAGTTAGGGTTTCCTAAAGGATTGATTGATCCAGGTGAAAGTCCTGATGATGCCGCTAATCGAGAGCTTAAAGAAGAAATTGGCTATGGAAGTCGTCAATTGACACCATTGCACCAAGTGGCAATGGCGCCAGGTTTTTTCGCAGCTACGATGGACATCTTTATTGCGCAATCGTTATACGAAGAGCGTTTAGCTGGTGACGAACCTGAACCACTTGATGTTGTACCCTGGAAACTTAGCGACTATAAAAACTTACTTGCCCAACCCGACTTTAATGAAGCAAGAAGTATTGCTGCACTCATGTTAGTAAAAGATCAATTAAGTGAAACCAATGAATAACGAAAAACTACTTTCTATTGCCATAGAAAGTGCTAAAAAAGCAGGTGTAGAAGTTAATAAACACTACAGAAATGGTGATTATACTTCTGAAATAAAAGAAGATAACAGCCCGGTTACCAGCGCAGATATTGCCGCTAACGATGTTATTATGGATGAGCTGAAAAAGCTCACACCTAATATCCCTATTATTTCAGAAGAAGTAGGGGCTTTACCACTCGATGAACGTTGTGAGTGGGATCGATATTGGCTGCTTGATCCTATTGATGGAACGGGCGAGTTTATATTAGGCAGTGGTGACTTTGCAGTAAATATTGCGTTAATTGAAAACGGCTGGCCAACTATTGGTGTTATTCATGCTCCTGATCATAATGTGACTTATTATGCACAAAGTGAGATGGGGGCATTTAAAGAAACTGAGCAGGGCATTAAACAAATTCATGTAGAAGCTTACGATGGTAAACGACCAATTAAGGTAGCCGTTAGTCGTCGCCAAAAGCTTGAACTAATGGGACAATACTTAAATTCAGAATATGAATATGAGTATGTTGCTTTAGGTAGTTGTTCTTTGAAAAATGCGTTCATTGCTGAAGGGCTGGCGGATTGTTATTTACGCATTGGCCCAACAGGCGAGTGGGACACTGGCGCGAGTCATTGTATTTTAGAGGAAGCTGGCGGATCAATTATTGATAGTGAATTTATAGAGCTAAGCTACAATAAGCGTGAAAGCTTACTTAACCCCGACTTCCTTTCTCTAGGGGTTGCTGATATCCCTTGGAAAAAAGTCATTAAGCCGCACGTTGCTCGTCGAGATTAACCATTTTAAAATGAATACTGCTCAAGAATATTATTCGTTTTCTTGAGCTTGTTCTGCTTTAAATTGATCTGCCGGTATAATATTTACCGTTTCGTGGAGCTCTGAATAGACCAATACGGCAGTACCTTCCTGTAATTGATTTTTCACCTGTTCAATTTTGTCATCAACAGAAATATCTTCGGCGCCGTATTCTGTACCTTCTCTTAAAACAAATTCTTTTAAAATACTGTAAAGGGTATCTGCATTTAGTTCTTGATGGGGAATAATCATAAAAAGTCCTGTAAAAAATGGGGAATTCTTGTTTCTAACCAATAGTGAGGTTTTGTCATATTGTTGCCAGCTATAAAGCCAACATGGCCACCATGCTTTGAAATTTCGAACTGTATATTAGTAGGCAATGTTTTAAGTGTTGTAACACTCTCATGACATAAAAAAGGATCGTCTTGTGCGTGAATAATTAAGCACGGTGTTTTTATCTTAGGTAATAAGTCTCGTGAACTTGAACGATGGTAATAATCTTCTGCTGAATTAAAGCCATGTAAGGGAGCCGTTACTTCGTTGTCGAATTCTCTTAACGTGGTAATACGGTTCAAATCATTTACCGAAATATGATTAACCAGATCAAGCTCTATTTTTTCTTGTGTCGCTTCTTTAAGCATATCAACCAAATATTTTTGATAGATTTTAGAGCTGCCTTTACTAATTTTGTCACTACAACTTTCTAGGTGTAACGGTGCACACACAATCGAAGCTGCTTTATATGGTGAGTTGCTATCTTCACTTAAATATTTTGCCAGCACATTACCACCTAACGAAAAACCAATAATGCCTAAATCACAATGTTGATATGTTTTGTTGAGGTATTGCGTAAAATAATGAATGTCTTCGGTATAACCACAATGATATGAATGAGCAAAGCGATTAGGTCGTCCACTACAACCTCTAAAGTGAATAAGTACACCAATCCACCCTTGTTGTTTGATGGCTTTAAACATGCCTTTTATATAATGGCTTTGTTTTGATCCGTGCAAACCATGGAGTAATACCACAATAGGTTTTGTATTATTTTTAGTTGGTTTTTCTGTCCATGTTAAATCGGCAAAGTCACCATCGGGTAACGAGAGTACTTCATCAATTGTATCAATAGAAAGATTACGACTTAACCACTTTGCGCCCATGGTTTGCAAATGTTTATTGCTTAACCACCAGGCGGGTTTAAATTGACTTGTTTGTAGCATGCAAAAATAGAGAGTTATATAGGTAAGTGAGTATTGTATTCAATTTGTTGTTAAATGACAGGTAAAAAAACTAGTATCCATACAACAAAGCTAGGAAATATAATACGAGTATTTAAATGCGTATAGTGATATTAGCCATTATCGTGAATTTTTTTGGCAAAGTAATACACATAAAAGCCACAAATACCGAACAATACTAATAACCCGACAAGAGAATAAATCGCAATAGGGTCATTAAATAACATACTAAATAATTCCATAGGAACCTCTAACGTTGTGTATAAATTATATAAATATATTAGCGGTTACTGCGGGTTGGCATGCTGATGTAGATCAAACTTTAGTTATAAAGGAATGTAATTTTTGAAGTATTTGAACGGTGTAAATAAGAGGTATATGAGAATTAAAAAGAAGGTATTTTAAATACCTTCTTTGAGATAATTACTATTCTAAAAAAGCTTTTTATCAGCCATTTTTGCTTTTTGTTCGAGGCGTTGAACAATTTTATCGCGAATAAGATCTGCTTCGTCTCGAGATTCTTGTATTTGTCGCGCACCTAAATTTCGTTCATCCATCTCTAAGCTCTTTTTAGCTAATGCATAACCGTTCTTGTAAGCAATAATATTCCAAATATAAGATTGTTCATTGCTCTTAGGTACACCCTGACCTTCAAAATACATAAGCGCTAAATTGAATTGTGCTAAAGCATAGTTTTGATCAGCTGCTTTTTGATACCAACGTGATGCTTTTAAGTAATCTCGTTTAACGCCTTCGCCATTGAAGTACATAACACCCACGTTAAACTGAGCTGCAGCATGACCTTTGTTTCCTGCTTTTTCTGTAAGCGTAAAGGCTGTTTTTAGATCTTTTTTTACAACATCGCCAGCGCTATACATTAGGCCTAAGCTAAATAATGCATCAGGATAATTTTGTGCAGCAGCTAACGACATTAAGTTAAACGCTTTTTGTTTATTTTTTGGAACCCCGTAGCCTTCCTGATAAACAAGCGCCATTTGATATTGTGCCGGTGAGTAACCTTCTTCAACCAATGGTTCAAATTCGGCAATGGCGGCTTTAAATTCACCACGATTAAGTTGAAAAACTCCGCGGTCTAAATCGCGATCAAAACTTAATGCTGAAAAGCTACTGGTAACACTTGCACAAACAAGTAGTAGGGCTGGTAATTTCATCATACTCTCCATTAAATGGTTAATCATCAGGTTAATGCTGAAGGATTGTAATTCAACATGTGCTGAGTTCAAACTATGGGGTTTAGGGGCTATTGAATTTTATTTTTCGTCTCAGTTAAAAATGAAACGGCAACAAAGCCTATTAATTAGTGTAGCAACTTATGACTCTTGAGACATTATTTCTTCAATTTGTTCTTCTAAATCCAACCATTGCATTTCATTTTCTTCAATGTCAGATTTTAGTTGAGCTTGTTTTTTAATGAGTTCAGACAATCTAGCCTTATGTTCAGCTTGATAAATTTCAGTCTCAGCCAATATGGCTTCAACGTCATCAAGTTCTTTTTGGAACTGATTAACCTTCTTTTCAAATTTATCGGCTTGTTTTTTAAGTGGGGCTGCTTTTTTTCGTAATTCAGCTTGTTCACGGCGTTGTTGTTTTTTATCAACAGTAGGTTCGTTATTCTTAGCGGCTTTAGCGTTCTTGAAGGTCGATTTCTTTTCGTCGTTTAACCATTGTTGGTAATCATCAATATCACCTGAAAATTCTTGTACTGCACCATTAGCTACAATGTAAAATTCATCAACACACGATTCAAGCAGGTACCTGTCATGGGCAATCAATATTATAGCCCCTTCAAAATCTTGCAAAGCGAGCACTAGAGCTTGGCGCATTTCTAAATCTAAATGGTTGGTTGGCTCATCAAGTAGTAATAGTTGTGGTTTATCTAACACGATAAGAGCAAGTACTAGCCGAGCTTTTTCGCCGCCCGACATATTAGCGACAGGATCTAAGGCTTGATCGCCACTGAAGCCAAATTTACCTAAATAAGAACGAGCCTCAAGTAATGTTTTTTCAGGTTTCTCTCGTAGAATATGATCAATGGCAGAACTTGCCATGTGTAATTGCTCTAGCTGGTGCTGAGAGAAATAACCAATACGTAGTTCTTGCGCACAGTAACGCTCACCTTGCATGATCGAAAGCTCACCCGCTAGCGACTTAATTAATGTAGATTTACCTGCACCGTTTCTACCTAATAAACCAATTCTACTACCTGGCACCAAGGTTACGTTTACACCCTCAAGAATAATGGCTTGTTCATTGTAACCACATTCACTGTCGGTTAACGAAAGTAATGGGTAAGGTAAGTGATCTGGCTTTTCAAAACTAAAAGTAAATTGGCTATCAACATGTGCTGGCGCAAGATCAGGTAGTTTTTGTAATCGTTTTAAGCGACTTTGTGCTTGTTTCGCTTTACTGGCTTTTGCTCTAAAACGGTCAACAAAAGAGGTTAAGTGCGCAACTTCTTTTTGTTGTTTTTGGTATTGAGCATCTTGCTGTGCTAAATGTTCGGCACGTTGTCGTTCAAATGCAGAATAGTTACCGGCATATAATTTTGCTTGTTGGTGTTCAATATGAAGAATTTGCCCAATAACATCATCAAGAAAGTCACGGTCATGTGAAATAAGCACTAAAGTACCAGTAAAACGTTTTAACCATCGCTGTAACCAAATTACTGCGTCTAAGTCTAAATGGTTAGTTGGTTCATCTAGTAACAATAAATCCGCACGGCTAATTAGGGCTTGCGCCAAGTTTAAACGCATTCTCCAACCACCTGAGAATGCTTTTACGGGGTTCGATAGTTGCGGCTGTAAAAAACCTAAACCATGTAATAACTCGCCAGCTCTAGCGGGTAGGCTGTAACCGTGAATCGCATCTATTTGATTAATAATTGTTGCTTCTAATGAACCATTGTCGTCTATTCTTGCTTGCTCTAGTTTTGCTTCAAGTTGACGAAACTCTTTATCGCCATCCATTACATAATCAAGAGCAGACTGTTCAAGTGCTGGCGTGTCTTGTTTTACGGTAGCAATGCTCCAACTGCTAGGCATAGATAAATCGCCAGAGTCTGGTTGTAAACTTCCTAATAGCGCAGCAAACAAAGAAGATTTACCACATCCGTTTGCACCAACTAATCCTACTTTATGGTTAGGATGAATTGTGAAGCTTGACGTTTTGATGAGGTTTTTAGTTCCTCGGTCTAAGCTCATGTTGTTGGCTGTAATCAATGTGTTAATCCTTCTGAATAATGTTAATTGTTCGTATAAATATGCACGGAAATGCTAATGGTGGCTATTGTCGCTTTTCCTATAGGGGTTATTCAAGGTAAAATACACCTACATACATAATATAAGAGCTTCTATTGTGAAAAAACGCTTTATCGCTGGTGCAGTTTGTCCTAAATGTAAAACTATGGACACGTTATCGTTAACGAAAGAAAATGGTGTAGAAAAGGTAACGTGTGTTTCGTGCGGTGAAACCATGACCCAACCAGAGGAGCACGTGGTAAAAGAAGTTAGACAATACGAGCAAGTTATTGGTGTATTTAAACAAGAATAATCGCTCGTATTTAATAAGGCCAAGAGATCTTAAGATCAGCGCTAGTTTTTAATAATGAGGTGGTGGCGGTTCAACGTCTTGTTGGCTGTCTTGCAGTGGACTTGATTCCTTCATTCTAGCGGCAATTAAGGATACTTGATGTTTTAACTCTGATAATTGCGTTTGGTGGATCGCAATTTCAGTGTTTAACTGCTCAATAATGTCATCTTGAAAAGCATTTCGTGATTCTAGTGCTTCAATGCATTGTTCTAACTCTGTTATCGACTTCATATTATTTTATTTGCCACAATTCGGCATACCCAGAAGAACTTTCAGTAATAATGTGACTATTATCTCGAAAAGCGACGCTATACACAACCGCTCCCGCTGGACGAATGTCTTCTCTTGGGGTTACATGCCAACTTTGTTTACGTTCCCCTGTCGATATTTCCCACAGGCTTACCTTACGCGAAGGTGCTCCTGTTAATAAATGTTTGCCGTCTTGTGAAAACTGCACCGAGCTAAACACTTCTTGTCGATTTGGGTATTGCAGTTGGCTGATGAGTTTACCTGTTTTTAAATCCCATATATTGGCAGATTTTTTACTGTCGGCAGTGAAAGCATATTTTCCATAAGGATCAATAGCAACTTTAGTGACACGACTTGGATGATTGAAACGGTAAATTACTTGTCCTGATAGAGTATCCCAAACATAGGCAACAAAATCGTTAGAACCAGACAAGGCAATACGGCCATTTGGTAGTAAATCTACCGAGTTAATTTTCTCGTTGTGGCCCAAAAACTCTAATCTACGGCCTGAATCTATGGTTACATGCACAACCGTGCCATTACTTTTACCAATGAGTACATGTTCACCGTTGTTAGATACCGCAATATCGCGAATGTTTGAATCTCTAACTTGCCAATATCCTTCTGATTGGCCGTTATCCATATTCCATAAAGCAAAGTTTTCTCTACTGGCCGTTAATACATAACTGTCGTCGTTGGCTATATCGATAGCTAGCACAAGGTTATTAGCACTGTCTTGTTGTTGCGACCAGTTAAACTTAAGGGCGTTTTTTTCTAGGTCCCATAAACTAATGCCGTGATGGATTGAAGAGACAGCACTAAACTTACCGTTATTTGAAACATCCGCAGCATACGCTCCTTCAATGGAGTGCTGCCAGCGTTCAATAGGTGTACTACTATTCGGCTGACATGCACAAAGCATTAAGAGCAATATAGTTGTGATAAACCGTCTGTTACATTTATACAAGATATTAATACTTTTCACTGCCGTTATTTATCGTTAGTATAAGCCTCATTGGTAAACAATACACAAATAAAATAAATAGTCTTGGCGGATACCATTCCCCCGAGCATTAAATGGAGAACTCAATGAAATTTTTTAAGCCGACATTAGTCGCTATTGCACTTGTTTCTGTAATAGGTTGTAACGAACAAAAACCTGTTGAAGAAAAAGCTTTAGTATTAGATACAGATACGCAGAAACAAGCGTATAGCTTAGGTGCTTCTATTGGTATGTACATGGAACGTAATCTTCAAGAACAAGAAAAAATGGGTGTTAAGTTAGAACAAGACATCATTTTGAAAGGTTTTACAGACAGTCTTGCTGGTAAGTCTCAAATCGAAAAAGAAGAAGTTCAAGCTATTCTTATGGGTTTAGACCAACAAATGAAAACCAAGCAAGCTGAATTAGCAACAAAAAATTCTGAAGAAGCAAAAGCTAAAGGCATTGCATTTTTAGAAGCTAACGCTAAGAAAGAAGGCGTTAAGGTTACTGAATCAGGCATTCAATACATTGTAATGTCTGAAGTTGAAGGTGATAAGCCAGTAGCTACTGATACAGTTAAAGTTCACTATAAAGGTACTTTCCTTAACGGTGAAACGTTTGACAGTTCATACGATCGTGGCGAACCAGCGGTATTCCCATTAAATCGTGTAATTAAAGGTTGGACTGAAGGTCTTCAACTAATGTCTGTGGGTTCTAAGTATAAATTTACTATCCCTTCAGATTTAGCTTACGGTCCAAATGGTAATCCACCACGTATTCCGGGTAACTCAGTATTAGAGTTTGAAGTTGAATTATTAGAAATACAAAAGCCAGCGGCTCCAGCTCAAGTGGGTAGCAGTGAATAAGTAATTTATTCATCATTTTATTAAAAAGCGAGCTTCTAGCTCGCTTTTTACATTTTACGTTAGTCTTTCAATAAAATTTACTGCTCGAGAATTTATTGCACAGTACTAATCAATCTATCTTCTAACGCAAATCGTTGTTCTAAATGATCACCTAATAACGATAAATTTATATCAAACTCGTTAAATCGTTCAGCATCCAATTCATCCGCATACTTATCATTAAAATGTAATGCATAATCAGTAGAGATATAAATTTTGGGGCATAACTCGTTAACGAACGCCATATGTTCAGATGCGGTTCGTTGACACTCTTCTAAAATAAGCTCAAAAATCTCAAAATGGCCTGCCGATACATAATCCATTAATATTTGACAGAAATGCTGAACGTAAAAACTATTTGGTAATGCTTTAGTGAGTTGATTATTTGGGTGCACTCCAGCTAACTCACAATACGCAGATAATACTTTGTGCCTTTCTAACAGCCAATTATTGATTGATTGATTATTTAACCCCAAGCGTTGTTCAGTAACCTTTATTTGCTCTTGCATGTCTCATCCTTAACCATTGCTAATTGCTATAGGTACTTAATATAGTTAGCACGGATTGGTTAAAAAGCAATTCGATTTAAGCTGGTCAGAGGACATTACTACGCTATTTTAATGATTCATTTAAAGTATGAGCTAACCTCACACCTGCTTGTAAAATACGGCGTTCGAGTATTTTTTTATGCTGTTTTTGGTACGATTTGTTCAATACAATTTTTTTCTGTTTATAGGGAGCACAAAAGTCATTTTTTTCGATCGAGCAATATTTTACACTTGGTAATCTAGCAATCAGTAATGATTCTGTTGCCCAATCGTAAACGGAATCTTTTTGCCATTTTTTGATAAGAACGTCGTTTTTTAACTCTATGACATTGTTGTAGGTTTGTTGATAGAAAATATGCTTATTTTTAACTTTTGCAGCAGGGTACAGTAAACATTCGTCCCACAACCAATGCATATTTTTACAATTATTGACTTTATAATCCACTAGTACCTTGTTACCCCCTCGATCGCTGGCAAAGTTAACGTGCATCGGTTGATGTATATCGCCAATCCAATGATTTAAAAACATCAAGGCTTGAAGCTTTTTCCATGAAGGATGTTCGGTAGCTAAGACATTTTTATGAAATTTGATCGCTGTTGTTATGCAATTTTTAGTACAAGATTGTGGAGTGACGTGGGTAGCATTTCGTGGCACCGAAATATAATGCCACGGCTTAAATTTGATATAAGACTTATCTCGTTTAATCGCATCAGCCCAACTACAACTATCAATATAGGTTACAGCAGCATTAGCGCGCCGATGGTGGTAACTATTTATGCGTTTTTTATGTGTTTTGGGTAAATACGTTAGCAAATGATTAACGGCTAAGCGGGTGTCGTTATTTAAGTGTTCATAGGCGATTTTACAAACCACCTTATGCCCCGTTTTACCTAAGGCATAACTATTATGTGAAATAAATACACTGAGTAATAGAGTAGCCAATAAAGTAATTAATAACATATTGGATATTTTAATTTTTTCCTTCATCGTCGGCCTCGTTTTGTAAGCTGCCTATATGTAACATTATCTAACACTATAATATGAACATAGATAGACAAATTACACACCGTACGTAAACTAGCATTTGATTACATTACAACATATACATTTATTCTACAGGAAGTGCCATCACTTTGAGTAATACCATACCTTCCATCATCGCCGGTCCAATAGTTAGACATTGCGATAAATCACAACTTAATTTTTGGTTGGTAACAACAACGCCATGTGACTTTTATTGTCGGTTATATTGTAGTGAGGATAATAAAACCTCAACACTAATGTTAGAAGAAACCGTAAGTGCTTCTTCATCTGGGCATGATGGTGTAAGTGAATTGCAGCAAGTTCGCGTAGGAACTCATGCCTATATTAATTTAATCACTTTACGAGTAATCGATAACTTTCCTGAAAATACTTTAATAGAATACGACCTACAAACGATTTACCAAGATACTACCTTCAGCGTTAAGCAACTTAAGCAGTTGCTTTATCAAGATCAAAGTCGGCCAAGTATTGTTATCAAACCCAAAATAGACAAATTGCTGCATGGCTCATGCAGAAAACCACACTTTGATAGTGATGATGGTTTAGTACAAGTAGATACATTGCTTGCTACTAGTGATTTTGATGAAAATAATCGCCCATCCATGTTAATTATGTCGGGCGATCAGGTTTATGTTGATGATGTTGCAGGCCCTATGTTGTCAGCTATCCATCAGGTGATTAGTTTACTCGGCTTGTATGACGAGTCATGGGAACATTCAGGGGTTACTAATAGTCAGCAGCTGTTTGCACACGAGCATTGTTATTATCAAAGAGATAATATTTTACCAAGGCATACCACACAATCACTTATATTTGGTGAAAAGACTCATCCAATTTTCACTTCAGTAGCACATAAAAACCATCTTATTTCGTTGTCTGAAGTACTTGCCATGTACTTATTAACTTGGTCGCCAGAATTATGGGAACAAGTGAACATTGAAACAGCGCCTAGTAGTATGCCTTTAAGCTTTACTGACCAATATAATCGTGAATTAAACGTAATTAAGCACTTTTCTGATGGTTTGTATCAGGTAAGACGAGCACTGGCACACATGCCGGTATACATGATTTTTGATGATCACGACGTAACCGACGATTGGAATTTAACGCGTGGTTGGGAAGAAGCGGCTTATAGCAACGAGTTTTCAAAACAAATTATTGGTAACGCCTTATTTGGTTATTGGTTATGTCAGGGCTGGGGTAATGCACCACAAACATTTTCAACATTGATAGCTGAAACTCAATTATTATCTGCTCAACCTACAAGTGGAGAGAGTAGCAAACGACTGGAGCTTATTGATAAGTTGTTTGATTGGGAGCAATGGAATTTTAATTTAGCTACCGAACCGAAAATGGTGGTACTTGATACGCGTACACAGCGCTGGCGCTCAGAAAGCAGAGCAAATAAACCGTCAGGGTTAATGGATTGGGAAACTCTATCGGAATTTCAGCAAGCAGTTATAAAGCAGCCAAGTGTGATTGTGGTGTCTGCAGCGCCTATTTATGGTGTTAAGTTAATTGAAACCGTACAGCGCATATTTACTTTTTTTGGCAAACCGTTAGCTGTAGATGCTGAAAACTGGATGGCACATTCAGGCACCGCCAATGTGATGTTAAATATTTTTAAAAATAAGAAAACACCGCCACAATTCATTATTCTGTCTGGCGATGTACATTATTCTTTTGTTTATGAAGTAAGTCACCGGTTTAGAAAAAGCAGCGCAAAGATTTTACAAGTTACTTGCAGTGGTATTAAGAACACCTTCCCAAGTAAGTTATTAACCGTACTAGAGACTTTAAATAAAGTGCTATACGCGACTTACTCACCGTTAAACTGGTTTACTAAGCGACGTAGTATGAAAATTCGTACCCGAAAGCCTAATATCAATCCAAATAAACACTTGTTTAACGGTAGTGGAATTGGAGTCCTCAAATTAAAGTCAAACAATGAAGTTATCACAGAGTTGATAACTTCATCAGGGCAAACGATACGGTTTGATGAATACAAAAAAGATGGTGATTAGGGTTTGTTTTTCTTTCTATTTCACCCTTTATTATCGACTACTTTTTACTTTTTTTTAAGCCGTCTAATAACTCATCATTTAAAATACCTTCACGGTTAATGGTAAACGGTACAAAGCCGTTAGGGTCAATCTCTGTGCTTAATTGGTATTTAAGTTGTTCTTTAGGGTTTTCACCAAAAAAGGCGATTAGCTTTAATAAATCAAATAAACCAACACTCGCATTTAACACAACAGGTGTTTCGCTATACGCTTTTAATACCGGTACCGCACTCGATACACCTGCCATCACTTTTTGATCCGCTACGTCTAAGTTGAAATTTACTCCTTCAATATCTAAATCAAAAGCATTAGGATTGGTAACCATTAGGTGAAGTTTAAAGTGTTGTGAAAATCCTTTAGTTTTTGTTGGCTCAATGCTAACAAGTTTCACATCAGGATCTTTAATCGGTTTGATACTTGCACAACTTGTTAATGCCAAAACCAATACTAAAATTAATGTCTTCCATGTACGCATGCTAAACCTATTTCTCGTTCATTAATAAACTCATTACCTCGTAATGTATCACGCTGTTCTCGTTATCCGAACAAAAACCACGAGTAAATTACACGTTTGTTATATTCAACACTGTTAATTTAATGTAAATAACAAGCTGATTAGTTGTTAGAATTGTCATAATATAAATATATGTTTTGTGCTGATAACGTGGGCAGCATCTTATATATTAAAAAATAAAGTAACTATTCAGCTAAAAAACAGAACGTACCACAAAGGTCACAAAGAACACTGAGAAAAATATCGCGCTGTATTTTCTCTGTGTAGCGCAGCGTTTCGGTGTTCTTGGTGGTGTATTATTTAAGTACTGAATAGTTACAAAATAAACAACATAGATTTGTAAGGAGATTTCAATGGAATGGCGTGGCAGACGTAAAAGTAACAATGTAGATGATAGAAGAGGGCAGAGATCTTCAGCATTTTCAGGTGCTGGCGGTGGAAGTGGTATGTTACGATTTTTACCTATGGTTTATCGGTTATTAGGTTTTAAGGGAACGGCTATACTTGTTGCCTGTGTTGGTGGTTACGGGCTTATATCGGGAAATTTAGGTAGTATGCTTGGTGGTGGTAACATGCAAGCGAGTCAGTCTTCTCAAATGTCTGATCAGCCTATTCAACAATCCGCACAAGAAAAAGAACAAGTCGACTTTGTATCAGTGGTGTTAGCTGACACTGAACAAACGTGGAAGCAATTATTTAAGCAGCAAGGCCAAACCTATAAAGAACCTCGTTTAGTATTGTTTAGAGGATCCGTTAAATCGGCTTGTGGTATGGGACAATCAGCCATGGGGCCTTTCTACTGCCCAGGAGATCAGCAAGTTTATATTGATCTAAGCTTTTTCGACCAACTTAAAAATCAATTCAA
>Ga0209292_1004471_pt1 | contig 14724 bp, 12 predicted proteins | sample GOMGulsemesocosm_2_FD_184634 | JGI IMG/M metagenome (GOLD analysis project Ga0209292, IMG submission 184634) | Methane-oxidizing microbial communities from mesocosms in the Gulf of Mexico - GOM9C Gulf of Mexico (SPAdes) (version 2) | ecosystem: Environmental > Aquatic > Marine > Cold seeps... | reverse complement strand
CATTGAAACGGATACTTTTATCGGTGGTTCTAAGATAACGCGCTAATATCAGACTTTGAGAAAAAATGCTGCTGTCAGCCTCAATGGCGGCTACATTGTTATGAAGTGCCGTTTGCACCTGCTCAGTGGAATCTTTAATCTGTCTTTTAACTTGTTCACTAATATAATCCTGATAGGTCAGAAATAATGGGATGAGTAGCACAAGTATTTGCACAACTATTACAGGTAAAAATACCAGAACTATTTTGGGTTTAAGATGCATGTCAGTAACCTATTCAAAGCATAAGCACATATTTACTCCAATGTGTTTCTCAGTTCCTGCATGATGGCGTTATGTTTTCTTACTGTCCGAGGAGGCATTACCTCGTATGTCTCAGACTGCGCGACTAGTGTTTGGTCAGGGTAAATAATCGGATCATTCAGAAACTCAGCAGGTAATAGTTTCTCTGCGGCTAAATTGGGCGTCGCTATATAAATAAATGACGCATTAGTGGCAGCTTGCTCTGGCCGATTAATAAAATTAATAAACTTGTGTGCTAATTCAGGATTATTAGCTTTGCCGGATAAACAAATAAAGTCCGCCCAAATAGCCCCGCCTTCTTCAGGCAGTACATATGCAATTTTCGGTTCTATTTCATTTAGCATTAATGCATCACTGCTATAAGTCAGGATTGCAGTGATTTCTCCCGATATGAGTTTTGATTTTTTCGATATAGCAGCGACAGCTGAATAGCCGGCGACTGACGGTGCTTGGGCCAATAGCAGTTGACGGGCAGCTTCAAGTTCTTGCTTGTTTGTGCTTTTCATAGAGTAACCCAACGATTTCAGTGCCATACCTACCACTTCTTCGGAAAGCGTTGACATGAGAATTTTCCCTTTTAATTCTGGGGCTGGATTAAATATCTGTTTCCAACTGGTGATTGGTTCTGATACTAGATCTGTTCGATAAGCTATGCCCGTTGACCCCCAAGAATAAGGTGTGCAAGTATGATCTTTTTTACTTAAATTTGATAAGTTAGGTAACTTTACATGATTAAGATTGGGGGCTATGTTCACATTAAACGTAGTGATCCAGTTGAGTTTTTTGTAAAGCGACACATTAACGGAATCAAGCATTATCAGGTCATAACCGTTAGCTCCATAAGTCATCAGCATTTCGTCGCGGGCATCGTCAGATTCATAATAAATGAAATTAACTTTGGCATTATGCTGGTGTTCAAATGCAGTGACGACATCTTCGCTGATATATTCACTCCATGTTAGAAATGTAATTTCAGCTGGAGGGTTAATTGATTCAGCGGCAATGGCGGTAACAGGTGTCAATGATATCGATGCAGAGGTAGCGATAAACCGCAGGCATTGTGCGACCTTATGAGTTAATGTAACTGCACTGTCAATATCACTATTATTTCCTCCTGTCCCCATCAATGCCCGCCCTTTAAAAAGTGATACTTTTTAATCCATTGCTTATGACTAACTGTTGTTCAATTAGCTAAACCTAGCCATTTTTACCGATAACATTTTTAAGGAGTGTGATGGATATCCAGATCTGAATTAGCGGGGCGTTACGCCTTCTTGCTTTAGCATTGACATAAATTCGACATTGGTTTGATAAAATAAACGCCCAATAAGCTAGATTAGAAAATATAACCTGTTATGAAGAGAGTTAGCTAAATGCCAAACGTCGATATACTGAGTAATAAACAGATATTAGTAGTGGAAGACAATAATGAATTGCAGGGGATCTTAGCGGACTTTTTGGAAATAAAAGGCGCTAATGTTGATTTTGCTGATAATGGCGAACTGGGTATCCAGTTGGCATTGGATAATGAGTTCGACGCGATTATTTTAGATGTGATGTTACCAAAAAAAGACGGACATCAAGTGGCCGCTACACTGCGAGATGTGGGCTGCAGCACGCCTATTTTAATGCTCACCGCACTTAATGGCCCTGAAGACCTAATCCAAGGCTTTGGCTCTGGCGCGGATGATTTTGTCACTAAGCCATTTAACTTCGTTGAATTAGAAATGCGCCTATCTGCATTAATTAAACGTTATCGTGGTGAAGTTGCCAGTAACATTATTAAATTTGGTTCGTTAATGATAGATCAAAGTGCGCATAAGGTGACTCGAGAAGGTTTAAAGCTAAACCTCACGCCGGTGATGTATCAATTACTGGTTCTGCTTATGAAGTCTGCACCTGATGTTGTTTCTCGTGATGCTTTAATTCATGAATTATGGGGTGATGATGTCCCTGATAAAGATTTATTACGGGGTCATATTTACTTGCTGCGCAGTGTGCTTGATAAGCCTTTTTCACACCCTATGTTAGTGACAGTGCCAAAACTCGGTTTTAGGTTGGAAAAATAAATGAAACAGATTTATGCTTTGTTATGTCGGAAACCACTGGGGAATTCGATTAAAGATGCTAAGTCACGGCTCATCATCATTTTTTCTGTTATCGCATTAACATCTTCATTTTTTGTATTCTTCTCATTTTCTTTACACTTAGTGTTTAATGAAGACCGGTTGCTTGAAAAGCATCTCAAATCGTTTGAAAGTATCGCGATAGATTATTACGCCTTGGTAGAGGGGGATAGCGCCCAAGTGGGGCCTTACGTTCAAGCATATTATAATGAAAGTGCATTATCCGATGTTGTGCGTGCAGAAATGCCTTATGAAGTGGGGATTGTAACAACGGTAGATGGATTTTCTGAGCATGGATTTATGGTGTTCTATAAGCCTTTTATTAGCGAAAACGGTGAAACCATCCCGCTATATTTATCTATTGGCACACGTTCGATGAATTTTGGTGATGATAGTAGAAATATTCTCATGCTGATATCATTGGGGTTGATGGTATTTTTAATTGCGTTTTTAAGCGTTGCACTACGTCGCGTGTTTGACGGATTAATGGCACCTGTAGCAGAATTAGGTGAGCAATTACGTGACGGTAAAGAAACAGATTTTGTTGTTTCTGATCGTGCTATCGATGAATTAAAGCAACTTAATGACCACCTAAACAGTTACAAACAAATGAAAGAGCGCTTGGTGAAGCAAGAGATGATGTTTGCAAAATATGCCAGCCATGAATTAAAAACCCCCATTGCAATTGTACTCGGCGCGGCTAACCTGCAAGAAATGAAGGACGAGCGTGAGTTTCAAACTAAGCAGAGAGAGCGCATTGTCACTGCCGCGATGAATATGCAGGCTACTGTCGAAATATTATTGAATATCGTTAAGCAAGAAAATGTGCATTGCATTGATAAGTTATATCAAGTCTCAGCGCATACTATTGCGATTCATAAGTACCAAGGTGAGTTACAGGGTGAGGTGGAATTGGAGGCTGATATTGCTGAACATTGTGAGATTAATTTACCGCCTGCAGTATTGGCGATGATACTGAAAAACTTAATCAGTAATGCGGCTCGTTTTACGGCGCAAGGCACTATTCAGGTTTCTATCTCTGCTGATACGATCAGTGTTATCGATTCTGGCTGTGGTTTACAAGGTGACAATGTTCCCGAGCACGGACTAGGACTGTTAATCGTAAGACGTTTATGTAGCAGTTATGGTTGGACGTTTTCATTAACGAATGGCGTTGAAGGAGGCTGCTGCGCCAAGTTGTGTGTCAACTTAGCACCGTGTTAGCATTCCGTTATTGACTCTTTATGGAAAGTACTTTCTCGCGTATTCTGCTGATTTAGCAAATAAAAATAGGGATGGAATGACAACCACAAAGCCTAAAGCAAAGATTAAATTATGATTTTCTAATAACTCGTAGGTTGAATACACACCAATACACAGCAATAACGCAATATGCAATTTGTGTAGTTTAGGATTGCTTATTGAAAACTTACAGTATGTTCTAATCATAACGTCCATTTTTGATTTTAATTCGTGTTCATATAGACGATTATACATAAAACCACATATGCTTAAGCGTATGTGCTCACGTTAATGCGAAAATATTCATTTTGGAGTAGTGTTTATTTAACGTTTACACCTAAGTAAGTTGTTTATTCTAAATTGTTCGATGGTCGTTAAACGACTTAAAACAAGTCACTTAATGTTGCCCTAAGCCATTAAACTGGTTAAAGCTAAATACAGTTTTGTGGCAACCGCACCAAAATCATGGTTTGAGACTCAACAAACGGGTATGAATGCTGCTACACAGTTAGAGATGGAACCACTGTCAGTCAAATAAGATCATCACACTTTCACCTTGATATCACATACTGTTAACGCTTTATTTGCTGTTAGCGGTGTTTTTATATAAAAAATGCTGCAATCATAATAACATTAGTATTTTCATGGTTAATTGATAACGTATAATATCTTCTGTTCTATATTTAGTAAGGGAGTATTTAATAAAGTTATTTTTCAAAAGGATTTTGGGGGGTAATGTGATAAATAAGAAAAAAATTCTAGTCATTGATGACTCAACTTTTAGCATATCTTTAATACGTTGGATGCTTAACAGTGCAGGTGTTTCGAATGATTTTATTTATAGTACCACTGACAGTTTAAAAGCTATCCGTTTATTGTCTCAGCACCGCTATGATGTGGTAATTTGTGATTACAACATGAACCATCATATTGATGGTGCGCTTATTTTTGATGAAGTAAAGCAGCGTAAATTAATCGCACGTAATACGGTGTTTATTTGTATTACTGGTGATAGTTCAGTTTCTGTAGTAACGCATTTTATTGAATTAGAACCCGATGATTATTTACTTAAGCCTTTTTGTTCTCAAGAATTTATTCACCGGATTGAAATCGTATTAGCGCGTAAAGCCGTGATAGCCCCGTTACTATCGGCTATGGATAATCAAGATTATCAATTAGTATTAAATTTATGTGATGGTTATCGCGCCAGTTTTCCGCAGTACGTCAATTATATTAATCGTATTTATGGTGATTGCTTATTGCGTTTAAAACGACATGATGAAGCCTTAGCATTTTATCAAAAGTCCTGTGAAGAAACGGACTCTATTTGGTCTGAAATAGGCTTAGGGCAGACATATCAATCGCTTGGTGATTTTGATAAGGCCGAGAATATTTTTAAAGACATATTAGTAAAGCATCCGCGTCAACCTGTTGCTCGCCAAAGCCTTGCTGGTTGTATGATGATAAGAGATAAATTACCGGATGCTATTCATGAGTTTAACGTCGCACATAAAGTGAACCCTGCAAATCCACATAGAGAGCTCATACTTGCCAATTTATATACGGCGCTGCAGCAACATGATAAAGCGGCGACTGGGTTTCAACGTTTTATTACCAAAGTTGAAGAGACCAGCCGTTATAGCTATGGTGTTGCGATGAATACTTACGTGTCACTTTTACTTGCTAGTTTATATACCGAAGTAACTCAAGAGCATGATGAATTGGTGAATCAAGCACAGTATAAAATTCAGGATTTTAGTGCTAAAGCAGAAGGAGATCGTATCGCTGAGTTTAATTTATTAATAGGACTTGGGATCCTCGCTTATATCAATGGCGATATCAAAAGTGCATTGATAGTGGTACATAAGCTGAGTACTGGAGACAAACCCGCCGTCGATTTTTATACTGAATTGAATATTACCAGACTATATGGATTATGTGGGATCCCCGATCTGTATGAAACGTCCGTATTACGTGCGCAGGAACTGTGTAAAAACACCAATGATGATACCTTAATGTTAAGCCAGGTTAAGATGTTAGATGGTGCAAAGAATGAAATTCAACAACGTTTAGAAGAAGGTAAAATCCTGACGGAAAAAGCGCAACAAAAGCGTCAAGATAATGCGGCCAATCAAGCCATCTACTATGCCCATCAAGCTTTCCAACGGGTCCCTTTTCATTACAATAATTGCCGTTTAATCATTGAATTAACCGCGCTTTCCACCCCTGCTGAGTCGCAATCAGAAACCAGCATCCATGAGCGTGAAAGTGTGCTCAAATCCTGTGATTGGATCTACGAAAATGATAACCGCCCGACAACAGAACAAAAACGTCGCACACGAGAACTGTTTCACTTAGCCATCGATAAGTTGAGCCTGAAGGAACAAGCTCATGGTTAATATGGGCTTGTTTGTTTTCACCCCTTCTGGGCTTTACTTAAACGCACTAAACTCGCGTTTTTATTGATCAAGTCTTTGAAGAAAGGATTACTGAGCAGCACTTGTAAATTACCTTGATAGAAGTTAATTACTGATACAGTTGGATAAGGTTCAAAGTGTAAATCTTGAAAGAAAGATGCGATAGCGGGAACTCGGATTGGAATTATTACCGAAGTAAACTGCTTGCTTAACTCCAGAGTCATTGTAATTGCGGTCATGCTATCAATAGAACAAAATGATACTATTAAGCCCGCTTTATTTGAAACATAATGGCCAATGATAGTGTTTTCACTCATGAATAAATCCACACTGTAATGTGAGTGTTGAAATACAGCCATTGTATCTGTCAGTGCTTCATTGTAAGCAATGAAATGTCCTTGTGTTACAATATTTTTTTGTGTTTCTTGTAAATTAAAAAAATTGACGCGAGTAATGCTAGATACAGTCATAGGATAAAAAGAGGGACGATGACCAAGGTCGATCATTTTTGTTTTATCCATCAGTTTTTGTTCTGCTTCATTCATCTCATATTCGGCAGTGAAAAAACGAGCAATGGCGATACGGCGAAGAAATGAGGGTTCTCTTTTTCCATTTTCCCATAACGATAAGGTCGTCTGCGTAATATCGCTAAACTCTTTATGGGCACTGGCTAATTGTGCGATAAAGTCGAGCTGCGATAGTTTATGCGCTTTGCGTGTTTGGCTTAACTGATTCCCAAAACCGTCTTTTTTAAACATTAATTATCCTTTCTATGAGATTGAGTTCGGCGACTCTATGGGTGCGTTATTCTGCCAAATCATCTTGGTTTCGGGTAATTAACACTCACGTACTCAGGTTCTTCAACGCCTGCGTCTTGGTTTAATACACGTGTCAGTACGAAATAATAGTTCGTCAAGGCATTGGCAAAGCGGGGTAGGGTTTCTGGAATTTTCTTGCCAACTTTATCAACCAATACTAATTGGCGTACGACTTTTTTGCTTAAGCTACGGCATTGATGTAGTTGAATAACTGGCCCTGTCCCTCTTGGTAATACAAAGCGTTTCGCGTTATCGGTGACTTGTGCTTTAAAGTAATTAAGGTCCGTTAATAGCGCTTGTATATCGTCTTCAAAGATCCCACATTTTCCACGAATCGACCCGTTTAAATTAAATATCTTTGGCTGTAAAAGCTCAAGTGATTCTCGTACTTCAGTATTGGTGACTTGCGATAATGCCAGCCCTGTATAAGTGCACAATTCATCGGTTAAGATTTCAAAGTCACACAGTGGGCTGTCTTCAAAGATGAACGGGTAGCAAAGTTCATCAATATTACCCGACGCTTTTAATGTCATTACGTTATCGCTTAATCAAAATTATAATCCGCTACCATAACATGTCTTATGATTGACGGGGTATAAGTGATTAGGGCGTATTTTCTTTACTGAGCCGATGTAGAATATCTGCCTGTAGGCACGTACAATACGCAGCATCTTTGGAATACGGTTTGAATCCGTAACGGGCGCGCCACTGTGTGGTGTAAATAGCATAGTCAATTATGCTAATTACGCTAAGTCAGATACGAAGAGCACGGTTGACATGAGGTTAACCGTTTAAATGTGTACGCGATTTACAGGAGTTACCATGCCTTGGGCTAGTATTAAGCATATTTTCTATACGTTCATTTTCTTTCTTTCATTTTCATCACAGGCGAATACCAGTTATCCATTGACGGTTATTGATGGGCTCGGCAAGTCGATTGTTATTGAAAAGCAGCCGCAAAGAATTTCATCGAAAACCTTATTCACGGATGCAGTACTGTTAGATTTAGTCGATGATTCGTCTTTATCGAGCTTAACGGATCTTGCCATCAACCCTAATTATTCATTAATTATTGATCGTTTGCCTGACGGTGTGCCGTTATTAGGGCTGAATATTGAAATGATCATCGCCAATCGCCCCGATATTCTCTTTGCCGCGAATTGGAGCGATCCAGCCAAACTTAGTATTTTAGAGAGTGCGGGCATTACCGTATTTCGTCTGCAAGCCCCTAAAAATATCAATGAGATTGAAGCTGAGATAGCGCGCGTGGGTAAGATCGTCAATAAAAACGCACAAGCGCAGCAGATTATTACCACGATGCGATCGCGCTTAAAGGCTGATATTATTTCGACTGAGCACAAATTGACGGGGATGGATTACAACCCGTGGGGCACGTCAAGTGGTCAAGATTCGTCATGGAATGGTTTGTTGGAAGAAGCTCATGTTGACAATATCATTAAAGGTTACGCGACGGATAAATATGGCCAAGTACCAGTTTCTAAAGAAATGATCATAGTGCTAAACCCGGATGTATTGTTCATCCCTGCATGGGTATATGGCGATGACAATACCGCAAATAAGTTTAAACAAGATGTATTATCTGATCCCTCTCTGCAATCGGTCAGTGCGATTAAACATAACCGCGTTTATCAAGTACCCCATGCGTTACGCGGTGTGTATAGCCAGTATTATGTCGATGCGATCCGCTTTATTAATCACTCTGTCTATAAGTAGTACCTATGCCTTTTTATCGTGTTACATCAGTACAGATGCTGCTTTCTGTTGTCCTTTTTTTAGGTCTATTTTTTCTGTACCTCAGCTTAGGGGCTATTCATATTCCCATTGTGGATATTTTAGACCTGCTTAAATCCTATTTGATTGGTGGTCGCGAGTTAGCGCTAAAAGAGCAACCTTTGGCGAGCGCTATCGTGTTACATATCCGTTTACCGCGTGCTTGTGCGGCCATTTTAGCGGGTGGCGCATTGGCACTTGCAGGGGCATGTACGCAAGGCTTATTCAAAAATCCATTAGCGAGCCCTGATGTGTTGGGGGTGAGCTCTGGCAGTAGTTTTGGTGCAGTGCTTGCGATAGTAACGGGTTTGTCAGTGATGGACCCAATGTGGTTACCTGTTTTTACGACTGTGGGGGCATTGGTTGCTGCGGGGTTAATTTATGTATTAGCGTCGCGTCATTCTTCAACCCAAATTCTGTTTCTTATTTTAACAGGGTTAGCGCTGTCGAGTTTGCTGGGCGGTGCAAGGATGGGCTTGTTGTTAATGGCACAGCAATATGAAATGAGCCAATTTGTGTTTTGGGCTATGGGTGGTTTAGATGGTCGCGTGTGGTCGCAACTTATGTGGCCAGCGCCGATTATAGCGATAGTATCTGTATTGCTGTTAAGAGAAAGTCGGTCATTAAACTTATTGGCACTCGGTGAAGAAAGTGCGCACGGTTTAGGGCTCAATGTTAGAAAGACACGGTTCAAACTATTGATGTTTGCTACTTTGCTCACCGCTATGTCGATTGCGATCGCGGGGCCTATTGGTTTTATCGGCCTGATGGTACCGCATTTAGTACGTTTAATTGTCGGCCCTGCACATGAAAAACTACTGCCTTTCTCGGCCATCTTTGGGGTTATCTTTCTACTGATATGTGACTTGTTGGGTCGATGGATTATTGCGCCAAATGAATTAAAAGTGGGGATCATAACCTCCTTTATTGGCGGGTGTTATTTCATTGGTTTAATTATTCGTTTTCAGCGAAAAGGGAATTTAGCATGAGTTCAGATTTACTAAAGGTGTCTGGCCTTGGTTATAAAGCCGGAGCGAAAACCCTGTTAAATGACATTTCATTCTCGATTAACGCGGGTGAGTTGGTGGGTATTATTGGCCCTAATGGCGCGGGTAAAAGTACCTTGATGAAATGCGTGAGTGGTTTTCAAGGGATCTCGTCTGGAGACGTGTTTATCAAGCAACAAACATTAACGACCTTGCCGCATTTAGAACGCGCCCGTCATTTAAGTTATTTGCCGCAATACAGTGAAGCCGCGTTTCCGTTTAGTGTGATGGAAACAATCGCGTTAGGGTTTCATGTTAAACAGCAAAGCCAAATAATGTCAGCCAAAGCCATTGCACAGCAAACAACAGAAACGTTAACGCTGTTGGGTATTGCTCACTTACAAGATCGCTTGGTGACCGAACTTTCGGGAGGTGAAAAGCAGTTGGTTAATTTTGCGCGTTTGTTAGTGCAAGATGCGCCGTTAATGCTACTTGATGAACCGACTGCTAGCCTGGATATTGGCCATGAATCACAGCTGATGAATGTGCTTTATCAAGCGTGTCAAAAAGGTAAGTCAGCGCTGGTGGCTATTCATAACTTAAATACAGCAGCAGAATTTTGTGACCGATTAATCTTGGTTAATCAAGGTGAAATAATGGCGGAAGGTAAACCGAATGACGTATTAACGAAAGATAATATTGCTTATTTATATCAAGACTTGGTGGTGGTCTCGCAGCATCCCCGCTCTGGTAATACGATTGTGTCGCCGTATAAACGGTGATGTTTCTGACTAATGTGAATTTATGATTAGGCTGGGTAATTACACGTTATATCAGTCGTTTAGATTATGTTGTTAATTCCAGAATGGAAATAAGTGTTCCCGTTAATTTCACTAACGGAAAGTAATACGCTTCACTTATAATAACCTTACATTAATCATGGAGGTTCATTATGTCTCAGGCTCGTTTATACAGTATCATCACTGATAGCAATTTATCGGCAAAACAAAAATCGCATTATTTAGCGTTAGAGGCTGAAGCAAGCCTACCTTATTTGGCGATAGATGAAAAAGCGCAACAAGCGATTGATGCTGGTATTTTGTGTGACATGTTTGAAGGGCATGCACCGTTCAAACCTCGTTATGTATTACCTGATTATGCAAAATTCTTATCTCAAGGATCTCAATACCTAGAATTAGACGCGGCCACTAACTTTGATGAAGCCTTAAATTTACTGACTATTCTATATCATCACGTGCCTTCAGTGACTTCTATTCCTGTGTACCTTGGTCAGTTGGATACCGTGTTAATGCCTTATATTGGCGATCTTAATGAACAACAGATTTATCAAAAAATAAAGCTATTTTGGATCATGCTTGATCGCACTCTGCCTGATGCTTTTATGCATGTAAATATTGGTCCAACAGATAATATTATTTGCCGTACTATTTTGCGTGTTGACGCTGAGTTAAAACAGATCGCACCAAACTTAACGTTTATGTACGATGCTCAAATTACCCCTGATGATTTACTGCGACAAGCAACTGATAACATTTGTGTTTGCAGCAAACCACATATTGCTAATTCCCCTATACACGCCGAGACGTTTGATCATACAGGTTTTGGTATTGTGAGCTGCTATAACTCTTTGCCGTTAGCGGGTGGTGCAAATACATTAGTACGGATGAACTTAAAAGAAATTGCGAAAAAATCATTGAGTAAAACGGATTTTATCGAGACTGTATTACCGGAATATTGCGCGATTATGTTTGACTTAATCGATGCTCGAAGCTGCTTCTTACATGAAGAATCTAACTTCTTTAAAGGCTTTCTAACGACAGAGGGACTTATTGATGAAAGCCGGTTTGCACCTATGTTCGGCATTTACGGTATGGCAGAAACTGTGAACGTATTAATGGAAAAAGAAAATATTAATGCGCAGTATGGTCATGATGATGTTTCTAATCAGCTTGGGCATGCCATATCTAAAAAGCTTGCCGAGATTGTTGCTGCAACAGATGTTAAGTATGGTTACAAGGGGAAGGCATTATTGCATGCGCAGGGCGGTATTAGCTTAGATAAAGACGTAACACCGGGTGTACGTATTCCTTATGGTACAGAGCCGGATCCTGTGACTTATGTGCAGGCTAATGCGCCTCATCATCAATATTACAGTTCTGGAATCAGTGATATTTTAACCATTGATGAAACGGTAAAAACAAATCCGTTAGCGATGTTTAATTTAGCGAAAGGCACGTTGCAGCTGGGTTATCGTGAGTTTACAGCAAATGTTGCTTCAAATGATTTAGTTCGTGTGACGGGCTACATGGTTAAGCTTTCTGATATCGCTACGTTTGATGCTCAAGGCTCTCGTACTAATACGACATTCTTAGGTGCGGAGGCTGCAAAAAATACCGGTATTCTGGAGCGAAAACCACGTGTTGCTGCACTTGAAACAACCCCGAGCTATGTAAACTAATGACTCAGTCCATGCCGATTAATTTCGATAAGCAAGGAATAGTCAGTAAAATACTGACGTTTTCTTGTGTCGATGGGCCTGGTAACCGCCTTGTGCTTTTTTTACAGGGCTGTAATTACGATTGTATAACCTGCCATAATCCGCACACGATTAATCATTGTGATGATTGCGGTGACTGTGTTGTATCCTGTCCGACAGAAGCGCTTACCCTTGAGTGCAATAAAGTCACATGGGATGAGTCTCGTTGTACTGGTTGTGATAAATGTATTGATGTTTGTCCGAATAAGTCGAATCCGAAAACAATGATTTACTCGGTAAGGCAATTAATTGAATTAATCACTAAACATCACCACTTTTTAAATGGCATTACGGTATCTGGTGGTGAAGCAACATTGCAGTCGGGGTTCGTTCTCGAACTATTTAAAGCCGTCAAAGCTTCTAAACAGCTTGCTCACCTGAGTTGTTTTATTGACAGTAATGGGAGCTTGTCTGAAACGGGGTGGCATAAATTGTTACTGTATATTGATGGTGCTATGATCGATTTAAAAGCATGGCAAGATGCTACACATTTGTGGCTAACGGCAAGAGGCAACCATCGCGTGATACAGAGTATCAATTTATTGGCTTTAAGTGATAAGTTGCATGAAGTTAGATTACTTTATATCCCTGATAAAACCGACTTACTCAGTGAGATTGATGCTGTTGCAAAATACTTAAACATGTTGCCACAACAGGTTAATATCCGCCTTAATGCTTTTCAACATCATGGCGTTATTGGCGATGCTTTAATGTGGAATAAGTGTAGTGAAGAGCAGATGCAACAGTTTAGTCGTGAACTGACTAAGCGATTAGGGCGGCAAGTACTTGTCCCGTCAATCTACACCTAATATCTATACCTAATACCTGCGTTTAACATCGACTCGACTTTATATCAACGTGGGGTGTGTAGCGCCTGCTTTATATTGTTAAATAGCCAACATAACGCTGGCTCGTTTAACGCCAATTTATTAAACACCATGCTATATACAACTTGGCCATAATCAAACGGTAATGGCTTCGCTATCAATCCTTGTGCCTGACTTGCCATTTCAAACCATTTTTTAGAACAAGTGAATAAAAAATCAGACTGTTTGCAAACGGTTGCAGCACTGCCAAAGTCCGCCACTGAAATCACGGTATTTCTGGCGTGGTGTTGCTGCTTTAAAAATTGTTCAAAGTAAGGCTGGTTAAGTTCTTTATCAAAGATCCCTATGTGCTTATAACTAAGGTATTCTTCAGTGGTTAACGTTTGCTGTGCTAGTGGGTGTTCAGGTCGCATTACGCAAATCATTTCATCTTCTATGACCGTTTCCCAGACTAACTGTTTTTCATTACTTGGTGGCTGACTTTTATCATGGGGTAGAATGATAACATCCACTTGTCCATTCAATAATGCATCAAAACCTAACTGTTCTTTAGAATGAATTTCGACTTGCGCGTTCGGTGTTTGTTGAGTGAGTATATTGGTGATCGTTGGCGAAAATATTTCAAAAGTACTTTCTCGCATAGATAACGAAAATTGCCCCGTGAACTGTAAAGGTTCAAAGCTCGCTCGATTCAATAACCCATTCATATTATTGATAATGAGATGCAGTGTTGGGCCGACTTTAAGTGCGTAAGGGGTCGGAATAAGCTGAGTGCCATCACGATAAAATAGTTCATCGTTTAATAGTACGCGCAGTTGTGAAAGGGTTTTACTGACACTTGATGAACTCATACATAATATATCGGCACTGCGGGTAACACTGTGAGTAGATAGCATGACATGCAAAACAGTCAGGTGCTTAAAGCTAATGCGAGAAAGTTGAATGAAATCCATAAAAGTCCGGCAGGTAAGTATTGATATAATAGGGGATATTATAAAGTACTTAGCCGTTACAGAAATTATCAGAAATCAGAGTTACGACATTCAAATCGCAAAAACACAGACTGCTACTTGTGAAATGGAGAAACAATATAGTATAGTTCTCAGACGTTTATAAGTCCTTGTAGCTCAGCTGGATAGAGCAAGCGCCTCCTAAGCGCTAGGTCGGAAGTTCGAATCTTCTCTGGGACACCATTTTTTATTCATACGCACCAACGTGCGTATGAATTGTTCGTACTGTAGCTTACTAGCACCTTAAAATTATTACAGTTTTACGATCACATCTTCCATTGCTAAACGTGATTTAGGTGGCGCAATGTTATAATCATTTTCCGCATCACGATAACCAATTGCCAGTGCCACATCTGTTACGTAACCATCTAACTCTACCGCGAATTCTTTGCTGACTAATTCAGTATCAATACCTTCCATCGGTGTTGAATCAATATTCAAACGAGCCAATGTATGCATGGTATTACCCAGTGCAAGATATGTTTGTGCTTTCGTCCAAGCCGATGTATCGCCATCTTCACCTGTGTTTAATTCAACAAAAGCAAACGCACCGAATGCACCTTCTTTATCTTCAGGTTTAGTACGTTTATCTTCGATACCTTTATCAATTACGGCTTCGTAGTTTGCGCGTGTATATTTTGGATTATGG
>Ga0209292_1004470_pt1 | contig 14726 bp, 13 predicted proteins | sample GOMGulsemesocosm_2_FD_184634 | JGI IMG/M metagenome (GOLD analysis project Ga0209292, IMG submission 184634) | Methane-oxidizing microbial communities from mesocosms in the Gulf of Mexico - GOM9C Gulf of Mexico (SPAdes) (version 2) | ecosystem: Environmental > Aquatic > Marine > Cold seeps... | reverse complement strand
TATATTTGCACTCGGAAAAACAAATAACGGTCCGTTCGTCTAGGGGTTAGGACGCATGGTTTTCATCCATGTAACAGGGGTTCGATTCCCCTACGGACTACAAGAATTATCAATTTAGAAAGTAATTTAAAAATGGCAAATCACAAGTCAGCATTAAAAAGAATCAGAAGTAACGAGTCTAAACGCTTGAGAAATAAATATCAACATAAAACTACACGTAATGCTGTAAGGGATTTACGTGCAACTACTGAAAAGTCTGAAGCGGAAGCTTTATTACCTAAAGTAGTAGCTATGTTAGATAAATTAGCAAAAAACAATGTAATCCATGCTAACAAAGCTGGAAACTTAAAATCAAAATTGACTCGCTTCGTAGCAGCTCTTTAATTTTAAGAAAATATTTAAAAAGCATCCTTTAATTGGGATGCTTTTTTTGTGCTCAATATGTAGCCGTGAGACAAAAGAAAAGCGAAACAATTTTAATTGTTTCGCTTTTCTTTTACAGATTCAGTATCTCAATACTCATATCTAAAGTCTCATATCTATTTCCGCATCAAAGCAATGGCTGCCTCCACACAACGCTCACCATCCATAGCTGCTGATACAATCCCTCCGGCATAGCCTCCGCCTTCCCCACAAGGGAACAGACCTTCTATTTCGGGATGTTCTAACTGTTCGTTTCTAGGAATACTTACAGGAGATGAGGTTCTAGACTCAACACCTATTACATTGGCTTCAGAAGTGTAAAAACCGTGCATTTTATCGCCAAAAGCTTTAAATCCTTTACGTAATCTACCTCCTATTGATTTAGGAAATAAAGAGTGTAAGGGAGCCGATTTTAATCCTGGTTGGTAGGATGTTTTATTTAAGCTGTTTGAAAAATTACCTTCTACAAAATCAGTGAGTCGTTGTGCAGGGGCTGTTTGTGATCGCCCTCCTGCATTAAAGGCTAATTTTTCAAAATCTTTTTGAAATTCTAATCCTTTTAATACACCAAATGATTCGTATTTGTACAAATCTTTTTCGTGATTAATCTCCACTACAATTCCAGAATTGGCAAAATGATTGTTTCTTTTGGATGGAGACATTCCGTTTACTACTACTTCACCATTAGCAGTTGCAGCTGGGACTATAAATCCTCCGGGACACATACAAAAAGAATATACCCCACGTTGATTCACTTGTTGTACTAAACTATAAGCAGCAGGAGGTAATAATTCATCTCTTTTTCCATCACAATGGTATTGTACGGAGTCTATAATGGACTGTGGATGTTCCACACGAACGCCCATAGCAAAAGATTTTGCTTTTAAAGCGATGTCTTTTTTATTTAAGAGGTAATAAATATCTCTGGCGGAATGTCCAGTGGCTAAAATAACGGCATTTACCGGCATTTCTCTTCCGTCTTTCAGTATAATCGAGCGAATTTTATTGTCTTTTATCTCAAAATCCACCATGCGACTGTTAAAATGAATCTCTCCACCATTTTTTAAAATGGTTTTTCTGATATTTTGAACTACTTGAGGCAGTTTATTGGTACCAATATGTGGATGAGCATCTACTAAAATCTCATCAGTGGCTCCATGATGTACAAAGTTTTCAAAAACACGACGCACATCACCACGTTTTAAACTTCGTGTATATAATTTTCCGTCGGAATAGGTTCCTGCTCCTCCTTCACCAAAACAATAGTTGGAATCTTCATTCACATCGTGAAACTGATTGATGGCACGTAAATCTCTTCGGCGTTCTTGGACATTCTTTCCGCGTTCTAATACAATCGGTTTGTAACCTAATTCCAAACAGCGAAGGGCCGCAAACATTCCTGCTGGTCCAAAACCAATAATATGTATTTCCTTAGAAGCGGTTACATCTCTAAAATCAAAATCAAATTGTTGTACAGGAATTTCTTCCTCTAAATACACGGCTAATTTGTAATTAAAAAATATTACAGGCTTACGTGCATCTATAGATTTTCTCAATACCTTAATTCCGGTAATGTCTTTGGGGTCACAGTCTATAAAATGTGAAGCCTTTTTTATTAAAATACCTTCCTTTTTTGCGTCGGTAAGTCGTATTCGTAGTTGAATCTCTCTAATCATGGGACAAAAATAATCAATTTTTGAGGATTATACTATTGGTTTCTAAACTAGGGGATGTGTATTGGTTTTTTACTTGTTTTGACGCTGTTTCCTAACAATTTTCTCGAAAAGGTTGTGTGGTGAATCTACCTTGTCTTCACGTCTTCAAAAAACCACGGAAATTTCATGACAAATGTTTTGTTTGATATAAATAAAATTAGCTAGTTTTGTCCTCGAAATGAAACACCAAAAATACATAGCGTTTGATAAAGTCGTCTTTTCAAGATGGACAAGGAACAGCTATGCCTTATTTGCGGTATTGAAAAAGGTGGTGAATATCTCGAGATTGTCTTTTGATCTGTGTGAATCCTCTCATAGTAAAAAACAAGCGGCCATCCGTTTGTTGAATTTAGAGAAAAATGGAGGAATCAGTGAAGACGATTATGGAGAACGTGCTGCCTTGTATAAAAAGCTGGAGACAGCTATATTGTTACAATTACTAAGGGTAAATAATTTCGGTTATTTAACCACTAAATATATGAACTAAACCTGGTCCGTATGCTACTATCTGTAGCATACGGACTTTTTTTTTATTAAAATTATGATAGGACTATTAAAACAAAAAGTGTTAAACGGAGAATTTTTAACCTACGACGAAGGGCTTTTATTAACGCAAGTCACAGATAAAGAGGCTTTGTACAAGGCCGCGGATGAGATTCGTGCTCATTATTGTGGAGATAAAATGGACTTGTGTTCCATTACCAACGCTAAGTCTGGTGCTTGTGCGATGGATTGTAAATGGTGTAGCCAGTCTAGACATTACGAAACAAAAGTAGATGAATACGAGATTGTAGACATGAAAGATACCGTAAAAGAAGCGGTAGATAATGCTGCAAAAGGTGTGAAACGCCATTCCTTGGTTACTAGTGGAAGACGTGTAAACAATAAAACTTTGGATAAGTTAATACCTATATACAAAGAGATAAAAAAGAAAACAGACATTAGTTTGTGTGCTTCTATGGGATTGATTAACGAGAAACAATTATCTCGTTTAAAGAACGATGTAGGGATTGAACATTATCACTGTAATTTAGAAACAGCTCCTTCTTATTTTAAAGAAATGGTAACGACGCATACCATAGATGAAAAAATTGAAACTATTAAAACTGCTCAAAAATTAGATATTAAAATTTGTTCTGGTGGAATTATTGGAATGGGAGAAAACATGGGACATCGTGTGGAATTAGCCTTGATGTTACAAGAATTAGGTGTGCAATCGATCCCTCTTAATTTATTAAATGCAGTGGAAGGAACCCCTTTGGAAGGAACAGAAATGTTGACTGAAGAGGAAATCTTAACCACCATTGCCATGTTCCGATTTTTAAATCCAAAAGCGAACTTACGTTTTGCAGGTGGTCGTATGCAAATTAAAGAATTTCAAGATAAAGCCTTGCATGCTGGAATTAGTGCGGCATTAACAGGTGATTATTTAACGACTATTGGTTCAAATATAGAAGAAGATATTAAGGACTTTACAAAGGCAGGTTTCACCATTTAATACACGGTCATGCATAAGAGCAAATTAGTCGATTTTGACAACAAGCATATCTGGCATCCCTATGCTTCGGCAACAGCGGGTATGGATAATTTACTGGTTAAAAAAGCCTCAGGTGTTTTTATAGAATTAGAGGATGGCCAAAAACTAATTGACGGAATGTCTTCCTGGTGGTCTGTGATTCATGGGTATAATCATCCGGTTTTGAATCGTGCGATGACGCATCAATTGGAGCAAATGTCTCATGTGATGTTTGGTGGATTGACCCATAAACCAGCCATCGAATTGACGAAGAAACTTTTGCAGATAGTCCCGAAAGGGTTGGAGCATGTTTTTTATTGTGATTCTGGATCTGTGGCTGTGGAGGTGGCTATGAAAATGGGCTTACAATATTGGCACGCTCAAGATAAAGGAGCTAAAAACACCTTTGTTACCATTAAGAATGGCTATCATGGAGATACTTGGCATGCCATGTCGGTCTGTGATCCGGATACTGGAATGCACCATATTTTTAATAATAAATTGGCTATCCAACATTTTTTACCTGCTCCTAGAACACGTTTTGGAGAGGTGTTTGACGAAAGTGAAATGGAGGAAGTTGTTTCTTTCTTTGATGAAAATCATGACCGTTTAGCGGCGTTTATTCTAGAACCTATTGTGCAAGGAGCTGGAGGTATGCGATTTTATCACCCTGAATATTTAAAAAGAATATCGGCTTTATGCGTACAATACGACGTACTGCTTATTGCGGATGAAATTGCCACTGGTTTTGGTCGTTCTGGAGAATTGTTTGCCTGTGAACATGCTGCTATTGTTCCAGATATTATGTGTCTCGGAAAGGCAATTACTGGTGGGTATATGTCTTTTGCGGCAACGCTTTGCACCTCCAATGTGGCCAAGGTGATTTCAAATGCTGCGCCTGGTGTGTTTATGCATGGTCCTACTTTTATGGGGAATCCCCTGGCTTGTGCAGTGGCTTTAGCAAGTATTGATGTGTTATTGAATTCTGATTGGAAGGAAAATATTACTCGAATTGAACAGCAATTGAATCAACAATTGTCTGGTTTGAAAAGCCTAAAGGAAGTGAAGGATGTCCGTGTTTTGGGAGCGATTGGAGTAGTAGAAATGAAAGAAAATGTGGATATGAAAGTACTGCGAACAGCATTTCTTGAACAAGGGATTTGGATGCGCCCGTTTGGAAAACTCATTTATACCATGCCGCCGTATATCATTTCAGAAACGGAATTGACTTCTTTATGTCAGGGAATTTGTAATACAATAACGAACGTGTATGGAAACGCATCCTAGTTTTTTTCGTCGATTAGCGGATCTGGAAACCCAAGGGAATCTGAGAACAATATCCGAAGATACCGTAGCTTACAAAGTAGATTTTAGTAGCAACGATTATTTGGGTTTGAATGCTGATGCGACTTTGTACGCGGATTTTATGAATGACTTTGAACGTCATCAATATCCGTTTAGTGCGAGTTCCTCTCGATTATTATTGAAAAACAGTCAGGTGCATCAGGGTTTAGAAGCATTGATAGCAGCTAGCTATAAGGCGGAATCCTGCTTGCTTTTTAACAGTGGTTATCAATGTAATTTGGGAGTACTGTCTGCGTTGACATCAAAAAATGATTTGATTTTAGCAGATAAATTTGTCCATGCCAGTTGCATCGATGGCGCCCAACTAAGCAAGGCTACCTTAATGCGGTACAAACATTTGGACTATGAGCATTTAGAGCAATTGTTGCAACGCTATCGCAATGATTATGAGCAGGTGTTTATCCTTACGGAAAGTGTTTTTAGTATGGATGGAGATACTGCTGATTTACATCAATTGGTGGCACTTAAAAATAAATATGACAGTTTGCTATATGTTGATGAAGCACATGCTGTAGGTGTGAGAGGAGCTACAGGACTTGGTTGTGCCGAGGAATTTGATCTTATAGATGAGGTAGATTTTATAGTAGGAGCATGTGGTAAGGCGCTAGCTTCGGTAGGAGGTTTTGTGGTTTGTAAAGCTGTTTTTAAATCATTATTAATCAATCATGCCCGCTCTTTTATCTATTCAACAGCATTACCGCCAGTAAACGTAGCGTGGACACATTTTATTTTTGAGCGCTTGCCAGATTTTAAGGAGCAACGCTTGAAATTGGATACATTGAGTCGCGAATTTTCAAGGTTATTAGCAGTGGAACCTCAAAGTCATATTGTGCCTTATCATATTGGAGGAAATACAGCCGCGGTACAATTAGCATCAACCTTACAAAAACAAGGTTTTAATGTATTACCAATTCGCAGTCCCACGGTACCTAAAAACACCGCGCGATTGCGTTTTTCTTTGTGTGCCAACCATTCATTAACGAATTTAATTGCAATATCTAAACAACTCAGAACTTATGAAAACGACTTGGTTACATAGAGAAGAAAATCCCCATTGTGTGCTGTTTTTTAACGGTTGGGGGATGGATGAAAAGGCGGTACAGCATCTTGATTATGAAGGTGTAGATGTGTGTATGTGTTATGACTATACCGTATTGGAACCATTGGGAATTGATTTTTCTGAGTATAAAAAAATCACGTTGGTGGCTTGGTCTTTAGGAGTATGGGCTTGTAGTCAAGTGTTGAAAAACGAGCAGTTAAACATAGAAAAAACGATTGCTATAAATGGGACCCTTCTCCCTGTAGATACCGATTATGGGATTCCTCCAAGTATTTTTACAAATACTCAAGTGCATTGGAATGCTCCGAATCGAGATAGGTTCAGTAGACGTGTACTGGGAGGGAAGGCAGCTTTTGAATTAACAGGACATCGAATGTCTCGCCGAAGTGTTGAAGATCAGCAAGGTGAATTGGGAAGTATTTTAAATCAAGTTGTTAAAAATACGGCTCCAGATTTCTGTTTTGATAAAGTACTTATTGGGCAGCAGGACATGATTTTTTCTCCAAATAATCAATGGGAATTTTGGAAGCGAAAAGCAATAATAACGGAAGTTCCAATGCCACATTATCCATTTAGTTATTTTAAAAATTGGCAACAAATTACAAGTCTATAGTATGCAGTGTACAGATAAAAAGTTGGTAAAAAAATGTTTCAATAAGAATTTTGAAACCTATCACAAGAAAGCAATCGTTCAGCAAGAAGTAGCAGTACGTTTGGTGGATTTAGTGTCCGAAATGGAAATTAATTCTTTGGAGAATGTGTTGGAAGTGGGCTGTGGAACGGGTTTTTTAACAGAACGTATGTTAGAAAATATTGCCGTAAATCAATATTACTTAAATGATTTAGCTGATGTAGCTTACAAAGAAAATAATGCGTTTAAAAACAATACAAAGAAGCAAAAATTCACCTGTATACCTGGTGATGCAGAAAGTATTGATTTTCCTAATAACTTAAATGCGGTACTCTCTAGCTCTACGCTGCAGTGGTTTAATCAATTGGAACAGTTTTTTGAGAAAGTGAATTCGGCTTTAAATTCACAAGGACTTTTTGCTTTTAGTACGTTTGGTACGGCTAATTTTAAAGAGTTAAAAACGGTTTGTAATGTAGGGTTGCCCTATAAAACTAGCCAAGAAATAACGGAACTATTAGCGCCTTCTTTTGAAATTATTCACAAAGAAGAATGGACGGAAACCATTGCGTTTTCAAGTCCTATTGAAGTGTTAAGGCATATGAAGCTAACGGGAGTAACAGGTGTTTCCTCTTCCTTTTTTGGTAAAGAAAAATTAATGGCATTTATAAAAACGTATCAAGGGTATTTTTCAAATAAAGACCAGTCTGTAAATTTGACGTACAATCCCATCATCATTATAGCAAAAAAGAAATGAAAATAAACGAATATTTTATCAGTGGAATAGATACCGATTGTGGAAAAACGTATATCACAGGGTTGTTAGCTAAACAATTGAAAGAATCTGGTGTTAATGTAATTACTTCCAAACTGGTACAAACAGGATGTGTAGGAGTTGCAGAAGATATCATTGAGCATCGCCGACTCATGGAAATAGACTTGTTTCCAGAAGATATAGAAGGTACTACCTGCCCTTTTGTATTTACATTTCCAGCCTCACCACATTTGGCAACAGAAATTGATAAACGTACCATAGATTTTAAGAAAATTAGGGCTTCTCAAAAGGAATTATGTACTAATTACGAATTGGTCTTAGCAGAAGGAGCGGGAGGTTTAATGGTGCCCATAACCGAAAATTACTTGACTATAGATTATATAAAAGAATACAATTTACCACTTATTTTAGTGAGTTCTTCTAAGTTGGGAAGTATCAACCATACCTTATTGAGTATTGAATTATGTTTGCAATATGGAGTGAATTTACACACGGTTATTTACAATCAAATGCCTGGGGATGATATGATAATAGCAAGTGAGTCTTTTGCTTATTTTAAACGCTATTTGGATAAATGTAGTCCAAATACTCAATTAGTACATGGAGATAATTTGAATACAATAGAACTAGATTTTTAGTGTATTGCTTAAGTAAAGCAAAAGGTAAGAAGAAAGTAGTCTTTAAGTTGGATATTTATGAAATATTAGGGCTTATCAGTATGACCTTTCTTGCTGGAATGTGTTTGGTAACAGCTATTTTCGGAGCAATGTAAGGGGCCATATTTACGGCGTATTAATGTTGTTTATGGAGTTGAACTATTTGTTAATAAGGCACGAGAAAAAGCAATTAGTAATACAATATTCACACATAATACACGTATTTTCACAATTTACGGCATGTTTAGTTGAATTTCTTATCTTTGAGTAATTCAGAAAAAACATGGTAAAAAAAAGCACTTCCAATTCTTATTCAAAGTCTTACAGGCAGTTGTTTGAATGCCTCATGTTTTTTGATGTCTGAGTGTAAATTATCACATACTTTTTTAGTTAATTTATCGGATAGTTTAGCTGTCATCACTTATTCAAAAATAATAATATGGAAACCGTACATAATACTTTATCACAACCAGAAAGACCAGCATCAGCAGAGGGAAATTTTTACGAACCTTTAAAAAATAATATAGGGCCAGGGATGAACGCACGTGTTCAGCGACTTAGAAAATTAAGTTTTGACGCCGAGCCAAGTTTGTCCATTGAGCGTGCTCAAATTCAGACAGATTTTTATAAAATTAACTATGGGAAATTCGCCATTCCTGTGCTTCGTGGATTAAATTACCTCAATATTTGTGAAAAGAAAACTATTTATTTTGGGAAGGACGAGTTAATTGTTGGAGAAAGAGGACCTGCGCCTAAATGTGTACCTACTTTTCCAGAATTGACCTGTCATAGCGTAGAAGATTTTCATGTGTTGAATAAAAGAGACATGCAACCATATACGATTTCTCAAGAAGATATTGATATCTATGAACAAGATATCATTCCGTATTGGGAAGGTAAAACTATTAGAGAGCGTATTTTTAGTCATGTTCCAATTGAATGGAGACGCGCCTATGAAGCTGGTTTGTTTACCGAATTTATGGAGCAACGCGCACCAGGACATACCGCCTTGGATGGAAAAATTTACAAGAAAGGAATGTTGGACTTTAAAAAGGAGATTCAACATGAAATCGATATATTAGATTTTCTAAATGATGCTGAAGCTACGGACAGGAAAGAGCAATTAACGGGGATGTTGCATTCCTGCGACGCTGCGATTGTTTTTGCAGAGCGTCATGCAGATAGAGCAGAGGAAATGGCTGCTGTCGAAACGGATGAAAACAGAAAATTAGAACTATTAAAAATAGCACAAGTATGTCGTTGGGTGCCTGCCAATGCACCACGAACATTTCACGAAGCCGTGCAAATGTATTGGTTTGTACATTTAGGAACTATAACGGAATTGAATGGTTGGGACGCGATGAATCCTGGACATTTTGATCAACATTTAGCACCCTTTTACGAAAAAGAAATAGCGGATGGAGCCTTAACCAGAGACCAAGCAAAAGAAATATTGAGTTGTTTTTGGATTAAAGTTAATAATCATACTGCTCCTCCAAAAGTAGGGATCACCGCCAAAGAAAGTGGAACATACAACGATTTTACCAATATTAACATAGGAGGTGTAAAAACCGATGGTTCCTGTGGAGTAAGTGATGTTTCTTATATCATGTTAGAGATTGTTGAGGAATTACACGTTTTACAACCTGGAAACTCGGTACATATTAGTGTAAAAACACCAGAGCGATTCCTAAAAGAAGCCGCCAAAGTGATTCGTCAAGGACATGGATATCCTTCTGTTTTTAATGCCGATGTGTATATTCAAGAAATGCTGCGTCAAGGGAAATCATTGGAAGATGCTCGTGAAGGAGGTTGTAGTGGATGTATAGAAGTTGGAGCTTTTGGAAAAGAGGCCTATGTGCTTACCGGATATTTAAATGTGCCTAAAATAGTAGAGGTGACCTTGAATAATGGAATCAATCCTGTAACAGGAGAGATTGCTGGAATCCAAACCGGAGATCCTCGAGATTTTAAAGATTTTGAAGAATTGTACCAGGCCTTTCTAAAACAATTGAACTTTGTAATTGAACAGAAAATATTAGTTAGTAATTATATTGACAGGATGTTTGCAAAATACAGCCCTGCTACATTTTTATCGGTAGTGATTGAGGATTGTATCACCAAAGGGAAAGATTATTACAATGGAGGACCTCGTTACAATACAAATTATATTCAATGTACAGGATTAGGAACTGTAACGGATAGTTTAACAGCTTTGAAAAAACATGTTTTTGAAGCTAAAAACTTCTCCATGGATGCAGTGTTGAATGCTGTTTCTGATAATTTTAAGAACGACGAAATTATGCGTCAAACCATTATAAATGATACACCATTTTATGGAAATGACGATAATTATGCCGATGAAGTCGCTTTAAGAGTGTACAATGATTTGTTTGATGCCATTGATGGAAAACCAAATACAAAAGGCGAATCTTTTCATTTAAACATGTTGTCCACTACTTGCCATGTGTATTTTGGAAAAGTGATGGGAGCCACTCCAAATGGACGATTGGCGCATAAATCTATTTCCGACGGAACATCACCGTCACATGGATCGGATACCAATGGCCCTTCAGCAGTGATTAAATCATTGACAAAATTAGATCATATCAAATCTGGTGGTACCTTATTAAATCAACGTTTTTTACCTAGCTTATTAAAGCGTGATCAGGATTTGAAAAAGTTGGCGCAATTAATTCGTTCTTATTTTTCACTTGGAGGACATCACATTCAGTTTAATATTGTGGATACAGCTACTTTATATGCGGCACAAGAAAATCCAGAAGATTACAAGGATTTACTAGTGCGTATGGCTGGGTATAGTGATTATTTTAACGATATGAATGCCGATTTACAGCAAGAAGTAATTGACAGAACCGAAAATGATTCCTTTTAAATGAGTACGGGCTTAATTTTTGACATTAAAAAATATGCCATTAATGATGGTCCTGGAATACGCTTAACGGTGTTTTTTAAGGGCTGTAATTTGGCTTGTCAATGGTGTCATAATCCGGAAAGTATTTCCATTAAAAGGCAAAAAATGTACAATGATTCTAAGTGTATAGGTAGTAAAAAATGCTTAGATAATTGTCCAAATGATGCCTTGATACTGACAGAAAACGGAATTGTAACCGATGTGAATGCCTGTAATTTATGTGGTAAATGTGCGGAGGTCTGTCCCACGAAAGCCTTTGAAATGTTGGGGGAATTCAAACCCTTGGATAATTTGATGAAAATTATAGACAATGAGGCCGTGTTTTTTGATCAATCAGACGGTGGTGTTACTTTTTCAGGCGGAGAACCCTTAATGCATGCCGATTACTTAATTGAAGCATTGAAAGAATGTGGAAAAAGATATTACCATAGAGTAGTGGATACCACGGCGTTTTCTAGCTTGGAGACCATTGTTGAGGTAGCGGATAATACCGAACTATTCTTAATCGATTTAAAATTGATGGATGATGTTAATCACAAAAAGTTAACGGGGGTGTCCAATCAGAAAATCCATAGAAATATCACAGAAATAGCTAAAAAAGACGTGGATATTATTTTTAGGGTGCCGGTGATACCAGGAGTAAATACTTCTGATGAGAACACCATAGCAACGGCTAACTTTATGAATTCTTTAGCGGGGAATAGAGATGTGATTAACCTGTTACCTTATCATAGTATTGCAGAAAATAAACATAAGAAACTAGGGGACTTGGAAGGATTTACTTCTTTTAAAGAACCGACGGAAAAAGAGTTAGAAAGGATGATTGCTGTGTATGAAACATATGGCATCAAGGCAAGTGTAGGCGGCTAATTGCCGTGCTAAATCAGTAAAAAAATATAAAACAGGGAGTACTATAAGTGTGGCTTCCTGTTTTTCTGCTTTATCTGAAACTCCACTCCTTGTAGGTGTCCGAGCTTTCTAATTGTTGTTCTAAACCATTTGGTAAATTGGGGAGGAAATCAATTCCTGTTACTTGCTCAAGCATATCAATAGAAACCACAAACTCATACAGTGGCTTCTTACTTTCTTTATGAGGAATTAGAAAAGCAATCGCTTTTACCTCAGGTTGGGTATAGTCCAATAATATTTTGTAAAAATGAGTAGGGACACTAACTTCTTCATCACCTATCGTTTTTAAATTATCTGTTAATATTCCACCGGTAATCACATATAATTTGTCATATTTTTTTGCCCAATAACGTGTTTTTTGCTCTAATCTATTCCATACTCCAGCATTGAAATCGTGTTTTTGAGGACTGATGTTAGAGGTTAAAAAAGTATCATCATGTGCTTTTTTTGAGAATTTTCTATCACCAGCAGGGCATAAATGTCCTTTGTCATATCCTGAATCTTTATAGTTCCACCATTCTGCACTTTTACTGCTCACTTTTGTGTCAGTAGTAAAATAGGGACGTTTGTGACGGCTGTTAGAAAGGTGGTTTTTTGTTAATTCATAGGCTACCCATTCCGCTTGTTCGTGTTTTTCACTATAAGATAATGTGTAATAATCATGTTTTATAATTTGATTACCTGTTGACGAAGGGAGGTAATTAAAAGCTTCAGAACCTGCAGTAATCGCCGTGTTTTTAGCAAGTGCGGGTAGTTTGACTTTACTGTCCTTCGCTTTTGGGTTTAAAGAAGCATGCTTTGTTGTTTCTTTAGGACTAGGTTGCTGCGAGGTACTGTTTCCAGTTAAAAAATAATAACCCACGGAAATCGCTAGTGCAATCAGTGGATAAATAGAATATTTCTTTTTCATGCGCTGTTATTTTTTTTCTAAAACTATTTCCTCAAAACTATCAGTTTTCGGCAATTCATTTAGAATACTCACCATTTCAGAAGGTGGGCTGGTTAGTTTTCTGATTTTTAAATCCAACCAAGCACCATATATTTTTATTTCTGCAGCAAGTTTTTCGTTTTTATCATAAATATTATGCTTTAATTTCCATCGTTCACCTCCTTTAGAAACGGCCTCTAATTGTAAATCGATGGTGATGTCATCACCTAACTGAATTTCTCTCAAAAATGAAGTTTCTTCTTTAAAAAGAATAGGTCCTAAATTGTTTTGAGAAAAAGCTTTTAGGTCAAAACCATGTGCTTTAAAAAAACGAGCTCTTACTTCGGCGGCATAATCATTATAAGCCGTGTGACGCATATGTAAATTGGGATCAAAATTTGCCCATATAGTTTTAAATGTTTCTTTGAATATTTTCATGAAAATATACTGTTTATAACAAATGTACATATAGTTTTAATTGCATTCTATTTAGAAACTTAAAATTTTGTATTGAAAATGTTAAAAATGATCAAATTCATTGTCTAATACACTAAAACAAGATATTTTTGGAGTGATTAAACTGTATATTTTGAAAAACGTATCAATCTACTGTCTTTTTATCTCTTTCCTATTACTGTCCTGTAAAGACAAGGAGGGAATACAGCTAGGTTTACCTACCCATGTATTAAAAAATCAAAAAAGTGACGTTAAAAGTTTAGATACTCTTGTATCTTTAAACTCCGTATATTCAATTGAAAACCTGGATAATACTAAAGGACTTTCCAATAGTTCTGTCAATACTATTTTTCAGGATTCAGAAAATTTATTATGGATTGGAACTTGGGATGGATTAAATAGGTATGATGGAAATAGTTTTAAAATATACAGGCCAGCACCTAATAATAAACGTCGCTTGAGTAATCAAGTGATACTTAAAATTGAGGAAGACCACTCTGGGTTATTATGGGTGTTGACCATGAATGGCATTAATAGTTATAGTAAAAAAACGAATTCGTTTCAGCAATTTAAATTTAAGAGTACGAGTAAATTTACTTTTTCTGAAAGTGAGTATAACATGGCTGTTAGCGCTAAGGGTAATTTGTTTTGTGCAGTGAAGGATTGGGGGATTGGTTACTATGCAAAGGGTGATTTTATTAAGATTGGAGTTCGAAATTTACCGGACAGTGCGGTTAAAAAAATGTCTTTTACAAAGAGCGGGGACTTAATTTTACTGTTTGATAGTGGTGAATTATTTGCGCTTTCGTTTCGTTTAAATTCCCAAGGGCGCATGGTGAATTCCGGAGTGAAAAAGCGAGATAACCAAGTGAGAGATTTTGGCGTTTTCAATAAAAATGAGCTTGTTTGTTTAAAGAATGATGATGTATTAGAGCGGCTAAACTTAAAGAAAGGCAGCTCTTTTGAAATAGGAACAGGTGTGGAAAAAATACTGGGTAAAACATCCAAAGGTATGGTGCTTTCTAGTAAAAAAGGTATTTATACTTATACTTTTCTAGGACATCAAATAAAAGAAGAGTGGGTGTCTCAACTTAAAAATAGTGCTATTACTACCTTATTTGAAAGTAAGGACCATTTTATTTGGACAGGCTCAGATGGTGATGGCTTGTCAAAGATGTTTCAACCTAAAAAAATGTTTGAAATAGTTTCTCATACGACCATTCCTGCCTTTAATAAAGGGATTATTAGAACATTTTGTATCACTAAAAATAAGGAACTCATCGTTGGAACTAAAGGGAAAGGATTATTTGTCTTTCCTTCTAAGAATCGATTAGAAAATGATAGTTATGCGAGTTATAAT
>Ga0209292_1004467_pt1 | contig 14734 bp, 7 predicted proteins | sample GOMGulsemesocosm_2_FD_184634 | JGI IMG/M metagenome (GOLD analysis project Ga0209292, IMG submission 184634) | Methane-oxidizing microbial communities from mesocosms in the Gulf of Mexico - GOM9C Gulf of Mexico (SPAdes) (version 2) | ecosystem: Environmental > Aquatic > Marine > Cold seeps... | reverse complement strand
GTTAACTATCCAAACATCAGAGGCAGCTTTGAGCTTGAATCAGCCCCTCTAAAATGTATTTGTTTTTGGTTGAAATTGCCACTAATATGTTTATTACTTTACAAACGCTAATGTCAGCTTTTGGCTAGGAGCCGAAGTATTAATTTAGTCACTCAAAGCTTCCACTTAGCACACTTAGTTGCCATTATTTCCTTGCGATCAGTGAAGTGTTTTGTAAATTAATCACGACTTTTAACGCTAGAACTTTAATTGTTTTATCAATTCAGCTACGGCCCAGAAAATACGATTTATGAATCCTGATAATTTGTGAATATCCACATTTACACATTGCTTTAGATATCTTCATTCAATATAGGAGGGGCATTGAATAAACCTTGCTTCCAATAATTAAATTTCAACGGTGAAGTGCTCATCGAAGTCCTCATTTAAATGAGATGGTGAGTAATCTCGCTGGTTAGAAAGTACTCTTGTCCCCCAATGAAATAATCATTATTATTATGTGTATGACCATGCCCCCATAGTATGGGGCTGTGTTTCATACTTATGATGTCTTGCTCGATGTTTGACGCGTAACCTGGAGAAAGTTCACTAGCTTGATACTCTTCAGGTATCGACTTTTCTGAAGGGGCATGATGTGTAATAACAACAGATTTGTAATGCTTTATTTCATTCAACCCAGTTTTAATGAACTGTAAACTGGTGATATACATTTTCGATATTTCCCATCCTAGTTGTAGCGAATAAATTTATAATTTGTCATGCCAGATTTTTATACTATCTAGCTATTATATTGAGTGCTATATAAAATGATAATGGACTTGCAGTTCGTAAAGGGTGCCCTTCAAGTTTTTCGCAGTAATTGAAATAGCTTCAGCTAACTCCCTAATTATTTAAACGAAGTTATTTTTCATCCCGAAAGCTCACTAGTCCATAAAAAAACAATGCCTACACATGCTCATTCTAACCTCCCTTTAAGGAGTGTAATCAACTATTCCAAGCTACAACAATCCTTTAAAGGGTTATTATTGATTATTCAAAGACAACATGCAATACTCCTATAAGGAGTTATAGATAGGTATAACTCACATAAAATATCTTTTAGGGTTTATTATGACGCTTAACCATTTAACACCTCATGCCATTGCAAGCGAACTGGGCGATAGAATTAAAGCCGCTCGGCTCAATGCCAATCTCAGTCAAAAAGCATTAGCTAAAAAAGCGGGGATATCTCTCAAAGCAGTGACCAATGGCGAAAAAGGTAAATCAACACTTGAATCATTGATAGCCATTCTCATTGCGCTTGAAATAACAGAGCAATTAAATTTTTTTATACCCAAACAAGAAATATCTCCTATTCAATTAATGAAACTACAAGGTAAAGAGCGAAAAAGAGCAACGAGTGCCACCAATAAAAAGGTCAAAAGTAAGGACACGCCAAAATGGTAACAGAAGTAATAAAGGTTAAGTACAAAGAGTATGACGTTGGCGCAATCAGCTACAACACAGACACGCAAATGGGTGCGTTTGAGTACTTCCCTAACTTCATCAAAACAGGTATTGAATTATCTCCAATAAAAATGCCTCTAGCTAAAAAAATTTACTCATTCCCCTTGATAGATCACAACACTTTCAAAGGGCTACCAGGACTTATAGCTGACTCATTACCCGACGACTTTGGTAATACCGTAATGAATGCATGGATTGCCAGCCAAGGTAAATCAACAAGCGATATCACTCCTTTACAACGACTACAGTATACAGGCATGCGGGGGATGGGTGCTTTAACCTATTCGCCAGCCACAAAAAGAAAGAATCTTAATGCTTCTCAGCCAATACACATTGAATCCCTCGTTTCTATCGCCCAAGAGGTGTTAGACAAACGTGAACAATTTAACGTCAACCTAACCAATAATGGGCAAGAAGACAAAGAAGCAATGATGTCTCTCATGTCAGTAGGCATGAGCGCAGGAGGGGCACGACCGAAGGCTGTTCTTGCCTTTAATGAAGATTTTACCAAAGTACGATCAGGACAAACTGATGCGCCAAAAGGCTTTACGCACTACCTGATGAAATTTGACGGCGTTAGCGAGCACAATAAAAATCAAGAGACCTTTGGCGACCCTATGGGTTATGGCGCGATGGAATATACGTATCATTTATTAGCTAAAGAGTGCGGTATAGATATGATGCCTTGTCACCTACTTAATGAAGGAAAACGACGACATTTTATCACCGAAAGATTTGATCGCAACGTCAATGAAAAAATACACGTACAAACACTAAACGGTCTTGAACACGTTAGTTATAAAGAGATTGGTTCTTATTCTTATGCTGAATTATTTAGCACAGCAAGAAAGTTGAACCTTAGTCCTGACGATGCCATGCAACTATTCAAACGGATGGTCTTCAATGTGATTTCTCGAAACCATGATGATCACGCCAAGAATTTTGGATTTCTGTTAGATGAAGATAATAAATGGCAATTAGCTCCCGCTTACGATCTAGCCTATAGCTATAAACCCGATAGCCATTGGGTCAGTAAACATTGGATGACATTAAACGGAAAACAAGACAACTTCACAAGAGATGATTTCTATAGCTTTGAAAAACTAAGCCCTATCTTCAGTAAACGAAATATAGATAATGTTTTAAATCAAACCATCGAAGCGGTATCACATTGGGATAAACTCGCCTCAGAACAAGAAGTACCAAATTCACTCATAGAAGAAGTAAGTAAAAACCTAAGGCTTTGGTTGTAGTAAATATCAACAAAGTCATATGTTATTATATTAGTGAACGCAAATTACCTAACAAACAGAAAAGACTAAGGCCAATTAGGCACAAACCGGTCTATCTGGGGATTTTTTATTCATAAGTAGCCTCAAAATATAGTAATGAATATTCCTATTTAAGCCTCAATGACCCAATATTTGATCATTAAATTTTCACCTCAGAGAATTCATAATGCTAAAATTTAAGTGTGGTCGTTGTTAATGGTGTATGAAATGAAATCACTTTCTGATCAATAAGTTGGACTAAATTGGTCATTACTTCATCATAGAAGCTATCATTTAGCACAAGATTGTTCTCCATTATATTTTCATTTAAACTTACCCAAGTATTTCTACCATTGTTCTTAGCAAGGTAAAGTGCAAGATCTGCAATATTTAGGGTTTGCTCCCAAGACAACATTTCAAGTTTTGCTTTAATGAATGGAAAAGAAACAATACCAATGGAGCAATTACAGGATATAGTTTGATCGCAACCTATATCAAAAGTGTATATTTCTACATTCGATCTTATTCTTTCAGCTAATTGCTCAAGCCCTTCTAGCGGTAGTTCCCGTGCAATAATAACAAACTCTTCTCCCCCCCAACGAACTATCCAATCTGATTCTCGACAACTGTCTTTTAGTATCTGAGTAAATTGTATCAACATCTTATCGCCAGCGTCATGCCCATAGTTATCATTAACTTTTTTAAAGTAATCAATATCGACCATCATGATACCAAAGCCGTGTTCATCGCTTATATTGGAACTATATTCCCGTTTTAGTTTTGCTATTTCTGCCGGTAAAAATTTCTTCAAAAAGTGACGGTTATTAGCCCCCGTTAATTGGTCGCTAAGACTCATTTTTTCTAAATTTTCTAATGCTTGGTTGAGCGCTTCATTTTTTTGCTCTAGTTCTATTGTTCTCTTTTCCACTAATCCTTCTAAGTTCGCGGCATAATCAACCAGTGCTTTTCGCATTTGATAAGCTTCAATTCCTCTCTTCACCGTTAATGACAGTTCAACGGGGTCAAAAGGCTTGGTCATAAATTTGTATAATTTAGCCTTATTAATGGCATCAATGATCACTTGAGTATCTGAATATCCTGTTAAAACAATACGGATGGTGTCAGGCATTCGGTCAACCACTTTTTCCAAAAACTCTACGCCAGTAAGTTTAGGCATTCTTTGGTCACTAATAATCAATTGTATCTTTGTTGGGTCAACCATATTATCTATTAATTCAAGCGCTTCCTGACCATTTAACCCCGTTATAATTTGAAAATGAGATTCTAATAATTGACGAAGTACATTGATATTTTCGATTTCATCGTCGACTAACATCACTAGAGGTTTGTTGTTATCAAGTTCTAATTTTTTGGGAATATTTTTTATATCAAAAACTGCCATGTATCCGCCTCTTTTTACTTTAATTATTGTAGTTCGTATCGTTAATAGGGTAACCGGATCGTAATTTCAGAGCCTTTGTCTTTAACTGAGTTAATAGCAATTAACCCACTATGCTCTTCAATAATGCCAAATGATATTGCCATACCCAAGCCAGTTCCTGTGCCAACATCTTTAGTGGTGTAAAAGGGTTCAAAAACACGTTGTTGTGTCGCTTCATCCATGCCACAACCGTTGTCTTTAAACATAACAACTAATTGATTATCTTGCTCTGATGTAGTGATAATAATTCGACCTGTAAAATTTTTGTCGTTTTCTTGTTTAGTTACTATCGCCTGACATGCATTGACAATAATATTCATAAAGACTTGATTGAGTTTAGAAGGAAAACACGTAATTTCTGGGTCAACGTTCAGCTGAGTCTCAATCTCGAGTCGATCATATTGAGTACGTACTAAATGCGTTGTTGAAGTGAGTAAGCTTGATAGTTGCACAGTTGCTTTTTTAGCATCATCTAAACGCGCAAAAGTACGCAAGTCTTCAACGATAATTTTTATGCGGTTTGTACCTTCGGTTGCGGTTTGTATTAATTCGATTAATTTAGTGAATTTATCATCAAAAGCGGTCAATACTTCAGGGTCAGCATTATCACCGCCAGCAAGCTGTTTTAGAAAAAGTTTAATTTCCTTAATTTCATCTTTCATCATATAAACGGCTGCATAGGCAAAATTAGTGGGATTATTAATTTCGTGCGCTACGCCTGCTGTCATCGTACCGAGTGATGCCATTTTACTGGATTGAATGAGTTGTTGCTGAGTACCTTTTAGCTCATCTAAGGCTTCTTTAAGTTCGGTATACCCCTTAGCATTCTTGATTGCGATAACTGCATATGAAGCAATACTTTGTAATACATCAATATGATGTTCATCATAAGCATTAGGCTTATAGCTATGAACCGCTAGAACACCTAATATTTCATCTCCCACATTCAGAGGTATATAAATTAGAGATTGAGGGGATTTCTTAACGAGATCATCACCATTAAAACTTTTATCCGAAACATATAAGTTACTAAAATACTTCTGGTACGCTTGATTCGTCTGAAAGTCATCTATATGAATTAACTTCTGTGTGGCTATACATTCAACAGCTAATTGACTTTTGTCGTTCATAGACCTTGAATAAGGGGCAAGTCTTTGATCATCTTCAATAGAAAAATCAAACTCAATCATCCCATTATCTGCTTTCAAAATACCAATTCCAAAAACAGGGGCATCCATCAATTGATTAACATGACGATATACATCCTGAATGATGTTATCCAGTTGTAGACTTGATGAAATGTCTTTTCCTATTTCAGAAAGTTTTTGAACATCGGCAGTACGTTCAGTCACTTTTTTTTCTAGTTCATGACTAAGCGCTATTGCTCTATTCGTTTTTTGTCGCTGAGCTTTTAGCAGCAATATAAATATGATGATGCAAATAGCACCATAAATAAGATAGGCCCACCATGACTTCCATGGAGGCGGCAATACATTAATTTTTAGTGAAACACCTTGTTCATTCCAAACACCATCAGGATTACTCGCTTTCACCAATAAAGTGTAGTTACCACTAGGTAAATTAGTATATGTAGCCCTGCGATTTTTATAATCGGTATTTATCCAGTCATCATCCAAACCTTTCATTTTATAAGCATATTGATTTTTTTTCGGGTTGGTAAAGTGTAAGGTGCTGAATTCAAATGTCACCAAGTTTTGCTCATGGGTTAAGGTGATTTCTTGGGTTACATAAATAGCTTCGTCTAAAGTGAAACTATCACTTGGTGGGTATTCAGTCGATTCGAGGGGGGTAAAAGCAGATACATCTCGCTTACCTACCACAACCGATTGATTAGATAGCAGCATATCAGTAAATACCACTATAGGTGGTTTGGTATTAGGTTTAATATCTTTAGGAAAGAAACGATTGAAACCATTAATACCACCAAAATACAACTCGCCATTTTTACTTTTAAGTGACGCTTCAAGATTAAACTCATTACTTTGTAAACCGTCACCAACGTCATAGTTTTTTATTTTTCCACTATCAGGGTGAAAGCGAGTCAGCCCTTTATTCGTACTTAACCATAACCAATCATCCTCTTCTTCTATACTGTAAATAATATTATTTGGTAAACCATCTTTTACTTGGAATCGTGTGAACCCACCTGTTTTTTTATCAAATAGATTAAGGCCACTACTAGTGCCAATCCACAAATTTTCTAATTTGTCCTCAGTAATCGTTAAAACAACATCACCACTTAAGCTATTGATATTACGCGAACCATAACGATAGTGATGAAATTTATTTGTTCTAGGGTTAAAGCGATTAAGTCCGCCACCAAATGTACCTATCCAAATATTGCCTTGGCTTCCCTCAAAAATAGTAAATATATAATCATCACTTAAACTATTAGCATCCGCTTTATTATGGCGATAATGTGTAAATATTTCAGTTTCTGGATTAAAGTGATTTAGGCCTCCACCACGAGTACCGACCCATAAATTTTCTTCGCTGTCTTCAATTATGGCGTAGACTTTATTATGACTTAAACTATTAGAGTCACTTACATCATGATAATAATGCTTAAATATATCGGTTTTGGGGTTAAACCGATTAAGGCCACCACCATCAGTACCTATCCAAAGATGACCTTTATTCCCTTGAGTTACAGCAAAAACGCCACCATCACTTAGACTATTAGGATTACTGTCATCATGTGTATAATGTTTAAATTCATCGGTTTTTGGATTAAAGCGATTAAGGCCGCCACCATCAATTCCTATCCAAATATAGCTATTAATCCCCTCAGCTATGCTATAAATATTGTTAGCACTTAAACTATTAGACACTTCAGCTTTATGCTCATAATGCTGAAGTTTTTCACTATTAAGGTTAAATCGATTAAGGCCTCCGCCAGCGGTTCCGATCCATAAATTTCCTTGTTCGTCTGGCGTTATTTCATGAATTCTGTCTCCACTTAAACTATTGAGGTTACTACTATCATAACGATAGTGATTAAACAGACCTGTTTTGAAATTATACCGATTCAGCCCCCCTCCTCCAGTTCCAATCCATAAATCCCCCCTGTGATCCTCAGTAATGACACGAACATCATCATGGCTTAAACTATTGAGGTTAGCTTCAGAGCGGTAATGGATAAATTGCCCAGTTTTGGGGTTAAGTCGATTTAGCCCACCACCTCGTGTTCCTATCCAAAGGCTTCCTTGAGCATCTTCACTAATAGCTCTAACATCATCATGACTCAGGCTATTGGAATATTTTTTATCATTTTTATAATGGATGAATTGTTCAGTGATTGGATCAAATTTATTTAAGCCGCGCTTAGTTCCTATCCAAATTTTTCCTTTTCTATCTTCTGTAATAGCCCAAACATCATCATCGCTCAAACTATTAGAATTATTAGCTTTAAATTTATAATAAATGAACTCTTCAGTTTTGAGGTTATAACGATTCAAGCCACCACCTCGGGTACCAACCCAAAGGTAACCTTTTCGATCTAATGTTAATGTAGTTACATCATCATGGCTCAAACTGTTTGGAGCATTATCATCATGAAGATAATGCTTAAACTGCTCCGTTTTAGTATTGAATAGGTTAAGTCCTCCGTTAATAGTTCCTATCCAAAGATTACCCTCTTCATCTTCTACAATGGAAGAGATATCATTAGCAGAGAGTGAGTTAACATCTTCCCCATTATGCTTAAAAATTCTTGTATCATAGCCATCATAGCGTACGAGGCCTTCTTGGGTTCCAATCCAAATGAAGCCTTGTTTATCACGTATTACACATTGCGCACTATTTTGCGGTAGACCATTTTCAATAGTCAAATGATCAAAACGTATTGAACTCCCTGAAGCAATAGCTAAAGCGGGAACTAATAATATAAAAATATATAGGAGGCCATACAAAGCTATTTTTAGTTTTGATTTTAATATAAACAAGTAGTTATAACTTAATTACCGGAGACATTTAGAAAGCATAGTTCAAAAATAATAATTGTATAATTTCTTTCCCTGAAAGATAGAAGCATCGTGATGTAGGCTTATCTAATTTTGCTCATAAAGCCCTTTTCAAATGATGCTATCGTAAAAAGATAGGATAATTAAAAGAAGCTTTGGCATCTTAAGTGAACGCTAATAATACTGGTTTAGCTTTGTTTGACTGGTTAAGAAAACAAGTTGTTAGAGAAACGCAAAAATATAATAAACAATAGAACAAGGTAATCGAAATTCATAGACACTATGTGCCTCAAACCTGCCTAAACGGATGAAGTAAAAGTTTCCGCAGTGCGATCATAAATCTCTCCCTTACTGCATTTGATTCTTTTGCCACCAACAATAAATTGATTATTGAAGTAGAGTTTTTGATGAAGTCAGATCTCGTATCTTAGTGACCATTTAGTAGGAGGTATTCGCTTCCTATTACACCCGCTTATTATCTAAAGCACATCAATTATTCTGTGCTCATGAGATCTACTCTTCGTTAATAGTTGAGGTGATAAGTGTAAACAAAGGTGCCATTCATTCGCAATATGGAAGTAAATTATTAGTTCGAGTAACCCATACTTTATAATTAAGACCTTGGATTATAAATCAGTTGCATTGCATTATGTACAACTGTTCATATAGATTATCAGTATGGGTCATATCCAGAAATATAAGAATTAATACTATGATGCATCACCATAGTTTTAGTCTATAATTTTTTATTAGTTGATAATTATATATATTAAAGAAGAGTTTATTGTTGATTAATTTTAGCTTTTTATCAAAGGTGCTGCTCGTTTCTTTCTTCATTGTAAGTGTATTTCTGCTTTCTCCCTCTTTATCTGCAAAACAAAAGTTTCGTTTTGAACATTATTCATTAAAAGAAGGCCTATCCCAAAGTGTAGTTTATTCTTCGGTGCAAGACTCCCAAGGGTATTTATGGTTTTCCACTCAAGACGGTCTTAATCGGTTTGATGGCTATCGGTTCAAAGTTTATCAGCACAATAAGAATGTGATTGGTTCCCTTCCCTCAAATTATGGAAATGTATTATATATAGATAATGAAGAAACCCTTTGGTATGGCTCTATTGGTGGCGGACTCAGTTATTATAATAGAACAACTGATACGTTCACTACATATTTACATAACCAAAATAATCAGAATAGTTTAAGTGGTAATGATGTAAAAGCAATTATTGAAGACGATCAAAAAAACCTGTGGGTTGGAACGGCAAATAATGGTTTAAATAAATTTGATCGTAAAAATAACATTTTTGAACATTATAAAAAAAGTGAAAAATCAGCGAATAGTTTATCCGATAATCACATAAGTACGCTTTTTATTGATAGTAAGGAAACGCTTTGGGTTGGTACGGTAAATGGCGGACTAAATAAATTTGATGAAAGGACGGGTACATTTACTTCGTTTAAATTTAATCCCTCAAATATAAATTCATTACCTGACAATCATGTTGTATCCATTACTGAAACATCAGATGGTACTTTATGGCTAGGCACGAATTTCGGTTTGGCAAAGTTGTCGCTAGATAATGATGTTGTCACCAGAATATCTAATTTCAGTAAAAAATCAGGTGTGTCGACTGACGCAATTACGGCCGTTTATGCCGATAGGCATGACGTACTTTGGATTGCTACATACTCTCATGGTATGACCGTTTATGATTATAAGCATAATCACTATGATACTTATCAACATGTCGAAGGGAATAGAAATGCACTATTAACTAATTATATTCATTCTCTCTATCAGGATGAAATGGGAATTTTTTGGTTTGGGACTTATGGCGGCGGTGTTAGTAAGTTAAACCCTAAAACGGCGTTATTTGATAACGCTACTTTTAACAGTCAGATACTTAAAGGTAAAATTGTACTGGGAATAATAGAAGATAAACAAAATAATCTTTGGGTAGGGAGTTATCAATTTGGGGTGACAAAATTTAGTCCTGGAGGAAATGTCACTCAATTCATACATTCAAAGGAAAATAGCAATAGTATCAGCAGTAATTTTATTTGGGCATTATTTGAAGATAGTTCTGGCAATATTTGGATTGGCACGGACAATGATGGTTTAAATAAATTAACCCCTAAAACAGGAAAAATAACGCGTTATCAACATGAACCATCAAATGTAGGCAGTTTAGCCAGTAATACAGTGCTTGCTATAACGGAAGATGAAGAAGGATATATTTGGATTGGAACAAAGAATGGTCTAGATAAATTAACTCCTTTAACTGGCCAGATTGAACATTACAGATATAACAGTAATGATGAAAAGTCTCTTTCTGCTAATCAGATTAATAGCCTGACCATAGATTCTGAAAATAAGCTTTATATTAGTACGATGGACGGTATCAATATTTATGACCGACAGAAAAATAACTTTGAACACTCTAACCAATATGCGCACAAGATAAGGAGCTTATATAAAGATAACCAAGGTTATATTTGGGTAGGTACATCAGGAGAAGGCTTGCATAAATATGACAATAATATGAACCATCTTCAACAATATACGACCAAAAATGGTTTACCAAATGACACAGTGTATGGCGTTATTGAAGATGAAAATAACTACCTCTGGTTAAGTACTAACTACGGTATCAGTCGCTTTGATCCCAAAACATCAACGTTTACTAATTTTGATATAACTGATGGTTTATTTAGTAATGAATTTAATCAAAATACGCATTTGAAAAGCAAAAAAAATAAAATACTCCTTGGTAATATGGGGGGATTAAATGTCTTTTCACCAGAAGACCTTGATTTAGTAAGTGATAGCGTCCCTGTTGTTTTTACACGTTTTCTCATTAATAACCAAGAAGTATGGCAAGAGCAAATAGGGAATAGCTCTTTATCAAAACCTATCTCGCTTGATTATGATAAACGAAATTTTTCGATTGAATTTGCGGCGTTAGATTACCGAAACCCTAAACGAATTGAATACCAGTATAAACTTACTGGCTACGATGATGAATGGCATAATACAAGCGCCGATGAAAGGAGAGCCACTTATACCAATTTAGGCTCAGGAACATACAAATTTACTGTAAAAGCAACCAATAGCTATGGTATTTGGAATAGAGAGAGTGCAGAACTTTATATTACTATTCTGTCGGCTTGGTGGCTAACATGGTGGATGAAGAGCATCTATATTTTAAGTTTTATTTTAAGTATCTATCTATTTATTCGTTTTAGAACCGAGCTGCACAAGCAACGTTCAGCTGTACTTGAAGTGGCAATATTAGAGAGAACTGAAGCATTAGTAACCGCTCAAAAAACTATTGTTAGTCAAGAAAAAATGTCTTCATTAGGTACGTTAACCGCAGGTGTTGCTCATGAGATTAACAACCCAACAAACTTTGTCCATGCTGCCGTATATATGATGAAAGATGAAACATCAGTCATTAAAGCCTATTTAAAACAACTTGCTGGTGGTGATAATGCTGATGAAGCAGTATTAAAATCGTTTGATGAAAAATTCAGAAAGTTAATTGGATTAATCGAGACTGCCACTGAAGGAACAACTCGAATAAAAACAATTGTTAATGACCTTCGTACTTTCTCTCGCTTAGATGATGATGAAAAGCTAGTAGTCAAACTTGGCGGCATTATCGCATCAACCATTCATTTGGTTAAAACTCAGTATGATGAAATCAAAATTATCATAGATATAGATTCAGACCCTACACTTAGTTGTTTTCCGGCCAAACTTAGTCAAGTTTTTATGAATATAGCAGTTAATGCTTGCCAAGCGATTGAAAGTAAAAAACTACAAAATAAAAACTTTGTTGGTCAATTAACTATTTCGCTTATTGAAGATGTTAATCAAACTAAAGTGATTTTCAGAGACAACGGCTGTGGCATGAATGAAATAACTCAGAAAAAAATATTTGACCCCTTTTTTACGACAAAAGACGTTGGTAGTGGTACCGGCTTAGGGATGGCAATTTCATTTGGTATCATTGAAGACCACAACGGATCTGTAACGGTATCCTCAATAATGAATGAAGGGTCAATTATTAGTATTTGTTTACCAAGCAAATGCTAAAAATAAACAAGTGTAATTTATCCAAGTGTTTTACATGGAAAATATCACTAAACATACCAAAAATTAAAGTGATAAACCGTTAGCAATGCCTCTTGATGGTGAAATCAAAATAACAATGCACTTAGTCGATGATTAGAATCTCATTTTCAATAATTATCGATTTAAACGGTGCTGAAGCCTACAGATTTAGTAAAGAACTTGTCGAATATTAGACTAATCTCTCCTTTAGATCTTAGTCATAATATTTCAATACACTTTTTAACTAACAATATTTGGTACAAATTCTTTATCTGTAACAAAGCAGTTTCTTCCATTAGATTTTGCGCTATAGAGGTGTTTGTCTGCTCGATTTAAAGCAGACTTGAAAGTTTCGTTATGTTTTACAACCGTGTAACCAATACTGATGGTTATTTTTTTCTCTTTATGAAGAAATGAAAACCCTAATTGTTGAATGGCATCTTGAAGGCGAGTAGCTAAATTATGTAGACCTAGTTTATCTGCACCAGGTACTATTACCGCGAACTCTTCACCACCTATTCGACCAATGCAGTCTTGTTCTCTTAAGCAACTATTTAGCTTGTTTGCTACTTTTATCAGGACTTTATCACCGGCATCATGTCCATAGTTATCATTAACTTGCTTGAAATAATCAAGATCTAACATCATTACGCCAACAGCATAAGATAAGCGTTTAGAGCGGCTTAGCTCTTTTTCTGCGTCATAGAAAAATGCCACTCTGTTTGTAATACCTGTAAGAGTGTCAGTATAAGCAAGCTTTTCTAAGTGCTTTTGTTGTGTAATATTAGTAGCAGAGCCATGGTAGCCAAGAAACTCTCCACTTTCTGCGAAATATGGTGTCCCCGTAAGTGTTACCCAAATAGTGTCGTCATCTATAGATAAAAAACAACAATTAATGGCTTCAATAACTGCTTTTTCTGTAATTGCTTTTTGTAAGTTACAAATCACTTCTTGTGATGATTCATCTGTTTTAAAAGGCAGAACTTTTACAAGTGGTTGAGGTGAATTTTTGCAAACTATTAATCCAATTAATTGTGAAAATTCGTCTGATATTGAAACAATATTACCAAATTGGTCTAAATCCCATAACCAATCATTAATGGTATGTGATACATCTGCTAATTTTTGCTCTTTAGCCCAAAGAATTTTATGTAACTCTTTTTGTGTGTTCTCAAGTTCTTCTGTACGTTTTTTAAATTCAATAGTGCGTTGTTCAACCTTTTTTTCAAGTGACTTTGTATGATCATGAACGAGTTTCCCCATATCACTAATTGATACTTTTAGGTCATCAATTTCATTATGAGTCTTTTTTTGATTATTTAATTGAATAGGCGTAAAAGAACCATCTGCTCTAAAAGTATTTAGCCAGTTAAGTATTTCTTCAATGTGTTTAATTACAGCTTGGTAAATAAATATAAGAATAAATAACGAAACAAAAAACGTTTTAACGGCCTGAGAAAGTAAGACTAAATAAAATTTGTCCTTAATTTTATTTTTAACGAACTGTTTATCGGCCACTATAATTAGGCTAGCTATATCATTACCGACATAATTTAGCGTAATTATTTTAGTTATCTTTTCATGCTCGGAATCCTTACCTGCTGAATAAACTTTCCCAAAACCAGTTATTAATTTGGCGAAAACCAATCCATCAATGTCTATAATACCTTGTAATTGTAATTGTATTAAAGGCTCATTAAAATCCCAAAGACTTGTTGAAATTGATGCTTTTTGTGTTTTTTCAATAGTAAGGAGTTGCTGATGTAAGCTTTGAATTTCGTCTCGATAATCCGAATACAATTGCATTGCTGTAATGATTAGCGTGAAAAGTCCACTTATCAATAATATTTTTGTTAACAGTACAGCAGAAAGTTTACTCCTAAATATTTTTTTTGATCCAGAAATCATTTTACTTCCAAGTAATGTATTTTTATTCTTTGTCACAACTTTCTATTAAATAACGATTACTGTCAATTTTTGTACAACATAATAATCACTAGAACAATGAAAACTCAGAAGTTAACGGATCATTTTCTAATCGAATTTGCCATAGTTTTATCATAAATACTACAGAGTGAGTCGCTGAAGTTTCCTGACAATAGCGGGTATGTCTGTAAAGGAAGATGTATTAGTGAGCTCTTCTAAATGCTCAGGCTCAGAAATAAAACTTAAATCATCACCAACGTATGACTCATGCAACTCAGTGCTCCTTGCGTTGTCAGACAACGACCTCGTAGAAATACCTGATGCAATAATTAATATTGATAACTCTGTTGCTAACTCCGGTTCAATAGAGACACCTGCCACAATTAATGCTGAGTCGTGCTTTAACTTCTTTCTCACGTTATTCACTAAACCATCATAGGTCGACAACTTAATATCATCTTTTTTACAGCAAATATGAACAATAATACCTTGT
>Ga0209292_1004461_pt1 | contig 14748 bp, 10 predicted proteins | sample GOMGulsemesocosm_2_FD_184634 | JGI IMG/M metagenome (GOLD analysis project Ga0209292, IMG submission 184634) | Methane-oxidizing microbial communities from mesocosms in the Gulf of Mexico - GOM9C Gulf of Mexico (SPAdes) (version 2) | ecosystem: Environmental > Aquatic > Marine > Cold seeps... | reverse complement strand
GATTGGTCTAACTCAAATAACTGTTCTCGTTGTTGACTATCTTTAACAAGACTGTGTACCCAGAAAAAAGCACTGACTCGGCTACCTTTAGTTACCGGCTTTACCTGATGTAAGCTTGTCGATGGGTAAATAATCATATCACCAGCGTTTAACTTCACTTCTTGAGCACCATATTGAGTTTCAATGGCTAACTCCCCTCCTTCGTATTCATCTGGCTCAGAAAAAAATAGGGTAGATGAAATATCTGTCCGTAATGATTCACCATTAGGTAACGACATTATCGAGTTATCTACATGTAAACCATAATGCCCACCATGTTGATACCGATTAAATTTAGGCGGAAATATTTTGTTGGGTAATGAAGCCGATACAAACATCGGGTGCGAAGTTAAGCGCGTTAACAGTGTTTGACTAAGTTGCTGAGTTAATTCGTGATTATCATCAAGTTGCTGATTAGCTTTTACATGAACCGCTTGCCCACCTGCTGTTCGTTTTCCGTCTTGCCATGGGGCATTATTTAAGTGTTGTTTAAACTGTTCAACTTCGTCTTTGGTGAGAATTTCAGGAATAGTAATTAACATGTTCAGGGCCTATTTTTTGTAAATGCAATCAGCGGTTATTTCATCAATTGTTGAGCAGCCCATTAATGCCATGGTTATTTCAAACTCTTCAATAAATAGTCGTAACATGTGTGCTACTCCTAATGCGCCAGCAACGGCTAAACCGTGCAACTGAGGACGACCAATTAACACCGTATCAGCACCAAGCGCAATGGCTTTAAAAATATCGCTCCCACGACGAATACCACTGTCTAATATCAAGATAAAATCCTTGCCTACACGTTCACGAATAAGAGGTAACATTTCAATGGTTGCAGGTAACCCATCTAAGGTACGACCGCCATGATTAGAAACAACAACACCCGCTAGCCCCATGTTTTTAGCCTTTAGTGCATCATTTGGATTAGTAATACCTTTGAGGATTATAGGTAATTGGGTTTGCTGTTGTAACCAAGCAATATCATCCCATGTTGGTGCATCACGCATAATACCGTTCAGAATAACACTCTGCTCTGGATTAATTGTTTTAGCCGAGACGGGTGTGAAATTACTTAAATTAACAGGGTAAACATCGTCAGGCAATTGAAATCCCGCGCGTTGCGCTCTATTACGCAAACCATTAATTGGCGCATCTATTGTTACTACTAAACTAGTATAACCGGCTTGTTCAGCGCGCTTCACCAAACTTAAGGTGTTTTCTTTAGAATCTTGGAAGTAGAGCTGAAACCACTTACTCGTTTGTAAATGATATGCCATTTCGTCTAAAGATGTTGATGCTAAAGTACTTGCGATCATACCAACATCCATCACATTAGCCGCATCTATGGTAGCTAATTCACCCTCCGGATGAACGAGCTTTTGATACGCGACGGGGGCTAATAACATCGGAAATTTTAAAGAATGTCCTAACAATGAACATTGAGTTGATGCGTTTTCAAAGTTACAAAGTGCCTTAGGTAAAAGTTTAATATCATCAAATGCCTGACGATTATTATTTAACGTTATATCGTCTGCAACTCCTCCTTCAATATATTCGAATACATCAGGACGAACAAAATTTTTAAATAAACGCTGATAATCGCCTGGAGACACTATATCTACAGGTATATTTTTTAAAGGTGCATTTATTTCGGTAGTTAAAGACACACAAAATTCCTTTATCTTGGAGCATTATATAAAACAGAAAAACGCATCAAGTGATTCTTGATGCGTTTTATTAAACCAATTATAACTCAAGTAAGTGTTATATATTTACACTTTACTTGTCATTAAAGCGGTTAAGCTATCATTAAAAGTCGTAAGATACTGTTAACTTAGTACTACGTGCTGCACCCATGTACGCAAAAGTACCGCTGCGGTATGCTGTTAAGTAGAAATCTTTATCTGTAACATTACCTACGTTTAAACGAACGTTAAACTGCTCATTAACCGCATAAGTGGCAAACACATCAACTACCGTGTAACTCGGTACACCCCAATCTTCGTTAGCAGCAGTATCAGGTTGGCCTGTAAATACTTCGCTTGAATAAGTTGCAGAACCACCAAACGAAAGCTCTGGCGTTGCTTGGTAACGTAATTGTAAAAATGCACTTTTATCAGCAAAGTTAGCTAAAGTACTACCTCTAGCATCTTCAGTAGCAACCACATCTCCAGCACGGTTAGTCGTTAAGTTTACACCGTTATTAAACGATTCAGTAATTTCAGCTTTCATTACTGAAGCGCCAAATAAAATACTTAAGTCGTCAGTTAAATTGCCCGCTAACGATACTTCAATACCCGTGACTTCGTTAGCACCTGTATTTAACGTACCTTGAGTATCATAATCAGCACCTTCCATTACATCGTCTTTTGTAATTTGAAAAACGGCAGCCGTGGCTAACAATTTGTCGTTAAATAAGTCCCACTTTGTGCCTAATTCAATATTTTGTACTTTTTCAGGTTTACTGTTGGCAATAGTTGCAGCATCACCACAAATACCACCATAACCACAGTTACCACCAACATCAGACTCGCCACCATTAATGTTAGCTGCCGTGCTGTAAGTAGCGTAAACGTTCGCTTCATCACTGAATTGATACACTAAACCCGCATGACCATTCCATAACGTATCTTCATATTCAAATAATGTATCGCTAACAATACCCGTATCTCCATCTGTAGATCTAACTGAATTACTGTAGTCGAAGTGATCTAAACGTACACCAACAAACGCTGATAATTCTTTTGTTAGTTGAACTGTATCCATAACAGAGATTGAGATGGTTTCAATATTGTAATCTGACTCTTGATCACCTTTGGTGATCTCACGACCTAATACACTATTAATATTTTCTATAAAATTACCTTCCGAGTCAGAAACACAGTGACTTTCTTGTACACCACCACGACCACCAACCACACAGTTAGTCGCACCTGTATTGGTATTATTGTAACCGCCATTTAATACGCTCATATCTGAATATTCAGCACTTACAATAAACTCATGCTTCATGTCAGCAATATCGCCAGTAATATAAGTGTTCAATTGATTTACAAAGTAATCAACTTCTTGCCAACCGTTATGCGTACTTAAGGTATGTGTTGCTGCGCCGGGTGCAACAGGGTCGCTATCATCTCTTGTTGTTGCACCTAAACCAGAAACTACATAACCGTTTTCAGTTGTTCCGTAACGTGTACTATTTTGAAAAGAAATGTTGTCATCAAGCTCATAGTTAGCACGGAAAGTATACGTTGATACTTCAGATTCTAAAAAGTCTTCATCTTGTACGTAAGAAGGAATATCTTTAGCTACTTCACCTGTGGTACGAGAAATATAGCTACCTAAGTCAGGCTTGTCTTTTGCGTCTAAAAAGTAGTAATCGGCCACTAAAGATAATTTTTCGTTAACGTCATAACTACCCGAAAGTGCTATACCTGTACGTTTTTTGGATGCTGGTGCACGGTCAGGAATATCTTTGTCTGTGTATAATATGTTGGCACGAACGGCTGCTTGGTCATTTATTTTTACGTTACTGTCTAACGCAAAACGTTTATAAGCATCTGCGCCTAAACCCGCTTGTAATTTATTAAAATCGTATTCAGTACTTGCTTGTTTAGTAATGCCGTTAATAGCACCACCTGTAGAACCACGACCTGCAAACGTAGAGCTAGGGCCTTTAGTTATTTCAATTTGTTCAACAGCAAAGCTTTCACGTGTTGTCATACCCGGATCACGAATACCATCAACAAATACATCGCTACGTGCTTCATGACCACGAACAACATAACGATCGCCAAATGCATTACCGTTTTCACCTGTACCTAAGGTAATACCTGGTTGAGCAGCAAGTACATCTCGTAAGTCTTCTTTACCTGACTCTTGCAACTGAGTTTGCGTTAATACACTAATGGTTTGCGGAGTTTTAGCTAATTCTTTTACATGACGTTTGTCACCCGAAACTCTAGCTTTATAAGGTGCGCCAGCCTGTGCATAAGGGTTAGTATCGCTGGTACGTTCTTCTACTTTCATGGTATCAAGTACAATAGGTTCGTCGTTTTGTTGTGCTTGAACCATGTTACTCATTAATAAAGCGGTAGTACTAAGCATTAACGCACTTGGGCCAACGTTTATAAGCGGCTTTCGTAAACTTAAAGATGGAGACTTTGTATTTTTTTTCATGTTTATTCCTAAGTATGATTAAAGTTAAAATTTTTAATTATTTGTAATAAGAGAGAAATCGATTGGGATCACTAAAGTTAAGCGATCTCGTTTAAGTCGCTCAGGTGGAGCCGGTAAAGGATCTGCAAGTGTTAAAACGTTTAACGCGTCTTTATCTAAAAGCGAATAACCCGAACTTTTTTTAATACTGGTCGCTAGCACTTTACCGGTTGGCCCTATAGTAAATTGCACATGCACTACCCCTTCTTGTTTGAGCCTTTTAGCTTCAATGGGATAGCCTTTATATTTATTTAACCATGCAGATAAATGACTAAAGTAATTTCTGTTACTGCCTTTGAATCCACCAGAAGATTCATTTGAAGCTGAGCCTGTGGCTTTAATACTCGCCTTCGAAGATTGTTTATTTTTTTGCGCAAGCTCTTTCGTTTCTGTCTCAGGTGTTGTTAAGTCAGGCTTAGCCGTTTCGCTTTCTATCAATGGTTCAACTTTCACCGCAGGGTTTTCTTTAGCAAGTGAATAGTCGCCTTGCTTCACTATCGCTTCTGGCTTATTACTCACCACAGGTTTAGTTACTTTTGGCTTAATTTTTAGCTTGGCTTGAGGCTCAGGTTCAGTCTTTTTGGGTACTAACTTGGGTTTTGGTTTTGGCTCAACTACTTTTTTGGTTTTAACAGGTTCTATTGGCTTTACTTCACGTTTTGTTTGTTCTTTTTTAGGTGCATCTGCAGCAAGTAATTGGTTGGTCATATCTACATACGAGCCTTGCTGGCCTAAACCAACTTCAATGCCTGACTCCCCTTCATCTATTGCTGAACCACCACTCACAGTAACATCTGCCACAACAAAATAGCTGGCTACCACTATGGCGTGCACAGCAATTGAGAGTGTTAACATCACTAACCACTTAGCCCAAGGTTGAATAATCATTACCCTTGCCCTTGTTGTTGAGTGATCAAATGAATCGTCGTTTGCTTATTTAACCGAATAACATTTAAAACAGGCTCAAGATTAATCGCTGTAACTGTGCTGTCTACATGAAGGTTTATATGATCAGGTGCTGTGGTTGATAAAGACTGAGTTACTTGCTCAAGCGAAGTTAATACATCGTTTATGTACAATTCGTTATTCGCGGTTAGCACAATCTGAATGGTTAATGCTTGAATAGGATCATCAATCTCTGGTACAACCGCATGTTTAATTTCAACTGGAATAGAAGGCTGAATAGAACCCGACACCATAAAAAATATGAGTAGCAAAAAAACAATATTTATTAATGGTATTAAAGCATCATCAGAGCTTTTCTTGCGGGGTTTATTGATTAATAACGTCGTCATCGACTACTGCTCTTTTTGTGCTGAAAGCACATTACCTAACGTAACATTTAACACGCCAGCCGCTTTCAAATGCGTAAGACTTGTCATGATGGTTTGTACTGAAACTTGGGCTTCTGGAATAATCACGGTGGCATTCTCTGGATCTAACTTTTCACTGAGTGACGACAATTCCGCAAAGCGCTGTTCATGTTTGTTGTTTACCCGTTTACTTGTTAGTAATGAAAACTCACCACTCTCACGTAATATCACCAACTGGGTTTTACTTTCTACATTCGTAGGCGTCAGCAATTCATTACCCGAACTGGCCGTGTTTAGCTGCACCTTATGCCACTTAATAAACGTTGAAGTAAGCATAAAAAACATCAGTAAAATAAAAACTACATCGATAAGCGCCGTTAAACTAATCGCTTTCTTACTGCGTGTTACATCAGCCAATACCGGCACTTCCATTAGTGCGTCTATAGAGCTCATGATGCGCTTTGTAGGTTACTTGTTTGATTATCTGATGTTGCTAAATCAACAGGCTTGTTTTTGCTTACTTGCAAAGTAAATAACCAAGCTATATCGTCTTGCATCGCATGTGTTTCTACTTCAACTCGACGTTCAAGCCAGCTGTGTGCAATAGAAACAGGTATTGCCACCGCCATTCCTACCGCAGTGGTTAACAGTGCTTGCCAAATGCCACCTGACAAAATAGCAGGATTGACTTGCGATCCAGCAGCTTCCATCGCTTTAAAAGCCTCGATCATTCCAAGTACTGTACCTAACAATCCTAATAAAGGAGCGATCATGGCGATAACTTCTAGAATTCTTAAAAAGCTATTTAATTGTGCAAGTTGTAATTGAGCAACACGTATAGATTCAGCTCTTATGTCTGCTAATGCCATTCCGCTGTGTTCAAAAAGCTGTAATGTAGTAGCGATAATTTTCGCACGCGGGTTACGTTGCCCGTTCACCAGTACTAACGCTTCTCGGCCTTGGTTATTTTCAAGTAATGTTCTTGCTGTATTAGCGCTGTTATTTGACAGTAATAAATGCCCCCATAATTGCCATATTTTATAAAAGAACACTGTTACAGCAACAACAGAACATAATGCCAATGCCCAAATTACTGGACCACCATTTATCAAAAATTCGAAAAAATCTATCATAACTGCGTTAAAACCCTTCGTGTACCGACTACAAGACAAACAATAACCAACTAAAAAACAATAATCGAAATGATTATCATTTACAACTGTAAATACAAAATTAAATTGATTACATTTATACTAAACATTTAAATTTTACAGGATGTGTATACCTGCTCTGTTGTACTTCTAACAAGCAAACAAAATAAAGAGTGCATGCGTGTAATTAAGCGCGCACAGTTTAATTGTTTAAACTAGTCTTTATAAGAAGCTTTTTTCTAACCTCACTATTAAGTCCAGCTTAATAATTAATTTACTTATAACTTTAAGGGTATGTATAAAACGAATTGCTTATAAAAATTAAATGTTTTTGGTATGCAGAATTTATGAATATACAATATAATTCAAAAGGTTAGAACAGTAATAATGTAACCACGCGGTAACTTATTAGTTACAAAATTGTAAATAACGGAAAGATCATGAATCATATAAATATAAAGTGGAAACTAGGACTATTAGCTGCGTTAGCAGCTTTAGGTTTTGCTAGTTTAATTACCTATAATACAATCGCCACATCAACTCTGATGAAATTTAATAATATATCCCAACAAACGATTCAACTTGAAAAAGAAATGTTAACGTTAAGACGCCACGAAAAAGACTTTATTGCACGCAAAGATCTTAAATATTTAGCTAAATTTGATAAAACATCTGTTTCGATGGATTCAACTCTTTCTAATATAGAACAAGCACTACACGAGGTCGATATAGAAGAAAAACATACAAAAGAACTCAAAAACAATATCCAAAGTTACAAGCAACAATTTGCAACTTTAGTTAAGCAGCAGCAAACAATTGGTTTACATGCTGAAGACGGATTATATGGTTCATTAAGAAGTGAAGTGCATCAAATTGAAAGTTTACTTACCAAACAAGAAGAATCTTTAAGTTTAACAACAGACGTAAACAGTTTAATGCGTACTATGTTAATGCTTCGTCGTCACGAAAAAGATTTTATGCTTAGGCGTAACATGAAATACGTCGACAAGTTCGATAAGCGCATAACTATAATGCAGTCTAAGATTGATTTAAGTAAATTACCTAACTCCTTTAAACAGAAAGCGAAAGCGGCTCTAGAAAACTACAACCAGCAATTTTTAGAGTTAGTTGATGGAGAGAAAACATTTGGCTTAACCAGCAAAGAAGGTATTCACGGTGAAATGAGGAATACCATTCATCAAGCTGAAAAAACGTTAAAAAAGTTTCACCAATTTTCTGAAGAAAATGTCGAACAATATTTAAAAAATAAAACAATAATCGATATTTTAGTCGGGCTGTGTTTAATCTTGATAACTATCTCATCTCTGATTCTCATTGCTAGAGGGATTTCAATGCGTATAACCGGATTATCCCAGCTAATGACAATCGCCGCAAAGGACAAAAACTTAAGCTTACGAGCTGAATCATCTGGTCACGATGAAATAAGTTCTATGGCGAAAATTTATAACGAAATGATGAGTGAATTTAATATGCTCATGACAGAAGTTAAAGATTCATCTTTGGCACTAGCACAAGCGGCTAAAGAACTAAAATCGTCGAGTGAAGAAACGCAACTAGGCGTTAATCGACAATTAAATGATGGTGAGCAAGTTGTTGCGGCAATGACACAAGTGAGTACCTCTGTATCAGAGGTTGCTAATAAAGCTTCAGAAGCCGCTATTGCCTCATCAGCAACAGATCAAGCATCCTTAAAAGGTCAACAACTTGTTATAGATAATCGACAAAGCTTTGAAAAGCTCGTCATAGAAATTGAAAAGTCTGGTGATATCATTACCAATTTGAGTACAGAAAGTAATAATATCGAAGCCATGTTAAATGATATCCGAAGTAATGCCGAACAAACAAACTTACTTGCCCTAAATGCAGCCATTGAAGCAGCTAGAGCAGGAGAACAAGGCCGCGGTTTTGCCGTAGTAGCCGATGAGGTAAGAACACTTGCTCAACGTGCAGCTTCGTCGACGCTCGAGATAGAAAATGTTGTAACTCGTTTACAGTCATTGGCTGATGATGCAGTGATCACGATGAATTTAGGTAAAACTCAAGCTGAAGAAAGCTCTAAAAACACTAATAATGTTGAACTTGCGTTAAATGATATTAAGCAATCTACAGAAACCATCGACCATATGAATCGTGATATTGCTACAGCTTCCGAACAGCAGTCAGTGGTTGCCCAAGATATTAACCAAAATTTAAAGTCGATTGTTCAGGTAGCACATCATACAGCCACTCTCACCGATAACATATCAGTGTCAAGTGAGCAATTACAAAAACTGTCAGATCAATTAGCTGAACGTGTTTTACTATTCAAACTTTCGTAAAATTGTAATTCTACCTAAACTCGAATTCGAGTTGAATTAGTTAAACACACACAAAAAAGCCAACCTGTACTCTATAAAGTAAGGTTGGCTTTTGTTTAACTAAAGCTTATTTCAAGCTAAGGTTATTTAGCTGCGTTAGCTCTTCCTTGATGTAACTTTTTATAGCTTTCAATCAAGCGTAAGTGTGGCTCTATACCTTCAAGATTCATACTTGTTGGTGTTAAACCATAAAATCTAACATCGCCGTTAATTGAACCAATAACATTATTCATAACTTCGCTACCGAACATGCGAGTAAAGTTATCTAGGTAGTGTTCAAGTTCCATGTCTTCATCAATAGCAACTTCTAATACCACATTTAACGCTTGGTAGAACAAGCCACGTTCAACGGTATTATCGTTAAACTGTAAAAACTCTTGAACTAGTTCAATCGCTTCTTCCAATGCGCCTAAGGCTAAATAAATTAACGTTTTAAGTTCTAAAATCGTTAACTGTCCCCACACTGTATTTTCATCGAACTCAATGCCGATCAGTGTTTTAATATCAATGTAAACATCTAACTGACTGTCTTCTAAACGTTCTACTAAGCTTGCTAACGCATCATCGTCTAACTTATGAAGGTTTAAAATATCTTCGCGGTAATTAAGCGATTTATTGGTATTATCCCAAATAAGGTCTTCAACCGGATACACTTCCGAATAATCTGGTACTAATATACGACAAGCTGTTGCACCCAACTGATCAAATTCAGCAATGTAAACCTCTTTGCCTAACTCAGCTAAAATACTCATCAGGCTGTCGTTTTCTTCTGTGGTTGTGCCTGAAAAGTCCCATTCACAAAAACTGTAATCATGCTGATTACTAAAGAAACGCCATGAAATTACACCCGTTGAATCAATAAAGTGTTCAACAAAATTTTCTGGCTCAGACACCGCCATGCTATTAAACGTAGGTTTAGGTACATCGTTTAGCCCTTCAAAGCTACGCCCTTGCAATAACTCAGTTAAACTACGTTCTACAGCAACTTCAAAGCTAGGATGAGCACCAAACGAGGCAAATACTCCGCCTGTTCTTGGGTTCATTAGTGTGACACACATCACCGGAAATTTACCGCCTAACGATGCATCTTTAACAACAACAGGGAAGCCCTGCTCTTCTAACCCTTTAATGCCTTCAACAATACCTGGGTATTTAGCTAAAACGTCTTTAGGGACATCTGGTAGTACAATTTCTTTTTCAATAATCTCGCGCTTTACTGCACGTTCAAAAATTTCTGATAGGCACTGTACTTGCGCTTCATGCAAGTTATTACCTGCGCTCATGCCGTTACTTAAAAATAAGTTTTCAACTAAGTTTGAAGGGAAGTATACCGTTTCACCGTCTGATTGACGTTTGTAAGGAATAGACACGATACCGCGATCAATTCGACCTGAATTAGTATCAATTAAATGTGAACCACATAACTCGTCGTCAGGATTATAAATATCTAAACAATAATCGTCTAAAATCCCTTCAGGTAAACTATCGTCTTCGGTTAACGTAAACCATTTTTCATTCGGGTAATGAACAAATTCACTGTCGGCAATTTCAGGACCAAAGAACTGATCATTATAGAAGAAGTTACAATTTAAACGCTCAATAAACTCACCAAGCGCCGAACACAAAGCGCTTTCTTTTGTAGCGCCCTTCCCGTTTGTAAAACACATAGGTGATGCTGCATCGCGAATGTGTAATGACCATACATGAGGAACAATATTACGCCATGAAGCAATTTCAATCTTCATGCCTAAGTCGGCCAAAAGAGCGGTCATGTTTTCAATGGTTTCTTCAAGCGGTAAATCTTTACCTAAAATAAAGGTACTAGAATCGCCTTCTGGTTGCCCCATCAACATTGCTTGAGCATCTTCGTCGAGGTTTTCAACGGTTTCTACATTGAATGTAGGCCCGGTTTGAATTACCTTTTTCACGGTGCATCGGTCAATTGAACGTAATATTCCTTTACGGTCTTTTTCTGAAATACTGTCTGGCATTTCTACCTGAATTTGAAACACCTGATTGTAACGATCTTCAGGGTCTACAATATTGTTTTGTGAAATACGAATGTTTTCAGTAGGAATATCACGAGATTTACAATAAACACGTACAAAGTAAGCAGCACATAGCGCTGACGATGCTAAAAAGTAATCAAAAGGACTAGGTGCTGAACCGTCGCCTTTATAACGAATGGGCTGATCGGCAAGTACCGTAAAGTCGTCGAACTTAGCTTCTATTCTCAAATTATCGAGAAAATTAACTTTAATTTCCATTGAAGGGTTTCCGCTATTTTATGCTGTAGATAGAGATTTATCTTTATATGGCGAATTATCGGCTTTTTTAAGCCAATAGTCTTGGAGAATTATCAAAAAATATCAAATAGCGTGTCTATCGCTAAAATTATTGGAAAGATTGAATTTATCTTTCATATACCGAAAATGCAAATGATTGTTATTACCACTCGTGATATAGTACCCAAAATAGACTAAACTACGTATTCTTTATCGACTTATTGTTTATGTCTTTATAGTAACTAGCATCAAAACGCCCCCCTAAACTCACTATTAAGCTGCACTTAATAACAATTAATACTGTTAATGAAATAAATGAACAATAATTTACTCCATCGATTAAAACTCAATGCTATTTTTTGCCGCGTTATTGACTGTGGCTCTATGCGCAAAGCTGCCCATGAATTAGGCATGACCGCACCTGCGGTAAGTCAGTTTATTAACCAATTAGAAAGCGAATTAGATATAACTCTTATTTATCGCACCACGCGGAAAATCAGTTTATCGGAAGCAGGTAAACAATATTACGAACAAAGTAAACAAATGTTACTCGCTGCAGAACAAGCAGATGACGTAATTAACGATTTAAAGCAATCTATGCAAGGTGAATTACGAATTTCGTTGCCAGTCGGTTTAGCAACCACTCCCATAGCTGAAGCATTATCAAATATATTAGATGAACAGCCCGAACTAAAACTCACATTAATTGCCAGCGATGAATATACAGATCCCGTTGCTGAACGTATTGATATTGCCATAAGATTTGGAAAACCAGCGGATTCAGGGTTTATATATCATCACTTAGGTGACCCTGCTAAGCACATATTCGCCAGCCCTAAATATTTAGCCAAACATTCAGAGATAAGCTGCCCTAAAGAGTTATTGAATCACACTTGGCTCGGGCTAAGAAATAGTGTTGTATTAAATAACATTATTTTGCAAAAAGAGAATCAGCCCAACTTTGTGTACGTACCTAAGCTAAGATTAAAGTTTAATGACTTAAATTCTATGATCGCTCACGTAAAACAAGGATTTGGACTGGCAGTATTGCCAGAATTAGAAATAAAACACCTTATTGAAAGCGGTGAATTAGTACAAATTTTCAATGACTGGAACATGGATGGATATCACTTGTTCGCCCTTACTATGGATAAAAAACAGTCACTAAAAGTAAAAATAGCCTTAGACACACTTAAACAATACTTCAGCCAACACTCGTATTAAAGACCTATCAGGGTCGATTTAATGTTCATATCAACAAAGTTATCAACGGAAACTCAACAGAGGCAAACATTATAACTCTTCCATATTTAAAACTAAGGCTGTCTCTTTCAGCATATTATATTTTTTGAGCTAAACTTAATTACCATGTCATAGTTATCAAGGATAGTTGTGTGGATCTGCCTAAAAATTTAACTTTAAAAAGTGCAAAAGAGGAAAAACCATTAAACGTTCCAAACGAATGTTGGAATATTTTAATTGTTGATGATGAAGAACACATCCATGTTCTTACTCGCTTAGTTTTTAGAAACATTAAATTTGAAGGAAAGCATATAAACCTAATTTCAGCTTATAGTGCAATAGATGCTCGACGAATAATATCTACTTATTCAGATTTCGCCGTCGCATTTATTGATGTTGTTATGGAGTCTGACTTTGCCGGATTAGATCTCGTCCATTGGATCAGAAATGATAATAAAGATCATAAAATAAGAATAATTTTAAGAACCGGTCAAGCAGGTTATGCGCCTGAAGAAGAAATTATTGAGAATTATGATATTAACGACTACAAAAATAAAACCGAATTAACCTCCTGCAAACTAAAAACATCACTATTTTCTAGTTTACGTTCCTATCGTGACATCATGATCATTCAAAATAGTTTAGCCGGCTTAGGCCGCTTAGTACGTGCGTCGGCACAAATTCACAACACCAATAATATTATTGAATTTGGTACCTCTATTTTAGGACAACTGTTTGAATTATTGGATATAAAGTGCACATCTTTGTACGTCGCGAATATTACTGAAGATGTTTACCATAATACCGAACGTACCATTTTAGCTGCAACAGGGGAATATGTAGGCATTGGCAGTGATTATGACAGTATAATGATTACTGAAGAACTAAAATTTGCTATAGAAGAAGCTTTTAGAACCAAATCATCAAAAACCACAGCAGACCTTTTTATTGGTTTTTATCAAACAACTGAGAATACTTCTTCAGTACTATTAATGCATTTCACCAACGTATTAGATGAATTCAAAATTGAATTACTGGAGGTATACGCCACAAATATTGCCTTAATATTTGAAAATGTCATTTTTAAAAGAGACATAGATTGCTCTCAAGCAGAGCTAATTTATTTGTTAGGTGATGCCATAGAGATACGCAGCAAAGAAACGGGCTCTCATGTAAAAAGAGTGTCATTAATATGCTACGACTTAGCTATGTTATATAGCGGTGACGAACGATTTTCCACCATTTTATCTCGGGCAGCCCCTCTTCACGACATCGGAAAAATTGCAATACCAGAATCCATTTTGCACAAACCAGGCAACTTCACTCCAGAAGAATGGGAAATAATGAAAACTCATGCTGCTATTGGCGGGGATTTATTAGCCTCTTCAAATAAAGCCATTGCCATTGCCGGAGAGCGACTGGCGAGATACCATCATGAAAACTGGGACGGTAGTGGCTATCCAGAAGGATTAAAAGGCGAAGATATCCCCATTGAAGCAAGGATAATGGCCGTTGCCGATGTTTTTGATGCATTAGGCTCTGCAAGAAGCTATAAAAAAGCATGGCCTGAAGATGAAATTTTAGAATATTTTCATCAACAATCAGGGGTCAAATTCCAACCAGAACTCGCACAATTATTGATAGACAATTTCCAAAAGTTTCTTATGATCAGAAACCAAGTGCCTGATAATTCTTAGTCGCTTAAGGTAACCGATAAATAAATACTGCCCATCCCTAAAATATATGTTTACTGTTTGAGGTTTAAGTAATAACACTCGACGAAATATAGTAATTAACTGCTCCCCACTGATTACTCACGATATTTAGTAAAATTTACTAACAATCATTGAAACTAATCGTGAATCATAAATAAAAAAAAACAGAACAAAAACCATAGGCGATTGATTTTAAGTGAAAAAATAACACAATCATTGATTGGCACGGTTGTCGCTATACCTTAGTAATACCATTCCATCTAAGAAAGTGATCGCTTAGCGAGAATTTAAAGGTTTAGAGGCAAGGCATTGATTGCAAATAATAGTTATTCTATTGTTAAAATCAATAACGCAGCATATAAGCCTTTAAAACTCGCCCTTCGGGAACGTATGGGCATCATGATAAA
>Ga0209292_1004456_pt1 | contig 14763 bp, 10 predicted proteins | sample GOMGulsemesocosm_2_FD_184634 | JGI IMG/M metagenome (GOLD analysis project Ga0209292, IMG submission 184634) | Methane-oxidizing microbial communities from mesocosms in the Gulf of Mexico - GOM9C Gulf of Mexico (SPAdes) (version 2) | ecosystem: Environmental > Aquatic > Marine > Cold seeps... | reverse complement strand
AACAGTTTAATTACAAGATTAAACCTAACAGTGAGAATAGACTCAATTTATTACAGATGACACCCTTTGCATGGAAAGCAGATGAAGCGACAACCAAGGCGATTGGCGATGCATGCTCACAGTCTATCGAGCTTGACTTTATTATTAGCGTTTATCAAAAAATACACTTATAACATTAAGGTAATTCAAACGTTTTATTTAATTTACTGTATGCATCGTTTAATAATCTCGCCATGTCTTTATAACAAGCACGCGGCGAAATTGGCCTGACGGGCATGCCAGCATTCAACATTTGCAAGCGGATATCACCACACCAAGTAATTAAACCGATGGGTAAGGGCTGCTTTGCTCGGTAGCCAAGCCACATTAAACTTTGATAGGGAATGCTTAACACCAGTAATGACATGGCTAAAGCACGAGGAACAATCTCATCACCGAAATATAAAAACTGCGCGGCGAAGCTCATACATGCAATCATAGGTGCTGTTTTTTGCAGTATCTTCGATAAACCAATAATTCGAGGATCTGGAAAAATGACCGCTAGCGCCTTTTGTTTTGGCCATAGCGATTGGTATTCTCTACCCTGTTCTATTAAAAGTTTAAGTTCTTTCATTATTTTCCTAATGTATATCAATAATCTAGCAATTAAAAATAACAAGTTTTTGGCTTATATGTATAATCTTAACTATATTACGTTACTTAATTTAGACGTAATGGCTAGTCTTAGTATTAATTGTAGAGCGTCTACTGATACATTGCTAGCCTAATTGCCTGCTTGAGTACTACCATTGTTTATTACTCCTTATACTTAGGAACTGTAAAATGAATAAATCACTTGTTTTTGTTTTGAACTGCGGCAGTTCGTCGCTGAAATTCTCTCTTATTAATTGTCATAGTCATGACGAATTGTTGTCGGGTCTCGCCGACTCTTTGGGTGCACCCTCGGCCACTATTAGTTATAAATACCAAGGGATGAAACATACTATTCCTCTTTTGTCAGGCAGTAGTCATCAGGTTGCCGTCGAAAAGATTGTATCTCTTCTATCACAGCTTGGTTTAAGCGATCAGGTTCGTGTCGTTGGCCATAGAGTGGTTCATGGCGGAGAGTTATTTACCAAATCTGCTCTTATTGACGCTGATGTACTCTCTCAAATTGAAAAATTAGCTAAGCTAGCACCACTGCATAATCCGGCTAATATTATCGGTATAAAAGCGGCGTTTCATGCATTTCCGACGCTAAAACAAGTCGCGGTATTTGATACAGCTTTTCATCAAACAATGCCGGAGAAAGCGTTTATATATGCGCTCCCGTATGAACTCTATGAAGAGCATGGCATCAGACGTTATGGCTTCCACGGTACAAGTCACTATTATATTGCTAATAAATCCGCTGAAATTCTTGATAAACCAGTCAATCAAGTCAATATCATTAGTGCGCATTTAGGTAATGGAGCCAGTGTTACTGCAATCAAAAACGGTCAAAGTGTTGATACAAGCATGGGACTAACACCTTTAGAAGGACTCGTTATGGGAACGCGTAGTGGCGATCTTGACCCTGCTATCTCGCAATACATGATAGAACAATTAGGTTACAGTCATAAACAAGTCAATACAGTTTTTAACAAAAAAAGTGGTTTGTTGGGCATTTCAAAATTGTCTAACGATTGCCGTATTATCGAAGAACAAGCCGCAGCTGGGCATGTTGGAGCCGCGTTAGCTTTGGACATGTTTTGTTATCGTTTAGCTAAATATATTGCTTCTTACACAGTCCCTTTGGGGCGCTTAGATGCGCTCGTATTCACGGGGGGCATAGGTGAAAATTCTGCGTTAATCCGCACTAAAGTTATAAATCTATTATCAATATTTGGTTTTCAGATAGATCAAGCCGCAAACATGGCAGCTAGATTTGGCCAACAGGGGCAAATAAGTACAGACAGCGGACCTAAAGCTTTTGTCATCCCAACCAATGAAGAATTGGTTATTGCATTAGACGCAATCGCGTTAATTGAGGAATAATTATGGCTAGAACAATCATGTTGGTTCCTGTTGGCTTTGGCGTTGGTTTAACGTCTGTTAGCATGGGATTAGTCCACGCTATTGAGCGTCATGGCATCAAACTTAATTTTTTCAAGCCTGTCGCACAGCCAGTTTCTGGCGATGTTGGACCTGAACGTTCCAGTGCTATCATTGGCCGTAACCCTAATATTGAGCCGCCAAAACCATTGTTGCCGGCCTACGTGGATAACATGATGAGCGGCGGTAAAGCTGATATGTTATTAGAAGAAATTGTTGAACAAGCCAATATTGCACAGACCAATAACGATATCCTCGTAATTGAAGGACTTGTTCCTACTCGAAAACAACAATACACCTCCCGGCTTAATAATATGATTGCTAAAGCATTAGATGCTGAAGTCGTATTTGTAACTTCTCCGGGCAACGATAGTGCAACCCAGCAAAAAGAGCGTATAGAAATAGCATGCCAAGCCTTTGGTGGTACAGACGCCGATCGAATTTTGGGATGCATAGTTAACAAAATTAACGCGCCCATTGATGACAACGGTGTGTTACGCACAGATTTAGCAGGTGCAAACACGAGTTCTAATCAGCAACAGATGGAAGTATTTCAGTTATTTGGCCGCAGCCCTATTCGTGTATTAGGTTACATTCCGTGGAACGATGAAATTATCTCGCCACGAGTTACCGACGTCGCTAAACATTTAAATGCTCGAATTATTAATGAAGGCGAAATGGCTACCAGACGTCTGCGCAGTATTACATTCTGTGCTAGAAGTATCCCTAATATGGTAGAAAACTTCAGTCCCAGTAAATTACTTGTGGCTTCAGGTGATCGCTCTGATGTCATCGTTTCAGCCTGTTTAGCGGCAATGAATGGGGTAAAAATTGGCGCTCTATTGCTAACCAATGGTTATGAACCAGAAAAACCTGTATTGGACTTATGCCAGCAAGCCATGGCGACTGGGTTACCTATATTGCTCGTTGAAACGAACACATGGCAAACATCTATCGATTTACAAAGTTTCAATCATGAAGTTCCTAATGATGATGTAGACAGAATCAACAAAGTGGATGAGTTTGTAGCCAGCCATATTGATAAACATTGGATAGGCTCTCTGGCTCATGCCTCTATTAGAGAACGACGATTATCACCTGCTGCATTTAGATATCAATTAACTGAAATGGCTCGCCGTGCTGCAAAAACTGTCGTGCTACCAGAAGGTGAGGAACCAAGAACGATTAAAGCGGCGTCGATATGTGCCACTAGAAATATCGCCAATTGTATTTTATTAGGCAAGCGAGACTCCATTGAACTCATCGCCAGCCAACAAGGTGTGACTTTAGGTACTGGCGTAACTATTGTTGACCCAGATGAAGTACGTGAACAATATATTGAACCAATGGTCAAACTACGTGAACACAAAGGATTAACAGGCGTTGTGGCCACCGAGCAACTTCAAGATAATGTTGTCTTAGCCTCGATGATGCTTGCTCTAGATGAAGTTGATGGTCTTGTTTCAGGCGCGATTCATACCACGGCGAATACTATCCGCCCTCCTCTGCAACTTGTTAAAACGGCTCCGGATGCAAACCTTGTTTCATCCGTTTTCTTCATGTTGTTACCTGATCAAGTGTTGGTTTACGGAGATTGTGCAATTAATCCGGATCCAAATGCAGAGCAATTAGCTGAAATAGCGATACAATCAGCCGACTCAGCCATCGCATTTGGTATTTCACCGAAAATCGCTATGATCAGTTACTCTACAGGAACGTCAGGCTCTGGCTCTGATGTAGAAAAAGTAAGAGAAGCCACCAAAATTGCGAAATCACGACGACCAGATTTAATTATTGACGGGCCATTGCAATATGATGCAGCCATCATGAAAAATGTTGCGGCGTCCAAAGCTCCTGATAGCCCTGTTGCAGGGCAAGCTAATGTGTTTATCTTCCCTGATTTAAACACGGGTAATACAACTTACAAAGCTGTTCAACGAAGTGCTGACTTAATTAGTATCGGTCCTATGCTTCAAGGGATGAGAAAACCCGTTAATGATTTATCTCGAGGTGCATTAGTCGACGATATTGTTTACACTATCGCATTAACCGCTATTCAAGGGAAGCAAGCCCAAAATCATGAACATTAAAACCTTATTACCAAAAAGTGTAATCTTAAAAACAGGCATTATCGCTATTTTTGCACTCACGATTGCCGCATGTGGCGATACTCAATCTAAAAAAATGCCCGAAGAAGTTGCGTTAGAATTTGTAGAAGCAATCTATAATTCTAAAGATATCGAAACAATCAAAAGCAACTCAGTCAGTAAATTGGCAGGCTTGGTTGACCATTACCGCAGTATTAAAATGATTCAACGTCATGTCATGGAACTGACACTCGATTCTGCCACAATTCAAGTTACTGAGGTGGGTGGAGACTTTTTTAGAAAATCTAAGAAAGATACCAAAATAGAGTTACATATACGAGGCAAGTATAACGGCGGGTTAAAAGCCGATGATAGGTTTTTACTTATGACCTGGGAATCGAATCGTTGGAAAGTCAAACGGATTTCCAAGTCGTAACAAAAAATTCAAAAATATTTAATCGCTGAACCCTTGTTCAGCTTTTTTTTGTGTATAATCATATATTAGCTAAACTGTAACAAGTTGTTGCCGATAAGAAATATGAAGGGACTCAGCTGCTAATTAATGCATATAGATTAAAACTAAATATTAAATTTGGTTTTATAACTACTATGCTTAATGCATACACTTTTACTTTTACTGAGATCCCTATGAATATTAAAATCAAATTACTTATGAGTACAGCCTTGCTCATCGTCAGCATGGTAATGATGTTATCCCTACAATTGTATAGTGTTAGTACATTAACTCATTTGCTTGAAGGGGTTGAAGCAGTAGACAGTATTGATAAAGGTGTTCTTCAACTGAGACGTAATGAAAAAGATTTTTTGGCACGTAAAGATCCTAAATACATAGCAAAGTTCAATAAAAATATAGACCTCATCAAAGAAGATAGTTTGGCTTTAAAAACTGTATTTTCCATGTTCGACATGCCGACTGATGAAATTAATAGATTTAATGACATCATTTTGCAGTATCAACGCATATTCTCAGAATTAAATACTCAACAGCAAAAAATAGGTTATTCATCTCAGCAAGGCATTCAAGGAGAATTGCAAAAGACTGCAAATAGCCTTTCTCAGTCCATTAAGAGTGACGACTTTATTGCATTGAGTCAGTACCTAGCACTTAGACAGATCGAGAAAGATTTCTTACTAAGTAATGATATAAATGCTTTAAAAACCGTGAAAACACAACTCAATAAATCCTCTGTACTTAAATACAAACATGCCGCGCTTTTAAGGGCTTATGAGTCAAAGTTCATCGAGCTTTATAATGCAAAAAAAGCTTTTGGTTTTAATCAAAAATTGGGAATGCTTGGTAAACTAAGAAAAACCGTGCATTCAACTGAAAAGATACTCAAGAGTATTGTCGAGACTAATAAAAATGAAATTATAGCGACTGAAGAGCGTGTAACTCTTATTGAAATAGTCATGTTTATAATTATGTTAGTTGTTGTTGTTGTTATCTCCTTAATGACATCTCGTAGTATCTTACAGCCAATCGATGCTTTAAGAAATTTGATGATAGAGATTGGCAAAACCAAAAATCTGTCATTACAAGCGAGTGAAGAAGGAAATGATGAAATTTCTGACATGGCTAAACATTTCAACCAAATGGTTATTCAGTTTAAAGGCCTCATTGGTGATGTAAATACATCTGTACTCGCGTTAAATCACGCCACAGGCCAACTTGCTACCAATATAACAATCACCACTCAAGGAGTTCAAAGCCAAATGGGTGAGACTGATATGGTAGCTACAGCCATTACAGAAATGGTCGCAACAGTCGATGAAATTTCAAAAAACACAGCCGATACAGCCACTAAAGCTGAAGTAACGAATAAAAACGCTATTGCAGGGCAAAAGGGTGTTGAAGAGACAATTGAGCAGATAAACAAATTATCAGCCAACTTACTCGATTCAGAACAAGTTATCACGGCATTAGAAACCGATAGTCAAAGCATCGGTCAAGTACTTGACGTAATTAGGGGCATTGCCGAACAAACTAACCTATTAGCACTAAATGCGGCAATAGAGGCTGCACGTGCAGGTGAACAAGGAAGAGGGTTTGCTGTGGTTGCTGATGAAGTCAGATCGTTAGCGAGTAAAACCCAAGACTCGACAAAAGAAATTGAATCAATTATTTCTCAATTCCAGGGACGTACTTCGGAGATTGTTGATTTAATGGCAACATGTAGAAATCAGGGAGAGAAGAGTGCAGCTCAAGCGTCAAGCACAGGTGAAATGCTTATCGAAATTACCGAAGACGTTTCTGTTATATTAGGCATGACCACTTCAATAGCAGCGGCGATCGAAGAACAAAGTGCAGTAGCCTCTGAAGTTAATAAACACGTTGTCACTATTCGTGACGTAACTGACGAGACATCAGAACTCTCTGATAAGAACAATATTATGAGTCAAGAGCTAGCAGATCAATCAGAAGCGCTTCATCAAGCTGTTAAGCAGTTCAAAGTTAGTTAATACTATTATTTTTCAGACACCACCTTGACTAAGATGGTGTCTGATTATTGCTAACGCTTTCTTTTTAATAATCATTTATACATCCACATCATCGATTTTATTCTAATTCCCCCTGCTCGCTTTCGCCATTATTCAATTGTTATTAGACCCCCTAATCTACTGCCCCAATAATGGACAGATGGATGTTGAGTACTGATTAATATCAATTTTATTAAATCATCACCCGCTGTGCAGGGTAAAATTAACGATAACGGCATTGCCCTAATCCCAATGGCCTGCATTCCTCGGCAATGCAGGAGCACCTTGTTCAAATAAATTATTCCTTAGCACACAAGATAAATTACTTAATGAAATTGGTATAAGACAAGATTTGTATTAAGGTATATTTAAAATATGACAGATAAATAACATTCTATAGGTATTTTTGTAGTTTTAATTAAATAGTTACTAAAGGGAACGTGGTTAAATACTATTGAAGTCAGAAAGGGAAAGATAATATACAGTGTTGTTCAAGTTATTTTGGATGTGATTAGTACTACCTATTAATCGGTTCAATCAATAAGATATTAGCAGAGGAGTCAAATCTAAAACTGGGCGAAAAAAGTTAATACTCACAATATATATGAGTACTAACTTTTTAAAAAATAACGTTTAGCTGTTATTCTTTCGCTTCCAGCTGCTCTACGCGAGCTTTTAGCTTTTGACCAGCTCTAAAAGTTACAACACGGCGCGCCGAAATTGGAATATCTTCACCCGTTTTAGGGTTACGTCCAGGACGCTCTGCCTTGTCTCTTAGATCAAAATTACCGAAGCCTGATAATTTAATTTGTTCACCATTTTCCAAACAGCCTCTCAGCTCTTCAAAAAATAATTCAACCATCTCCTTGGCTTCTTTCTTACTAAAATCCAAATTTTCAAATAGATGTTCTGCCATTTCGGCTTTAGTTAAGGCCATATTTTAGTCTCTTAGGGTTGCACCAAATGATTCATTAGCTGCGGCGACTGCTTTTTCCACAACTAATGCAATGTCTTTATCTTCTAAAGTACGTGTAGAATCTTGCAAAATTAACGCAATTGCGAGGCTCTTGTATCCATCTTCGATACCTTGACCACGGTATACGTCAAACAAGTTTATGCCAACTAACTGATTTTCGCCAACATTTTGTATGCTTTTTATGATTTCTTTTGCATTGACCTCTTCTTTTACTACCAATGCTATGTCACGACGATTAGCCGGAAACTTAGACTGGGCAAAGGATTCAGGCAGTTTTCGTTGCAAAATTGAGGCTTGAGTTAGCTCAAATACAATGGTACGACCATTTAGACCAAGCGCCTTCTCATGTTGCGGATGAATAGCACCAATGAAGCCAACTGATTCACTATTAACAAATATTTCAGCAGATTGACCTGGATGAAGTGCATCAATATTAGCTTTCTTAAACTCAAATTGCTCAATGTCAGCAGTTAATTCCATTAGTGCTTCTAAATCACCTTTGAGATCAAAGAAATCAGCAGCTTTGTTTTCGATATCCCAATGTTCATCACTCAAACCACCAGTAATAACACCTGCGATCATAGGATCTTGTGAAATACCATGCGTGCTATTTTCATCAGGGTAAAATCTAAGACCCGTTTCAAAAAGACGCACACGGCCTTGTTGACGTTTTTGATTATTGCTTACTGCTTGAAGTAGTCCGGTCCATAAGCTCACACGCATAACAGACATGTCAGCTGAGATTGGATGAGGTAATACTTTAGCCGCTAATGAAGGAAATAAGACTTGCTGCTTTTTAGGGTCAACAAAGCTGTAAGTAATTGCTTCGTTAAATCCACGAGTTACTAACACGTTACGAAGACTCGCAACATTGAGTTGTTTCTCTTGATGAGGACTCATCACTAGCATGGCTGAAGGAGATACATTAGGGATGTTGTTGTAACCAAACACACGAGCAACTTCTTCAATTAAATCTGATTCAATTTTAATGTCAAAACGATATGATGGCGATACACACTGCCAACCATCTGCTGTAACAGTCGTAGGAATGCCAAGACGCGTTAATATCTCAGTCACTTGGGCATCAGGTATAGAAATACCTATAATGCGCTCTAAACGGCTGCGACGTAGCTCTACAGAAGCAGAGACAGGGAGATCAGCGTCAGACACTGCCTCAACGATTGGTCCTGCTTGTCCACCAACAATATCTAATAAAAGAGACGTTGCACGTTCCATAGCATCAGATTGTAATTTTGGATCTACACCACGCTCGTAACGATGTGAAGCATCAGTATGTAAACCGTATTTTCTAGCTTGGCCTGCGATAGCTAATGGCGCAAAAAATGCGCTCTCAAGGAAGATATCTTCACTTGAATCACTAACACCACTATCTTGCCCACCAAAAATACCTGCCATAGCCAATGCTTTAACTTCATCACTGATTAATAACGTATCTGCATTTAACGAAACTTCGTTGCCATCTAATAAAGTGAGTTTTTCACCATCAGTTGGCATTCTTACGTCAATGGCACCTTCAATTTTTGACAAATCAAAAGCATGCATTGGATGACCAAGCTCTAACAGAACATAGTTCGTTACATCAACAACAGCATCAATGCTGCGAACACCACTACGGCGAAGTTTTTCACTCATCCATAATGGCGTAGCGGCTTTAACATTAATGCCTTTAATTACACGACCTAAATAACGTGGACAAGCACTAGGTGCACTTAGCTTGATTGCTACAGTATCTTCAATAGTTACAGGCGCAGGTGCTATTGTTGGCTCAATAACGTCCATTTGATTCAATACAGCGACTTCACGTGCAAGTCCTTTAAGACCTAAACAATCAGCACGATTGGCCGTTAAATCAACATCAATAGTGACATCGCTTAGTTGAAGGTATTCACGAACATCAGTTCCTACTGGCGCATCTGTTGGCAATTCCAAGATTCCGTCACTATCATCACTCATGCCTAATTCACTAAATGAACATAACATGCCAAATGATGGTTGACCGCGCAGTTTGGCTTTCTTGATTTTAAAATCACCCGGTAATACCGCGCCAACTTTAGCCACTGCAACTTTAATACCTTGGCGACAGTTTTTAGCACCACAAACAATATCGATTAACTCATCGTCACCGACATTAATTTTAGTTACTTGAAGTTTGTCAGCATCTGGATGCGGACCACATTCAATCACTTCACCTACAACAACGTTTGTAAATTCAGCGGCAACGGCTTCAACATCGTCGACCTCTAAACCAGCCATCGTTAATTGGGCTGATAATTCTTCGCTACTTATTGCTGGGTTAACCCACTCACGTAGCCATGATTCACTAAATTTCATGTGATAACCTTATTTAAACTGTTTTAGGAAACGTGCATCGTTTTCAAAGAATGAACGTAAATCATCTACGCCATAACGCAGCATTGTTAAGCGCTCTACGCCCATACCAAAAGCGAAACCTGTGTATTCTTCAGGGTCAATGCCTACTGAACGTAAAACATCAGGATGAACCATGCCACAGCCTAAAACTTCTAACCAACCATTCTTACCTTTAACATCTACTTCAGCCGATGGCTCAGTGAACGGAAAGTAAGATGGACGGAATCTAATTTCTAAATCTTCTTCGAAAAAGTTATTCAAGAAATCGTGCAAAATACCTTTGAGTTGAGTGAAACTTACGTTTTTATCAACCATCAAACCTTCAACCTGATGAAACATTGGCGTATGCGTTTGATCGTAATCGTTACGATATACCCGACCCGGTGAAATGATACGCAATGGTGGTTTCTCAACTTCCATTGTACGAATTTGTACACATGATGTTTGAGTCCGTAAAACCGTTTTAGGGTCAAAGTAGAAGGTATCATGATCGGCGCGGGCCGGATGATGTGCAGGAATGTTCAACGCATCAAAGTTATGAAAGTCATCTTCAACTTCTGGACCAGCTTTAACACTAAAGCCAAGTTCACCAAAGAAACTCTCAATACGCTCGATCGTGCGATTAACAGGGTGTATTGTGCCTGCGTTCAAACGACGACCAGGTAAACTAACATCAATAGATTCTGTCGCCAGCTTCTCATTTAATGCTTGTGTACGTAATACGTGGCCTTTTTCAACAAGTAACGATTGCACTTGTTGTTTCGCTTGGTTAATGAGTTGCCCTGCTTTTGGACGTTCTTCATTAGATAGTTTTCCTAATGATTTTAGCAAGTCAGTCATTTTACCTTTTTTACCTAAATAGGTAACGCGCACTTGATCTAGTGTATTTAGATCCGTTGCTTGAGTAATTTCAGCTTCCGCTTGCTTAACAATTGGTTCTAGTTGCTGCATTAAGCTTTCCCATAGTAATGGTTTGTCAGTAATTCTTCTCACGCTCTTAAATTGACAGTAAATTAAACTATCTTAATTGCGCTAAAAAACATTACTGGTTAATTAAGTTGACAAAGGTGGGGATTCTACGTGATAGACGGTGTAATAGCTAGGCTAGGCCGTTGATTTTTAGTCAAACAAATATTTATTCTAACGTTGTTAGATTTAATAATGATGATATATCTAAACTACGTGATTAAAATCCTATTCTTAGCAGAGGTATTCATGAAATGAGTTGCTTCTAAAGGGCGGTATCCGTAAAATCCGCCCACTAATCTATCCATTCCAAGGCACAGACATGCAACAGTCGATTACACCATCAATCACATTAAAACCCGGGCGCGAAAAAGCCCTTAATCGCCGTCATCCTTGGATTTTCTCAATGGCGATTAAATCTGTAAATGGCAACCCTGAATCAGGCTCAACTGTTGATGTGCTAGATAGCAAGGGAGAATGGCTCGCCAGCGGTGCTTATTCACCTGAATCTCAAATTAGAATCCGTATCTGGTCGTTTGAGCAACATGTTGATATTGACAGAGCATTTTTTGTTGAGCGTATCACAGCGGCTGCACTGGCCCGTGCAGAGTTAATTATCCAACAAGAACTCACCGGCTATCGTTTGGTTGCAGCAGAGTCAGATTATTTGCCGGGTATCACCATCGACCATTATGATACAACGCTTGTGTGTCAGTTACTTAGCGCCGGTGCAGAATATAACCGTGCTCACATTATTTCGGCACTTGAAACACTCTACCCTGAACACAGTATTTATGATCGTTCAGACGTTGATGTGCGTAAAAAAGAAGGCTTAGAGCCTGTAAAAGGCCTTATCAAAGGTGACGAACCGCTTGAGTTGACTACAGTCAAAGAGAATGGCGTAGATATCTTAGTTGATATAGTCAATGGCCATAAGACGGGTTTTTACTTTGATCAACGTGACAATAGACGCATCGCTGGTGATTTATGTAAAGGTAAAACCGTTTTAAATTGTTTTAGCTACACAGGTACCTTTGGCATTTACGCTTTAAAAAATGACGCTAGACACTTTACCAACGTTGATTTGTCTCAAGGTGCATTAGATATTGCTAAAAAGAACATTGAGATAAACAATCTTGATTTATCTAAAGTGGATTTTGTACAAGCTGATGTTTTTAAACTATTAAGACGTTATCGTGACGAAGGCAAGAAATTTGACGTTATCATTCTTGATCCACCAAAATTTGCCGATAACAAATCTCAACTGAACGGGGCATGTCGTGGTTATAAAGACATCAATATGGTGGCAATGCAGATTTTAAACCCTGGTGGCACTCTATTGACTTATTCTTGTTCTGGATTAATGCCAAGTGAATTATTCCAAAAGATTGTCGCTGACGCTGCGCTCGATGCCAGACGCGACGCGCAAATTATAGCTCGACTGTCTCAAGCATCTGATCACCCTATTGCTAGTACTTTCCCAGAGGGTTTTTATTTAAAAGGTCTGGCATTGACGATTCGATAGCATTAGTCAACAAACAGCTTTGCATGATAGTTTAGTCAATAAATCAAATAATTAATAAGGATAATAGTCGTTGAATAAAGTTACAGGGTTAACAGTAGATAGATTAGGATTTAATCAACATAGAGCGCAAACCCTGTTAGATAGCCATTCATGGCTAGATGCCGTAGGATTGACTTTAGGACAAGAACGCGCACAAAATGCGTTTAAGCTCTTTTCTACGCCGCAATGTAACGAGCAGCATATGATGGTGCTTGGTTATCCAGCCATCGACTCTAAAGCTTTAATTCGTGAACTTTTATTATCCAATCCACTACAAACAACTAACGTTTTTGACATCGTTTATTGTGAGGATGTCAGTAATTCACGACGCCCCATTTGTTTGAATTTACCTCAAGGACAAGGGCTGAAGTTTACCCGTTTAGTCCATTCGTGGCTAAAATGTACAGCTGTATTAGTTAACAATGATGATGATTCTAATTCTAATTCTAAGCATTACACGCAAGAATTAGAGCCCTTATTAAAGGTGTTTAAGCGATTACCCAAGGTGCTCACATATTTGTCTGAGCTAGCGAAGCAACTCGATAATGGCCATAGTTTAAGCCACCCTGTTCTTGTTAATAACTTTGTATCTCATGAGGCAGATGATAGTTTCCCAATCGTGTTTTGTGACAATCCTGATAGCATTAAGCTGTTTGGCGATATTGCGCACATAACAGAGCAAGGAACGACTGTAGCTAATCACCATTTGCTGCAACCAGGTTTGTTACATCAAGCCAACGGCGGTGTTCTCGTTTTACCAAGTGATCGTTTACTTGAAAATCCACAATTATGGTTTGAGTTGAAATCATCACTTTTTGATCGCCAAATAAAATGGACCAGTGCCAATCATTGGCTTGATCCAGAAGCAATGCAATTACAAACTCAAATTATATTAGTTGGTGATGCCCTTTCTTATAAAGGTTTTTTGGATCTAGACCCTGATATTATTCAATTATTTCCACTGATTGGTGAAGTAAATCATCAATTTGCCCTAGAGCAAGATGAAGATTATTTGAAGTATGCAGGATACCTGCAAAACATTACGCGCCGCGCCAACTGCAGCGATTTATCGACCAATGCGTTAGTCGCGTTAATGAATTACTCATCTTCATTAATTGAGCATCAGCAGAGAATGTCCCTTGATAGCGCCATTTTTAAATCCTTAATACAACAAGCACAAGTTTTTGCACAAGATAAAAATACCATAGATGTACAACATGTTTTAGAGGCTATTGACGCTCACAATCACCGGAAAAACCGTATTGCACAATACAGTTTTGAGTCCATTAAAGATAAGCAATTATTATTAATAACCCAAGGGCAAGCCGTGGGTCAGATAAATGCTTTATCTGTGCTGGAAACTGATTTAGATAGTTTTGGCGAACCTTCACGTGTCACTGCAGCCGTTTATGTTGGCGGCGGTGAAATTGGTGATGTAGAACGCAAGGTAGAAATGGCTGGCAATATTCACGCTAAAGGGGTTGCTATATTGACCTCTTATCTACATCAAAAATTTGCTTTAGAGGAAGAGATCCCTCTAGATGCTAACCTTGTTTTCGAGCAATCGTATCAAGGTATTGACGGCGACAGTGCAGCCATGGCGAGTTTATTGTGTTTATTATCTGCATTCTCTGACAAACCTCTTGAACAAGGTATTGCTGTGACGGGTGCTATGGATCAATTTGGTAATATCTTAGCCATCGGCGGCGTTAACGAGAAAATAATTGGATTTTATAATGTGTGTAAAACTAACGGATTTCACGACAAGCAAGGAGTTATTATTCCTGCGAGTAATATTAGCAACCTTAATTTACCCCCAGAAATTTTAGAAGCTATTTCAAAAGAACAATTCTCAATTTACCCCGTTGAGCATATAGAGCAAGCAATCGCTTTATGCTTTAGTCTACCTGCGGGACAAGTAGACAAGGAGGGTTGTTACCCTGAAAAATCGTTATATGGTGCTATAGAGCAGCGTATTGACGACATCAATCATCCTCAACCAGAACGTCGCTCACTATTTGCAATGTTAAAGTTTTGGTAATTTTCGCTCATCGGAGTTGTTAAGCTTACAAGTGTTCGCTAATCTAGCTCCAAATTAATACAATGGTTTGAATAATGACTAATAAATCGAGTTACACAAGAGAAGATCTTCTAGCAAGTGGCCGCGGTGAATTATTTGGTGAAGGTAATCCACAATTACCAGCACC